>Ga0080006_1222147_pt1 | contig 27589 bp, 24 predicted proteins | sample RS3BMetagenome_FD_69209 | JGI IMG/M metagenome (GOLD analysis project Ga0080006, IMG submission 69209) | Ferric oxide microbial mat and aquatic microbial communities from Rainbow Spring, Yellowstone National Park, USA - RS3B (SPADES... ...
GCCTACCCCCACACACCTGCCCCACACTCCTTGCCCACGCCTGCCCATCCAATCGGTTGAGCGGGCCTGCATCAGATACGCAGATCCATATGCCACTCATCGTAAGACTGCCCGTCCACTCTTAAAGCATTCCTTTCCACACCGTAGACGGCGAACCCGAACGCCCTGTAGAGTGCAATCGCGGCTTGGTTGTGCGTGGTCACCGACAGTCTGAGGCGCTCGATCCCGTGGCATTGCCTGGCCCAAGTCGTGAGTTCGCGCAGCAGTGCACGCCCCACGCCTGATGACCGCCTGTCAGAAGCCACGTACAACCCTTGCACCCCTGCGATATGGCGAACCCGTTGCCTTTGCTCAGGAGAAAATGTGACGATGCCAATCAAGTCCTCCCCAGCAAATGCCCCTAGAGTCCGCGATTCGCCGACAGGCTCCAGCTGCGCCGAAATCTCCTCAGGCGTACGCTTGGCAAACTCCTCACTCGTTGTGACAAAGGCCGTCGGATGATCTCGCAAGGCCCTCAGACGTATCTCCCGGTACCGACCAGCATCCTCCCGGCTTAACGCACGAACAGTGACCCCAGTCGATAATGGGACTCCTTCCTCTTCCCCTTGCCCTGTAGGTTCAGCGTTCCCCCAATCCTCGCGCAGCATGCCATAGATAACGTGGTCCAGCGGTCGGCCCAAGACCCACCCCGCCCGGCGACATACCCCTTCCTCAACGAAACCCAGGCGGCATGCGACCGCACGACTTCGCTGATTCTCCAGAGCGGCGCGGATCTCAACGCGTTCGAGTGCATAGGTAGCAAAGGCGATCTCGACAAGCGCCTTGCACGCAATCGTCATGATTCCATGCCCCTCATACCCATCCCCTAACCAGTATCCGATGGACACTGCCCGATTGGCCCAGTGTATGTCATGAAAGCCGACCATTCCGGCCAGTTCGCCGCGATAGAGGACGGCTGCCTGAAAGCCCGCGCTCGCTGCAAATTGACTCAGTGCCCCTTCAATGAATGCCTGAGAGTCCTCCACTGTCGAGGTGGTGTCCACCCACGGGAGCCACGTTCGCAAACGCATCCGCGACCGATCGATAAGCCCGAACAGGCTTGGCGCATCACTTCGTTGAAGCAACTTTAATGAGACATCGTCCGTGACCGTCATTGTAAACATGAAGACTCGCTCCCCTCCAAACCAGCTCGACCCTCTCGAATTCCACTATCATACCACGGGTACCTCGAGGTCGCCGTCAACTCGTTCTCTCTAGCCCTCTCGCAAACAAATTCTCCGTTCCAGTGATCCAGACCCCCGGGAACATCGTATCTCTGTGCGTAACAACAATTTGGCACAGGGGTGATCAGAGTGGCAACGTCAACAACGCGCAGGGACTTTCTGAAGAAGGCTGGTATCATGGGTGCTGCTGTAACTCTTGGCGGTCTCGCAGAACCGATCCTCGGGACGGTACCGGCATTTGCCGCAACCGGCGAATCCACAACCGAGATCATTAATTACGCAGTAACGGCCGAGCAATTGGCCACCACGTTCTACTATACGGCCCTGCAATACTCCGGAACGCTTCCTATGACGAACAACCAAAGTAACCAGCCTTACGTTCGTGCCGCTCTAGACGAAGAGTACTACCATGTAGAACTCTTGACCAAAGCCGGCGCCGTATCGGTTGCGGGGGAATTCCCGAAATTCTACTTCCCTGTCGGAACGTTCGGCAGTGACGAGACGTTCGTGGCCGTGCTCGAGGCACTGGAAACTGCGTTTATCGAAGCGTACCTTGCAGGGATCTATCAGTTTGCCACGGACGGACGCAATGACCTGGCCGTTTTGGCGGGACAGATCATGGGCATCGAAGCCGAGCATCGGGTTCTTGGCCGCGTCATACTCAACAAGAGCGTGCCGAACAACCTCACACTCGAGCAAGCGCCTCCGAGCGGCTCGACTGTCGCCAAAGTAGCGACAGCGCTAGTCCCCTTCCTTTCGAAGGGCCCCAAGATGGAAGGACCGTTCGCTATGCCGACACCCGCACAAATTCAAGCTGCCGTCTCCGGCGTACGCAACCCGAGTGCTTGAGTAGTCCGCCTTTCAAAGCAGCAGGGAGTGGCCATCAGTGCCACTCCCACCACCAATCCTGAGGAGTGATTTGAGATGTTATCCAACATTGGCATGCCTGGCGTAATCCTGATTATTCTGTTTGCCCTGATCGTGTTCGGTCCGAAGCGCCTTCCGGAACTTGGCAAGTCGATGGGCAAGACGTTACGCGAGTTCAAGTCCGCCACCAAAGGCATTATGGGCGATGACGACAGCGCCGCTACCGCTTTGGCCACTTCGTCGGCTGTGACTCCTTCTGACACTGTTCTCGCGGCAACCGCCCCGTCGTCCGATTCTGCTGCAGACAAGGTGTGATCCGTGATGATTCAAGAGTGGACGATCATTGAGCACCTGACCGATTTGCGGAAGCGGCTGATCGTCAGTCTCATCTTCTTTGGGTTGATGTTCGCCTTGGCCCTCGCTTTCGTCGGCAAGATTCTGCACATCTTGACGGCTCCACTTGGCCACATTCACCTGGCCGTACTCGGACCCGGCGACGTCATTCAGATCTATTTTATGATAGCGGGTCTAACTGCCCTTGGACTCTCACTGCCCTTTCTGCTGTTTCAGATCTGGCGGTTCGTAAGTCCTGGGCTATCTCCCCGGGAGAGCCGTCTGGCACTCAGCATGCTTCCGTTTATTGCCCTGATGTTCCTAGGCGGTGTCGCTTTTTCCTACTTCGTGATCTTTCCGATTCTGCTACACTTTTTGCTGACACTGGCTTCAGAGCAATTTGAGCTCGTGATCACCGCGCAAAACTACTTTTCGTTTCTCACCAATTTGATTCTTCCGTTCGGACTCATTTTCGAAATGCCGATTGTGCTGTTGTTTCTGACACAGATCGGCGTGGTCACACCGGCTCGTCTCTCAAAGTTACGCAAGCACGCTTACCTTGTCATCGTCATCGCCGCTTCGCTGATCAGTCCGCCTGAGCTTATCTCCCATTTGAGCGTGGCAACGCCGATGATGGCGCTGTATGAGATCAGCATCGTGTTATGCCGCATCCAAATGAAGCGCAAGGCGCGGGCAGAAGCCATCGCCGAGCGAGACAGCATCTCAAGCGATTGGCGCGCAGGAACAGGTGCCTAATCCGCCCCGGGCGCAAGTGCGGTAATCCAGGAATCCAATGACCAAATCGATGACCTTGGGTACAGTCCCGTTGGCATCGATTTGGTCATTGGGTAATCCCAGTACACAAGACGGTGACAAACCTAGGTGCTCTGCCCACCGATACTCCACAACATACGGTCCCCCGGACGCACAGGTCCAGTCTGTCACCGACGATCTGACCCAGGCAGGCCTCTCCAACATTTCGGTATCCTCCCACAACCTGTTGATCACCGCCGACGGGTCAGCGTCTCAAATCGACGCGGCCTTCAACACGCAACTGGATCAATTCTCCCAAGCAGGACAAAACTCCTACGCCAACGTGACACTGGCCGAAGTGCCACCTCATTGCAAGGCGTGGTCGCAGGCGATACCGGAGGATTCTGCGCAGTCACCCCCACCAACGGGGTTCCGGCGGGAGCACCCAACGTCAACTATCCAGCCTCTTCAGCTGACATTGCGATGGATGCCGATCCGAACAGCGGGGCGAATGTTGTGGGCGACGGCCCCACCGAAGTCGTGGACGGTACGAGTTTCTCGTCGCTCTTGTCACTGGGGGTATGGGCACGGATGGAGACAAGCCACGGAAATCAACTCGGCTTCGCAGCACGCCTGTTGTATGGAGTCTATGGATCGGACGACTTCAACGATATCGTACTGGGGGATTCCGGTCCTTACCCGGCGACGCCTGGATGGGACTTCGCGACAGGCCTTGGGACGTTTGACGTGAGCAACATGAACGCGGTCCTGAACACCTACGCGCCCAAATCGGCCGTGGCTCCATCCGGTCCCGCTTGTCCCGCTTGTCCCGCTGGTCCGGCTGGTCCGGAACCCGTAGGACAATGCGCACCCACATCTGTTCTATCAAGACAGAAACACCGAAACGCCAGCCGCCACCCTAGCTAGGACTTTGACGACGGGGGCGGCTTTTTGCGCCGTTGAACGCGTAGGCAGCTGAGGGTCAGATGCTTCCCCGGGCAAAGCCCACGATGACGAGCACGAGCATGACGACGATATACAAGCGAAGTCCCCAGAACACGCCTTTAACGAGGCCCGTTACCTTTGCCCTTGTGAGCGTGACGGGAAGTTCTTGCGGCTCTTGGTCTACCGAAAACGGGACGACGTTGCCCGTCTTTTTCATCTCAATCTACCTCCTTGTCGTCGAAACCCGTCCTGAGTTTCCTTCAAAACAGATTGGGCGAAATCACACTGAGGCCAAACACTGCATTCAGTCCGACCAGCAATCCGACGATGGTAAAGGCCGCGATGTTCTGCCAACGCCGATTTACATGCACGCCCATCAAATCGCGGTCGTTCAACAAAAGCAACAAAAAGAGCAGCGCCGCTGGCATGAAAATCGAGGCGATCACCTGAACCAATAGATTCAAAAACCCGAGCGGGGCGTTCGGTATAAGAACTACCGCTGCAGCGATGCCGGCGCTGATCAGCCCGGGCAAATAAAACCGCCACGCTCTGCGGGCCGGCATGTTGATGCTGCGCGGCCAATGAAACGCTTCACCACACGCCCAAGAAGTACTGGCCGTCAGTGCAATCGCCGCAATCAGGCCAGCCTCCACCAGACCGAGAGCGAACAGATCCTCCCCCATACGCCCAAGGTGCTGTCCCAGTACGGTGATAATCTGCGCGATGCTAAAGCCGGATGCCCCCGGCATGCCATAGACCAAGGATCCCGTCAGCACCACCAAGGCGACGGCGACCACAACCATCGCGAACGTCCCCACCGCGGTGTCGAGTTGCCCGTGACGAATGTCCTTGATCCTCAACCCTTTGTCGACCACAGACGACTGCTGAAAGAAAAGCATCCACGGGGCAATGGTCGTTCCGAAATTCGCTAACACGATAAACAGAAAGGCTGGGGTAAAGCCACCGGGAATGCGCCACGTCGCAAACGTGTGGACGACAGCCGACCAATTCGGATGCGCCAGCAAGACCAACGGGACAAAGACGAGGTTACCCAGTGCGATCCAAAGCGAGAAACGTTCCCAAGTGTAATAGCGCAGCACCAAGATCACGATCGCGTCGACGACCAGTGCCGTCAGCGCGCTGAGCCAACCCGGGACCCCGAACACGGACATGCCCGTCGTGATGCCGATAAACTCTGTAATCAACGTCAAGACATTGGCGATCACCAAGTCCACTAAGGAGAACCATCCCCAAAACGGGCCATAGCGGCCCCAGATCATCTCGGCGTGACCCCGTTTTGTGACCGCACCAAGACGCACGGTCATTTCCTGGACGACGTAAGCGATGAGTCCTGCAATGAGGAGCGCCGGAACAAAGAACCCCAGTCCATAGGTCGCCCCTGTCTGTGCGTACGTGATGACGCCGCCGGCATCATTGTCGGCGATCATCGTCAATACGCCTGGACCAATCAACACCAAGGCTAGCATGAGACGAGAGAATACCCCGCGACGAGCAGCCAGTTTAACGACGCGCTCTTGGTCTTGTTGACGAATTTTTGCATCGAGATCCGTGTTGTCGAGTGGATGAATGATTGCGTTGCGCGCCATGATAGACACCTCCTGGAAAGGACGTAGGGTATGAAGCAGGCTGTGAACCTGAAGCGAAAGACGAAACGGTCCGTGATAATCGTTCAGGGCCTTCGCCCATACCCCCACCCTCTTTCCAGTCAAGACGTGCAAAGACCCCCAGCCAAAAAACAGCCAGGGGTCGTTGCGCATACCCATAGACAATGTGCGCTTGGCATCCCCCTGGTTGAGCTTTGGCACTATACGACCTAGGGCAAAGGGCCCAGCCACGTTAAGTAGAGCCTTAATCCGGCAATACCTGTTCAACCCATTGGCGTGTTTCCACGTTTCCGGGCAGTGGCATATATTCGCATAGAAGCCTCGCCTAACGAGGATTCCTCGTGTCTTGCATAGTCTGATTCACTGTATGCTTCCATACAGCGTAAAGATTGGGCTCAAGTCCACCCACTACAAGATTTATAGCACGGCATTGCGCTCATGTCAAATACCACAAAATTACATATGATGGATTCCCCTCCCTCGCACTCCCTTTTCCCCATCTGCAGGCCGTGACCTGGTCAGGACCCCGTTGAGATTCGCAGCAAAATTCACAACACCTTCTCAACACCTTTTGCGTCCCACCTGTATATCCTAGGTCGAACCCATATGAGGAGGCCCTCTGCGATGGCCATCGAAAAACGAGCAATCCTGCGCGAGTCGAGGTCACACATGGCACCATGGCGCGCAATCAGGCTCTTTGTCTTGATGCTCGGACCCGGCGTGCTCGCGATGATCGGCGACAACGACGCCGGCGGCATCATCTCCTACGCGGTGACCGGTGCCCAGTTTGGCGTCGGGCTATTTATCCCGTTGGTTTTGGTGCTCGGCTTCGTCACCTATACCGTCCAGGAAATGAGTCTTCGGGTCGGCGCCGTCAGCCAGACTGGATACGCCCGTTTGGTATTTGACCGGTTCGGGCGGTTTTGGGGATATTATCATCTGACGACGTTGACCTTCGAGAACCTAATCACGCTCGTTACCGAATTCATCGGTATGACGGCCGGCCTGGTTTTGCTGGGTATTCCCTTCGCGGTGGCCGACATGGCAAGCTTCCTCTTGGTCGCTTCAGTGACCGTGTTTTCTGGTTACCTGACCAAAGAACGCCTGGCCCTCATCATCAGCGGCCTCAACGTGGTCTTTGTCGTCGTGGCGCTCTTGACGCATCCGGACTATGCGGCCATCGGTCATGCACTGCTCCACTGGAACCTCCCGACATCGGTCGGGTTCGGCGCCGTCGTGTTCTACATCATCGCCACCATTGGCAATGCCGTGGCACCCTGGATGATTTTCTTTCAAGGTAGTGCCGCCATCGACAAAGGCGTGAACGAGCAGAAACTGCGAACGGGCCGCATCGACACCTTTGTGGGAGCCGTCTTACAGGTGGTCATCGCTGCCTTCATCATCTTATGCGGTGCCGCCCTATTTGGAAAACTGACCGACTTATCGGCCGTCGGCCCGGTTTCTCTGATCGCCGCCATGAATTCGCACTACGGCCACTTGGCGGCCATCCTCTTTGGTTTCGGACTCTTCAATGCCGGCTTTCTTGCCTCAATCACCATCTCGTTGTCTTCTTCATGGACCATTGCGGAGTCATTCGGATGGGCTCGAAGCTTGAACGACTCTGTTCGCCAGGCCCCAGGATTTTACGCCGTCTACTTCGGTAGCCTCGCGATCGCAGCGGGAGTCTTGCTGCTTCCCGGCCTGCCTCTGGACTTGATCGCGGTCTTGGCCCAAGTGATCGGCGGCATCCTGATCGCCCCCATCTTGATCTTTCTCGTCCTCTTTGCCAGCGATCGCAAGCTCCTGGGCCGGCACGCGAGTCGGCTGTGGTCACGCATCTGGTCGTGGGCCATTGTCAGCTTGTTGATTGTCCTGACGATCGTGACCGTCTGGCAAGCCATCGTTGGTCTTTGATCACCACGTCAGACTCTTGCGGTTCCCTGCCGCGCGAACAAACCGGATCCGCACGCCGGCACAAAAAAACGGGCCGCAGGAAAATCCCTGCAGTCCGGTATCATCGCGGAAGACGACTCAGTTTTGCGCCCACTCCGTGTGAAAGACCCCTTCACGGTCCGTCCGCTCGTAGGTATGCGCACCGAAATAGTCGCGTTGTGCCTGAATCAGATTCGCTGGCAGACGGTCGCGGCGGTAGGCATCATAATACATGAGGGCGTTCGCCATCGCCGGGACCGGAATGCCACGATTGGCGGCCACGCCCACGACGTGGCGCAGCGCGTCCTGATAGCGCTCGAAGACGTCCCGAAAATAGGGGTCAAGCAAAAGATTCGGAAGCTTCGGATCGCGGTCGTACGCATCCATGATGTTTTGCAAAAAGCGGGCGCGGATGATACAACCACCCCGAAAGATACTGGCGATCTTGCTGAGATGAAGGTTCCAACCGTGCTCAGCAGACGCCGTGCTCATCTGCGCGAACCCCTGCGCATACGAGCACATCTTGCTTAGATACAGGGCACGCCGAACAGCCTCCGTGAATTCTGCAGCCGGCAGGGCCTCAGTCGCAGCGGCCGGACCCTTGAGCAACTTCGACGCCGCGACGCGTTCCGCCTTCATGCTAGACAATGCCCGTGCAAAAACGGCCTCCGTAATGATCGAAAGGGGAACGCCGATGTCGAGTGCACTCTCGCTCGTCCACTTTCCCGTTCCCTTTTGCTGGGCCGTATCGAGGACCATGTCCACGAGCGGACGACCGGTCTCCGGATCCATCTTGCGAAATATATCGGCCGTGATCTCAATCAAAAAGCTGTCCAGTTCACCCTTGTTCCACTCTTCAAACGTGGTCCTAAGGGCCGCGACATCCAGTCCAAGCCCCTCGCTCAGGAGGTGATAGGCTTCTGCAATCAACTGCATATCCCCATACTCGATGCCGTTATGCACCATCTTGACGTAGTGACCCGATCCATCCGGTCCGATATACGTGCAACACGGGTCACCGCCGACTTTTGCAGAGATCGCGGTCAGAATCGGTTCCACGATGCGATAGGCGTCCGCATGGCCCGATGGCATGATCGACGGGCCGTGCAGGGCCCCTTCCTCCCCGCCTGAGACACCCGTGCCGATGAACATGATCCCCTCTTTGGTCAAGCTGGCTTCGCGTGCGATCGTGTCCTTATAAAATGAGTTGCCCCCGTCGATCAGCACATCCCCACGTTCGAGGTGTGGTCGCAGCAACTCGATCGTGCTGTCCGTCGCGTCACCGGCCTTGACCATCATGATGATCTTGCGCGGCTTGGCCAGCGAGGCCACGAACTCTTCCACCGAGTATGTACCCTGCAACTTCTTGCCCGGGTTCTCCGCGAGCATTTCCTTCGTCTTCTCCGGGGACCGGTTAAACAGGGATACTGCATATCCCCGACTCTCGATGTTGAGTGCGAGGTTCTTGCCCATGACGGCCAGGCCGTACATGCCGATGTCTTGTCCTGCCATTGTCTTCACCCTCCAGATTGATCCGATTACTACCTCTTGTCATCTCTTGCCTCTGACAACCTCTTCAGTATAGCATCGTCCGTCACCCAGATGAAATCCCGAACGCCTTTCCATCGCATCTGTCGGACAAAGTTCGGTGACTGGCCCAGTTTTTGCCGGAACCTTTACGAAACGTTTAGCCGCGGAACAACTTCGACCAACGATTCTCTGGCATAACTGAGACAGGACCGCCCACCTACGGAGCACACTGCTCAAAATCGAGAGGATGGATCCATTGCGACTTTTCAATTTCTATAAATCACAGACAAATTGGCAACCCATACAAAACCTTCTGGCCAACTCGCCATTTGCTTACGAAGCCCTGTTGCGGGTGGCTCCTAAAGGACAAAGCGAGTTTGGGTCGAATGATGCCCCGCTGCCAGAGGAGGGGTGGTTTGCCCATCATGACCTCGAGATCCTGCGGCAGCATCTCGTGGACGCCCTACGAGCTGGACTCACGGAAAAGCGGATTTTCGTGAACGTCGAACCGCTTACGCTCGTCTTGCATTACCACTCGCTCTCTGTTCTGCTGGAGCAATTCGCTGAGATCTTTCCGCTCTCCCAAGTCACGCTGGAGATCACAGAAAGGAACCGCGACGTGTTGCTGACCTCCGATAAATGGAGAGAATGTCTGGCGCGTTGCCGAAGCAAGGGTCTACACATCGCTCTCGATGACTGGGCGGGCAGGCGCCCTGACGTCGTGATCGCACAAGAATTGCAACCCGAGTACATCAAGATCCAGTTCCCCGCGATGCATTCACGGAAGGCCCAGCAAGGACCACGCCAACGCCGACTGGAGCATTTGATCGATACGGTGCTGGAACGCGTTCATCGATGCGACGCCATCGCCATCGTCGAGCGCGTCGAGACGGCTCGCCAACTGGAGATGCTGTCACTTCGCGGGCTGCACTATGCGCAGGGTTACCTGTTTGGAAAACCCGAACCGATGAAAGACACGAGGGAGAAGGTGGATCATGCCCTACCCATCTGAGGAGCCCATAGCGGCCCCCGGGATGAAAACCTTGACGCCGCGAGCGACCAGTCTCTTGCAGGCCATGGATGACGCCCCAGTCAATGGCTTTCACTGGCGGACGGTCATCGCAACGGGAATGGGATTCTTCACAGACGCGTACGATCTGTTTATCATTGGCTCAGTTACGACTCTGTTGTCCGGAATCTGGCATCTGAACACGCTCGACCTGTCGATCCTTAGCGCGTCGTCCTTCCTTTCGGCGGCAGCCGGAGCGGCATTTTTCGGATGGGTCATGGACCGCAAGGGCCGCCAGTGGGCCTACGGTCTGGAGGCTCTGTTGCTCATGCTCGGAGCGCTCGCCTCAGCGCTTGCGCCGAATTTTACTTACCTGCTGATTGCGCGACTGATCGTTGGCTTCGGCGTGGGCGGCGACTATCCCGCCAGTGCGGTCATCATCAGCGAATTCGCCAACCGGGCCAACCGTGGACGTCTGGTGACGACCGTCTTCTCCTTTCAAGGGCTGGGCTATGTCGTCGGACCGGCCATCACGGCCATAGCGCTGGCCTCACACCTGCCAGCCGACATAACCTGGCGACTGCTTTTGGCCCTCGGCGCTGTGCCGGCTGCCCTCGTGATGGTGATGCGCCGCTCCATGCCTGAGACGCCGCGGTTTCACCTGCATGTTCAAGGAAATGCCAAGGCCGCCATGCAAGCCGCACGGTCCATTACACAGAACACGGCGCTTGAGCGCGGGCCCATCCCCCTGGGTCGGGAGCGCTTCACCCAGTCGCCATTTCTCCGAAGATTGTTCGCGTCTTGCGCCTGTTGGTTTCTCGTCGACATCGCGTTCTACGGCAATGGCGTCTCCTCCCAGTCCATTTTGCGTCATGTATTTTCTCACGCAAGTCTGCTGCAAGCGACACTCCTGACGCTCATCATGTTCTCTGTCACCGGTTTGCCGGGATACTTTGTAGCCGCCCGATTCATGGACGGTCTGGGACGAAAGAAAATTCAATTTTGGGGGTTCCTCATTGTCGGCGGCTGCTACGGGCTGATGTCCCGCCTATCGGGCATGACGCAAGAAGGCGTCGCCTTCATCGCGCTTTACGGGATATCCTATTTCTTTATCGAGTTTGGGCCGAACACGACAACCTTTCTCTACCCTTCCGAGTTGTTTCCCACTCGCTTGCGTGGGCGCGGCCACGGTACAGCGGCCGCCATTGGCAAGCTGGGTGCGTTTCTCGGCGCATTTTTACTCCCTCTGATCATCGAACGCTATGGACTCACGCCCATGTATGCGCTGCTCGCCATCGTCAGTGTCATCGGCGCCGTCATCACTCACCTGTTTTTACCCGAACCGAGTCAGCGCGCACTTGAAGAGGTTAACGCCATTGTCGACTCGAATCAGCTCCATACGACATACTCGCGGATCCTGTCTTCCATGAACCAAGTGCACGTCGAAGGAGCCGTGACGGAGGAGATCCTGCACCTCAGCGGCGCCGACCTGGTCATTTATTATGAGCTCGATGAACACAAGCACACGTTCACTTCTTCCTATATCGCCGCACGGCACGACAACCTGACTGACATGGCGCAAGACCTACTCAGTGCGGTCGCCGCCCATGTCGACGTATATCCGCTACTTCAGGGCGCTTGCAGAACTCTCGAGGCAACAGTAGCCGATAAGGGGCAACTCCGCCGCATCTACGGGAAAGAGTTTCCCCTGCAGTCCCTCGCCTGTTTTCCACTTCATTCCGAGGGGGACGCATTTGGACTCTTGACTCTCTGGGACCTGGAACAGCACGCCAGTTCCAAGGCGCGCATGCGTAGCCTCCGATCCTATGTCAGCGTCGCGAGTGCCGCGATCTTTCAAACGCGCCAGTTCATGAGTGTCCAGAAACTCGCTCTGACAGACGCGCTCACGCAGTTAAACAATCGGGCAGGCTTTGAAGCGCAACTTGAGCGGCGCATTGAGCAGACCCATGCCCAGTTCGCGTTTATCATGATCGACCTGGATCATTTCAAGCAACGCAACGACCGCCTCGGCCACCAGGCAGGCGACGAGGCGCTTTGTACCATAGCCGCCACCCTGAGGTCGCGAATTCGTCCCCAAGATGTTTGCGCGCGTCTTGGCGGCGACGAGTTCATCCTTCTGTTTCAGGGAATTGCCGAAGTGAACGTGGCGGCCAATCGAGTCAAGGAACTGGTGGATGCCCTGGCACTCAACACGTGGGGGCTCGGACTGTGCGTCGGCATCTCATTTTTTCCGAAAGAAGGAACGACATACAAGGACCTCTACCGCATGGCGGACGCCCGTCTCTACCAAGCCAAGGCGCTGGGGAGGGGGCGCATGGTGGCCGTGGACGAGGCCACTCCCATGACGCTATAAAGCCTCTCATCTGTCGGACAAAGTTCAATCACCGACTACCCGATCAGCGCACTCCACACGTACAGCCCTGACAGGGTGACCAGCAAGGTCGGGATAGTCAGCACGAGTCCCGATCGAAAATAGCGCCCCCAGCCGATGGTGATCCCCTTTTGCCGCAACACGTGAAGCCACAAAAGCGTGGCCAGCGACCCGATCGGCGTGATCTTCGGCCCCAGGTCGCAGCCGATGACGTTTGCGTAAATCAGCGCGTGCTGCATCGTCCCGGTCACCCCTGACGAGTGGATCGCGAGCGCGTCGATCATCACCGTTGGCATGTTGTTCATCACAGACGACAAGATCGCCGCGATAAAACCTGTCGCCACGGTTCCCGCAAACAATCCACCGTGTGTGCTGGCGAGGATGACGTGTCCCAGGAGCGTCGTCAGTCCGGCATTTTTCAGACCATAGACGACGACGTACATCCCGATCGAGAAGACGACGATCGCCCACGGTGCGTCCCGAATCACGGGCCAAGGCTTGATCACCCTCGTTCTTGTCCCGGCTACCAAGAACACGATGGCCACAAGCCCGGCCACCGAAGATACGGGAATGTGCAGCAATTCAGTCATGATGTAGCCTACCAGCAAGATCCCCAGAATGACCCAAGAAGCCCGGAACATCCCACGGTGCGCGATGGCACTGTCCGGCGCTGGAAGATCACGAGGATCATAGTGAGCCGGAATGTCCCGCCTGAAAAACAGATAAAGAAACAGCAGACTCGCCCCGAGTGACACGAGATCTGGCACCACCATGTGCGCGAGGTACGTGACAAACCCAAGATGAAAATAGTCCGCCGAGACGATATTCACGAGGTTCGATGTCACAAACGGAATCGACGTCGTGTCGGCGATGAAGCCGCTGGCCATGATGAAAGGCAACATGCGGCGCGTGTCGAATTTGAGCAGTTTGACTTTTTCGAGGACGATCGGCGTCAGGATCAGCGCTGCACCGTCGTTCGCAAAGAACGCCGATACGATAGCGCCGAGGACAATGACATAGACGAACACGCGATGCCCACTGCCCTTGGCAGCATGCGCCATCTTAAGCGCCGCCCACTCAAAGAACCCGATCCGGTCAAGAACCGTAGAAAATATAATGATGCCGACGAACGCCAACGTCGCATCCCAGACGATCTTCGTCACCGCGACCACGTCGGCGAAGTTGACCACGTGCAGCAAGAGAGCCAAGACGGCTCCGCCAAACGCACTCCAGCCGATCGACAGACCCCGCGGTTGCCAGATCACAAACAGAAGCGTCACCAGAAACAAAGCGATGGCCACCACAATCAGAGGGGTACCCGTCATCATCAGCAACAGTCCCCCTGCGAGTCGTCCACGCGCTTTGCTGGTGCCAGCAACTCGCTTCGCAAGCGCGCGGCCACTTCCTCGATCGCCTCCGGATGTGGAAAGTAGCAGGTCCAAGGTCCCCGCACCTCACGACGAACCAGATGGACTTTCTCAAGCGCCTTCAGATGGTGCGATGCTGTGGGCTGGGACAATCCAGTTTCGGCCACCACATCACCTACGCAACATCCGTTCTCGAAAGCTTCGATGCGTTCGCAAGAAGTGGCCACCGACCTCCGGGCCAAAAGTTGCAGGATATGAAATCGGCTTGGATCCGCCATGGCGGCCAGTTGAGCGAGTAAGACGTCGCGATCCATATGTACCTCCATCGATATTGATGAACATCAATATCATAGAGACGGGAATCATCATTGTCAAGTCCTGGCCGCATCCAGCCACTACCGCCTGCCAAGCCAAGATCCATTCACTCCGGCCGGGGTGCCCACGAGATCACAGCCGCGCGATGAGGCCATGGTTTCATGAACTCCTCACGGCGCTCACTGAGCACTACTCGCAGGCGCGCCATGGCGTCTGGTTCTTCTGCAATGCCGAGACGCGCCGCCATCATCGGGATCGCCTCCGACGGGTCCGTCCATCGCGGTCCGTGCGACTCGGAAAAGATGCGAACGTCGGCGATGATACCCGCCTGGATCAACGCCGGATAAATGTTCGCAAAGTCCGGCATGTGAGGCGCTGGCTCGTGCGGTCGGAAGAGCTCCCACAGTGGTTTCATGAACCCCATGATCGGGTCCACATGCACAGCCAGAACGCAACGCCTCGTCGCGGCGCGTTCCATCGCTTGGGCAAACGCGGCGAAGTCCGACGAAAACTGAATGACAAACGCGGCCAAGGCCACCTCCGCCTGCAGCGGGTCGGCCAGCGGCCAGCTACTCTGGACGACCTGAACCTGTCCGGACACACCGTGCTGTCCGAGCGTTTCCCGCAAGTGGAGGAGCATCTCGGCCGACGGCTCGATCGCCACGACCTGACACCCGGCCTTCGCGAGAGGACCCGTAAACCGGCCCACACCAGCACCAATGTCTAGCACCGTGCGCCCGTCTCCAAGGTGTGCCAGCACCTCCTGAAAGATCGGAGACTTTGCGGCGTCCATCGTCTCACTGGAGCGCTTCAATCCCTCCGCCATCATCGACATGTCGCCGCGCGACCGTGTACTGTCTTTATGTAATTGCCCAGCCTGTAATTCTTCAGCCATCGCCCTCCCACCTCTCCCGTTCCCTTGTCTATCCCCCTTATCATAGTATAGTCAAGGGAGGCTAGGACGGGCACTTGTGAAGGTTTGCGGACACCGCTCCCAGGCACCCCATCCAGCCTGGGCAAATCGGTCTGGACACGCCCGGTCAACTCTGCTTAACTGGTGACAGAGCAAGGTACACGCGATCAAATCACGATGAACAGGGGGCTCTCGGCATGAACAAGTGGAAAGAAATGGTGTCGGCGCGCATGCCCGTCGCGATCGAGATGCTGCAAACCTACTGTCGTCAACCCAGCATCAGTGCCCAAAACGTCGGGATCGCGGAAACCGTGCACATGGTGCGCTCGATGATCGAGTCCGTAGGCGGGCACGTGGAGACGCTTGACGGCGGCGGCTACCCGGTCCTCTGTGCGACATTTGAAGCGGGACCGAAAGGCAACCCGAACAAAACGCTGCTTTTTTACAACCACTACGACGTCCAGCCCCCCGAACCATTGGATGCTTGGACGGTCGAACCCTTTGGTGCCAACATCGTCGATGGCAAGCTCTACGCGCGCGGCGTCGCCGACAACAAAGGCGATCTCATCGTTCGCCTGAATGCCGTTGCCTTGCATCAGGCCCAAGGTGGACTTCCCTGTCGCGTCAAATGGCTCATCGAAGGCGAGGAAGAGATTGGCTCACCGACGCTCGAGACCGTCTTGCGCCAACACGCCGACCTGTTTGCAGCCGACGCCTGCATCTGGGAGTTTGGCCATAAGGACGCCCAAGAGCGCCCGGAAATGGTGGCCGGCATCAAGGGCATGTGCTACCTCCAGTTCTGGTGCGACGGTGCCGACGTGGACTGCCACTCCTCGCTTGGTGCGATCTTCGACAACGCCGCGTGGCGACTCGTGCAAGCGCTCGGGTCGATGCGCACAGTCGAGAATCGGATCACGGTCGAAGGATTCTACGACGATGTCGTCACCCCGTCGACCGCACTCACAGAGATCGCCCACCGGCTTTCCTACAACGTGGAGTCGGCGAACAAGATCTATGGCCTGAAGCGTCCGTTGATCGTGTCGGACGATCAGATCATGACCTCGCTGCTGTACGAGCCGACGATGACGCTGTGCGGGATCGAGAGCGGCTACACGGGCCCCGGTAGCAAGACGGTCTTGCCACGGCGCGCCCAAGCAAAAGTGGACTGTCGCATGGTGCCGAACCAAGATCCTGACGATATCCTCAGGAAGGTTCGCCGCCATTTGGATGCCCATGGATTTGACGATGTGTCGGTCTCACTCGTCAACGGTCAGAAGGCCTACCGTTGCGACATGGACGACCCCTTCATCGCGACTGTGCTGGAGACGGCGAGACAGGCTTATGGAGTGGAGCCGGTGCTGTGGCCCAATTCGGCTGGAACAGGCCCCATGTATGCCTTCGGAGAGCACTTGCACGCACCCATCGTGTCGACCGGCTGCGGCTGGTACAACTCGCGTGCGCATGCACCTGATGAATCGGTGCGGATTGCGGACGTGGAAGAGGGGATGCTGCACATGGTTTACTTGCTCGAGGCATTCGGCCGCGCCGACGTCGAGCCGAATGGGCGGACGGAAATTCCGGGATAATCGATACACTTCATAGGTGGTCCCGTGAGCTGTGATGGCGATGCGATCCTCGCACACAATCACACGCTGTTCAGGGACCCTTGGGGTTTCCCTCGGGGGGAACGTCCGAACTGTCACCACCAGACGGCCGATTCCCTCGTGGGACCAGATGTAACAAGACAGGCTCGCTGGTTTGACTTCCCGCGGGTATATCTTTCGTAGGCTCCGCGGCTCCGGGGCGCCTACGGGCCCGCGTCCCCACAAACAACCAGTCCCCTTCCCAGAACTCAGGATCTTCGGACCAGTGCGTGATCTCGCCAAAGACATTTGGCGTATCCGGAGACTCGATGAAGTTTCGAATGCATTGTTCGATCGCTTGTCCCAATTCCTCGCAATAGGCGACCCGAAACCCAATTCTCCGCGCACTCAGTCCCTCACAGGCAGCATCTCCTATCACCTGAAAATAGCAGGGTCTCCCTGTAACATCCATCACATGACAACTAAACAGGTGTCGTCCATCCGGTAGTCTCTCCCACGCATTCAAGTGCCCGGTGTATCTCATGGGTCAACCATCCCCAACGGCTGCACCATCGGCCCCTGTACAAACAACCCAAAACGGGATAGTGATCCAACTGGCAGCCTGAAGTCCGGAAATCCAATGGCGTCAAAAAATACCCGAATCAACCACTACCCTCTCCTATAAAACGTAATCAAAGCAACGAAGTCATGCCGCTAACCCAGCATAACATTTCTCAAGTAACGAGACTATAAACCCGTTTCCGCCGACGACGATGGAGCCTACGACAATGCCTCTGGAATGGGCTCTCTAAACGCGGCCAATCTCGCCAATTCCTTGGCCAGCATGCAGTAAGCCGTTCCCACCCAAAACAAGGCGGACGCCACGATGTTCAAGGCGCCTGCCTTGTTTTGGGCTAATTATAATAAAGAGCCGGAGTCCGGACTACTCGGTGAAGCGCTGGCTGATCGCGGGATACGACCCGCTAGATAAGCCAATCTTCCAGCCCTTACACCAAGAGCCATAGCCACCGCCATACTGACCGGATCACCCGCCTGCGCAATGGCCGTGTTGATCAGTACAGCGTCCGCACCAAGTTCCATCGCCAAAGCCGCGTCAGACGGTGCGCCGATGCCGGCGTCGACGACAACGGGTACGTAGCCATGGACGACATCGATGAGGCGTTGCAATCGTTCGGGATGGGGCAGTCCTTGCCCGGTGCCGATGGCCGATCCAAAGGGCATGACCGCTGCGCACCCTGCCTCAACCAAACGTCGGGCCACTGTATGATCATCCGTCGTATAAGGTAAGACGACGAAACCGTCTTTCACCAGCATATCGGCTGCTCGAACCGTCTCGACAGGATCCGGAAGCAATGATCCATCATCGGGAATAACCTCGAGTTTCACCCAATTTGAAAGACCTGCTGCACGCGCCAGGCGCGCCGTCCGAACGGCTTCTTCGGCAGTGTGACATCCCGCTGTATTTGGCAACAAGAAGTATTTTTCGAGATCGATATGTGACAACAAGGACTCTCCTGGTTCATCGAGATTGACACGGCGAAGAGCCACCGTGACCATTTCAGTGCCAGAAGCCTCCAAGGATTCCTTCATGACCACAAGGGTCGGATACTTTCCCGTGCCCACAAACAGCCGCGACGAAAAGGTGTGACCCGCAATAATGAGTTTGTCCATTCACATACCCCTCCTATAGAATTAGTCACCCACCAGCAACAAATCTGACGATCTCCACCTTGTCACCGTCGCCGATACAGGCATCAGCATAGTCATCAGCACGCAAGATACGGGCATTGTGTTCAACCACGAGACGCTCCGTCGCGAGCTCGAGTTCCCGAAGCAGGTCAGCCACTGTAAGATCCGACACAGCGACGCGCGCCTTGCCATTGAGAACGAAATTCATCCCACACACCTCCCTTCTCGACTTGCACCAAACGCTTGCCAATGTTCTGGATACTCTCGCCCTTCGACTCCATGCACAATCATCTTGCCTGTGACGGGTGCAAGCAAAATGCCGTTGCGGTAATGACCCACCGCCGCATGCATCCCCTTGGACGCAGTCACAGGACCTACCCACGGTCGGTTGTCCGATGAGCCTGGACGTATGCCGATCCAGCTTCGTTCATAAATCGCCTGTCCGATCCCGGGCACGATGCGTTGCGCCGCAGTAATCAAACTCGCGATGGGCCCACTCGCAACATTCCTGTTGAACCCGGCTTCACGATCTTCCGTTGCACCAACAATCATCATCCCGTTTCTCTTCGGCACCAGATAGACGTGATCATGATAAACCGTATGCTGAGGCGCGGCGCCGTGCTGAGGTCTCACAGCGACCAACTGTCCTTTTACCGGTTGAATGTTGCACTCCGCCGCGAGTGGGCCAAGGATGTGGTTGGCCCATGCTCCCGCCGCAACCACTACCGATTCGACATGCAGCGTTCCACATGATGTCATCAAGCTGTAGGTCTGGTCTGAGCACATCTGCACTCCAAACACCTCTACACCCTCCAAGAGCGTGCACGTCTTCTTGACGGCCGTCTCCAAAGCGCTCATCAGTCCGGTTGCCAAGATGTTTCCGTCATCGGGAAGATAAAGAGCCCCAAAACAGGGTGCTAGACACACTTCTCTCTTCGCGACATCTTTCTCATCCATCCAATAGGCTTCGGAGCCCGCACTGCGTTGCCATCGCATCTTCTCTTGCAACAGTTTGGCTTCCACCTCAGTATAAGCGATCTGGAGTAGGCCATTGCTCTTTAATTCGGAATCCTTGCCCGTCAATTCAAAGAGCTCATCGACAAATGACTGAAATAGCCCACGACTCTCTACACAAAGATCATAAAATGGCCCAGGTTCAGAAACTTCCAGTTGCGCTCCAAGGATCCCTGCGGCAGCACTCGAGGCTTCGGCGCCACAATGGTCCCGTTCAATCAAGACTACAGCACGCCCAGTCTGGGCCAACCGCCAGGCCACCGTGGTACCGATCACTCCCGCCCCGACTACTGCAACGTCAAAGTGTTGGTTCATCATCCGATCCCACATCCTCCTTGTCAGACTCAATCTCTCAGATTCGGGAAGGACAGTCTTGGTTCACAGCTCGACTTTGACATCACATATTTTAAGTCCCTCGTTGCCTGCAGCGGGTTGTCTGCATCTATAACTGCTCCGATCACTGCCACACCACTACATCTGGTTTCCAGAACGGATCCAACATTGGAGGAGTCAATCCCCCCAATTGCGATCACCGGGATCGATAGATTTTCGACTACGCGCCGTAGCGCTGCCAAACCCTGAGGTTCACGATCCGTGTGTGAGAGGCTCGGAAACACATGACCGAACGTCACGTAGTCCGCACCAGCACGCTGCGCATCCATCGCTTCGTCGAGTCCATGTACCGAACACCCAATCACACCCGGCCAACTGAACCTGCGCCGCAGATCATGTGCGACAGCCACCGGCAGAGATTTCGCCGCCAAGTGGACACCATGGATGTCGGCCGCCATAGCAACATCCAAACGGTCATTGACCAATACTTGACCTTTCAACGAAAATTCCGCAATGATGTGCAAAAGATCTAATGCCAGAGCCAACGTGTCAGACGCCGGCGCCCGCTTCTCCCGGATCTGTACACAATCCGCCCCACCCTGAAGGCTAGCCGCCAGCACGTCTTCAATCGGCCGACGATTCCGCAAACGATCACTGATGACATGAAGCACAGCCGTCATAAAACACCCCTTAAAACAAAAAATACCGCACCCAAAATAGCAGGTACGGTGAGCTCCCAGTTTGAGCCCACTCAATCACACCTGGACCTTCTGAACCTCAGTCCCTAAGATCCCTGCTGCTAGGCTATCATCAAGAACGCACGATCGTCAAGCAAGAGACATCGAAGTCGGTAACGCTTGCAACACTAAAAAACCGTGTTATAGTATGGTCACATATCTGTAGAGCCACTAGGGGAGCAACATGCTGAGACGCGGCAGTCTTACCGCGAACCCTTAGCACCTGATCTGGGTAATTCCAGCGTAGGAAAGTGGCATGTACATTGGACACACCGTGTATCACGGCTGTAGCCCATGGACACTTATCCCCTTGGTGGCCTCTCAATTCAGGGGGCTAATGAATGACTCGCTTACCACAGGACATGGATTGCTTCCCCAACAGCCATAAAGTATACCTTCAAGGATCACGCCCCGATATTCGAGTGCCTGTGCGCGAGATTCAACTTACACCCACATCAGGGCGTTTTGACCCGGAAGAGAATCCTCCCGTCCGCGTGTATGACACGAGCGGACTTTACACGGATGCCTCGGTGGTTACCGATATTCGAACAGGTTTGCCAGCCATGCGGAGACCGTGGATCCTGGAACGTGCTGATGTCGAAGAATACGACGGGCGCAGGGTCTTGACGATTGATGATGGTCTTCGAGAAAGTCCCCAAACAGCAAATCGCGAGATATTTCCCGGCCTTAGCCGCCGCCCGATGAGAGCGATTCGAGGCGGGAACGTGACACAACTGTACTACGCCAGGCAAGGCATGGTTACGCCCGAGATGGAGTTCGTGGCGATCCGAGAAGGGATGAGTCCTGAGTTCGTCCGATCCGAAGTTGCCTCTGGACGTGCCATCATTCCGGTCAATATCAATCATCCAGAGAGCGAACCGACCATTATTGGCCGTAACTTTTACGTTAAAATCAACGCTAATATCGGTAACTCGGCCGTTGCCTCTTCAATTGAAGAAGAAGTTGACAAGATGCGCTGGGCCACTCTTTGGGGTGCGGACACTGTAATGGATCTGTCGACGGGACAAAACATTCACACCACTCGCGAATGGATCGTCCGCAACTCCGCCGTACCCATCGGCACCGTGCCAATTTATCAGGCATTAGAGAAAGTCGGTGGTGAAGCCGCAGAGTTAACCTGGGACATCTATCGAGATACTTTGATTGAACAGGCAGAACAGGGCGTAGACTACTTCACGATTCACGCTGGTGTCAGACTTCATTACGTTCCTTTGACCGCAAAGCGTCTTACTGGAATCGTCTCTCGTGGCGGTTCAATCATGGCGGCTTGGTGTCTGGCTCATCACCAGGAGAGCTTCCTATACACGCATTTCGAAGAGATTTGCGAGATCATGAAAACTTATGATGTATCTTTCTCTCTCGGTGACGGCCTTCGTCCCGGCTCGATCGCAGACGCCAACGATGCGGCTCAGTTTGCGGAGCTCGATACGCTCGGCGAACTCACCCAAGTGGCTTGGAGACACGATGTTCAGGTCATGATCGAAGGACCTGGCCACGTCCCCATGCACAAAATCAAAGAAAACATGGATCGGCAGTTGGACATCTGCAAGGAAGCGCCTTTCTACACGTTAGGCCCGCTGACAACGGATATTGCCCCGGGTTACGATCATATCACGTCAGCCATTGGCGCTGCCATGATCGGGTGGTTGGGTACAGCGATGCTCTGTTACGTTACCCCGAAGGAGCACCTGGGACTACCCAACAAGGACGACGTTAAAGAGGGCGTGATCACCTACAAAATCGCAGCTCATGCGGCAGATTTGGCCAAAGGGCACCCTCATGCGCAGGACCGTGACAATGCCCTGTCCAAGGCACGTTTCGAGTTTCGCTGGCGGGACCAGTTCAATCTGGCTCTGGACCCACAGCGGGCCATCGCCTTTCACGATGAAGCGCTTCCTGCTGAACCGGCTAAAACAGCCCATTTTTGTTCGATGTGCGGCCCACAGTTTTGCAGCATGAGGATCACCCAGGACATCAGAGATTACGCCAAGGAAATGGGAATGGACACCGACGCCGCCGTGGCATTTGGTATAGAGGAAAAGTCTCGGCAGTTCGTGCAGACAGGGAAAGACATCTACCGATAAAGGGTTTTCTAAACCCTTTATCGTGATCGCCCAACTTCCGCTGCCGTTATTTTGAATGTAGGCATCCATTACGTCGCCAGTTTGACGATCATGTTGGTGATCACAGTCCGAGAGGGCGGGACACTCTCCCACCATCCGATTCATGACGTGAGCACACCACGTCTAGCCCTGCTGACGCTCAGAAATTAACCGTTTTATTCCGACGCCAAGAAGGTTGAATCCGATCACGGCGAGCATAATGGCGGCTCCCGGGGCAATCGCCACCAAAGGTTGGATCGCGAGGTAGGACTGGGACTCTGCGTGATTGGAAACCAACCAAGCTTCAGGCCAAACACCAAAATAAAAATGAATCCGAGCCAAAATACCGGCATGCTCACCCCGGTAAACCCCAAAACATTAAAAATCCAATCAATCACACTACCTTCATTTATATAAAACGGAAATGCCGGGCTCATCACGACATGGTTGACTTGTGGATGGTAGGCAACGACGGCCTTTGCATTATAGATGTAGATACAGATGGCACGCACTTTGGCAGCCGTGTTGAATGGGTGGATCAGCCCGCTGCCAAATCCTCCAGTGTGAGTTTTGCAGGATCTCGCGGACACCCCCCTCGCTCTTTGAGTGCAGTCTGGCTAACGATTCACTTCAATCAACAGCGTCTTGATCTCATACGGTTTGACTTCCAACTCGATAGGATAAGGCTGCCACGGTCCTTCGGGCCGCTCCAGCAAATTACACTCACACCAGCGCCGCACATCAAGACCACTGCGTATCCGTACACGTTCTCGTCCACCTGAATAATCATGAAGTCGCATGACCAGAAGGTCTGAGTCTTGTGCAAGTTTCACCGCATCCACCTGTACATGACTGGATGACACGGAAAACATCGATGTTCCAGAGACACGCGGACTTCCTTGCTCAACGCGTAAAGGACTATTGAGATCCCATGCATCCTGTGCCACTCCCGCCTCCAGCCATGTGCCACCATGAGGGATCAGCGCATAAGTGAACACGTGCTCGCCGCGATCCGCCTCGGGGTCAGGATAGACCGCGGACTTCAGTAGAGATAGACGCAACACGTTATCCTTTACGTCATATCCATACTTGCAGTCGTTGGCAAGCGCCACACCATATCCGGTCTCCGACAGGTCAACCCACTGGTGCCCAACTGTCTCAAACTTCGCCTGATCCCAACTCGTGTTCCAATGAGTCGGGCGTTTGACATTGCCAAATTGAATGTCGTACGTGGCTTCGGTGGCACGAATATCCACCGGGAAAGCGACTTTGAGCAATTGCTGACGCTCTTGCCAGTCCACGTGCGTCACGAAGTCCAGTCGTGCAGTATGCCGATAGGCGATCAGATCCTGCGTAATGAACGACTTCCCATAGGTCCACTTGAAGCGAATCACTGCGCAAAGGGCGCCTAGGGCAATCGGCTCAATGCTGACGATCTGACAGACTTCGCGCATCTTCTCTTGATAAAACAAGTCTATGTCCCAAGCATCATGGGCGAGTGGTTTGTCTTCAAATACTTGCAACACATTGGCGCATCGATCTTTCGGGAGAACCTCGCGGTCATACCGCTTGTCATAGACACGCGTGAGCTGACCCACTTCATTCCACGTGAGTTCATAATGAGGCGTGGAAAGAGATTGCTCAGCACTCACGAACGCGCACTGTTCCTCAGATGGCAGGGTCGACGTTGCCTCTATCTGGATACACCCCAAACCCGGAACTTGAGGAACCTCTACCCACACTTGTTCACCAATAGCCTGAGCGACCAGACGTTCCCCTGCCTTGTTTTGAAAGCCACCACCATATCGGCCCGATTCATTGCCAATGTGAATGAGACCCGTGCGCGCGACACTAGCCGAATTAAGTACCGTAAACGCACGTTCTTCTGCGGTTGTCGCTTCGTGGACCGCCGTTGCCCACTGCGCTTGCGCGATCGCCCCTGCCTCCTCATACTCCAAGCGGCAATCTTCGTATACTTCGCGGATCGACGAACCCGGGATGATATCGTGAAACTGATTGCGCAAGATGATTTTCCAGCCATCCGTGAGCGCCCCGCGGGCTGCACGACTGGTTTCCCCTCCCACCCAAGCGTGTAGCCACTCCGTCTCCCGATAGAAGAGTTCCAATTTACGGTTCATTCGCTTGTTGTAAGCCTGACTCGTGTACGTTCCCCGATGATATTCAAGATAAAGCTCGCCATCCCACGTGTGCACGTATTCACCCGTAGTGGCCACTGACGCTTGCATGCGTTCAAAGTACGCGTCGGCGCGTCCCGTCTTCACATGAGGAATCCCCGGCATAAGGTCCAGACGCCGCCGCATCTCGAGCATATCGCGAGTCACACCCCCGCCGCCATCCCCAAACCCATAAGATATCAAGAGTTCGTTAGTGATCCCTTTGTCCCGATAGGCTTTCCAGGCTCCCCCGACCGTTTCGGCAGTCAGTTGCCCATTATAGGTATAAAACCATCCCTTCTGCGCACCCGGATCCGGCGTGGTAATAAAATGCGCAAGCACTTCGCTACCATCTAGACCGCGCCAATGAAACGTGTCATGAGGCATGCGATTGTACTGATTCCAACTGATCTTGGTGGTCATGAACGTATGGATACCCGACTTTTTTAAAATCTGCGGCAAGGCCCAACTGTACCCAAATACATCGGGCAGCCAAAGGTACGAACAGGTCGTTCCAAATTCCTGTTCAAAGAGCCTCGTTCCCAATAAAATTTGTCGGACCAAAGACTCGCCTGAGGTGAGATTGCAATCCGCCTCAAGCCACATCGCACCTCCCGCTTCCCATCGTCCCTGACGAACTTTTTCCTTTACGCGTCCATAGATATCAGGATAGTCTTTCTGCAAGTACTCGTACAACTGGGGCTGTGTTTGCAAAAATACATACTCTGGATACTGCTCCATCAGCCGCAGAACCGTTGAAAAGGAACGGGCAGACTTCTCTCTTGTATGCTTGAGACGCCATAACCATGCCACATCAATGTGCGTGTGACCAATGCAGTAGGCGGTAATCGCATGCCGTTTGTCAACGCCTTCAAGAAAGCGATTCAACGACTCACGTGCAGATCCTACTGTCTGGTAAAAGACTTCAGATCCGGGATCGCACCAATCGATCTCCCTCAATGCGTGATCGAGGGCTGCCAAGAGGTGCACACGATCGGGGTCATTCTCGTCTAACCAGCGAACCGTTTGCAATGCGGCCATTGCGCCAAAATACAGATCATCAGAGGCTTCATCCAGCCACGTCAGTTCTGCCGTCGTAAACGTATACTCCTGAGCCCGTTTTTGTCCACCCCCCTCTAAACCGGACCACAAGCGAAATTGCAAAAGCAATTCCGATCCTGCACATCCCGCCGGGAAAAAGACCTCCTGATGATTGCCGTCCACGCCTTGATAGGGCTCCCCGTCAAGATAAAGCAACGACTCAAATCCCGAGTTATTGCCGGAACCTGTGCGTCCAAAATCAAAACGGCCCAGCACACGCCGACCCGCCCACTCCGTTGGTACAGTAACACGCGCAGACAGCCAGGCATAACGATCACGGCCCTCCCACCGTTCACCCAGATCGATAGTGCGTCCCTCTCGCACCGAGACAGGGCGAGTTCCTACCTCGCCAGCCAGATCCTCTGCCAAACGCAATGGCGATATCGTTCGCGCATCGCGATACCGATATTGCGCGAGCTCACTAATCCGAGACTGGAGCTTTCGTTCCGTCAAAAACATCATCGTTCACTCCTTCATGGTGCCATCCGGACTTCAAATTTAAAACAGCCAGTTCTTGACGGCTTCAATTTGCGCAACTGAGCCTAGTATAGCAGAGCAGAGCATTTGTAAATTCCGACAGGTTCCGACTCATTCTGCCATCCACAGTTTACAGGAGCGCCACCCCACCACAAAATAAATCCCCGATGCATCCGCACCGGGGCCGCGCCCTAGATCTGAATCTCGCCTAGCCGAACCAGTTCCACGATCGTTCGCGATCGGGAATCCAGATTACTTCACTACCAAAACGGAAACGGGAGAAGACTCGATCACGTGTTTACTGACACTTCCCAAGAAAAACCTCTCGATAGTGCTTCTATCCCGGTGGCCGATTACGATGAGAGCGATCGCATGATCCTCGGCATATTGGCATATTTCATGGGCGGGATTACCAGAAAGGGACACAGATTCAAAGCGTACACCTTGTCCTTTAAGCCATTCTCCGGCGCGATCCGTGATCTCATCCGAATCACTTTCGTGACCACTCATCTCCGAGTGTTCTTCAGGACTCCCTTCGAAACTGTTCACAGAGGGAACAACCATGCCCCCACCTATGGTCATGCCTGCTCCATAGGGAAACATCATAGGGGTTTGTGTTCCCAGCACCGTTCCTGTACCCGTGTCTACCGGAGTCACATGAAGCAGGGTAATGGTCGATTCCTCTTGTCCATGATAAATGGACACTGCTTCTTCCAATGTCCGGATAGCAAGTGGAGAATCAAACGTGGTAATCGCAACCAGGATGTTATACATCATCAAACCCCCATCTTGCGTTTTAGGTCCTGTCGATGCCAACATAGGCGGCAACGACGAAGTTTAAAACTTTTGATCTGAGAAGAATTATAATGCCTGCGATGAATGCGATAGCTGGAGCAACGGTGAGTGGCATAGTCGTGGAATCGATCCTCTACCAGAATACTACAGTAGGGGGCTTCCCCATGTCAAGACAGGCTATTGAGCCGTTCGCTGTTCTTCATAACGTTACTAATACTAAGGTGGACCCCTTTGTCAAGACACGGTTTTTGACTTCATCGTTAACCTAGCCATCTTTCAGTCAAGGAACCGTGGAATACCGCAGCGAAGCGAGGATATGCCGCGAAAGTCCTTGACAG
>Ga0080006_1155499_pt1 | contig 27585 bp, 23 predicted proteins | sample RS3BMetagenome_FD_69209 | JGI IMG/M metagenome (GOLD analysis project Ga0080006, IMG submission 69209) | Ferric oxide microbial mat and aquatic microbial communities from Rainbow Spring, Yellowstone National Park, USA - RS3B (SPADES... ...
TGCCGCATAGTCTTCTTCCTGCCGAAACAACGCGATGCGCCCAGCCGAGCGCTTAAGCACATGGTATACATACCCACCCGGACAATAACGCGCTTTTCTAGCCATGCAATTACACTAACGTGAACGGCCGCCCGTGTCAATACTAGCTGCGTCCCCGTTACCTTCTTCGCGTTCCCTTCTTCGAGGACGCAGAGCACCCCTGATCAAAACACCTTGCAAATTGCGCGGATTCCCCGCTTCGACGCCCGCGTTGTGGCGTTGTGCCGGAGTTTATCCCGTGCGCGCCGGGATGGTGAAATTGTTCATTCAGTGCAACCATATCCCAATCCACAATACGAAACCAACGACTTTGACCCTTTACCACCACCAACTACTCTCACGGCGAAGCCGTCGCAATCAATCAAACCGTCGTTATTTCCATTAACTAATCACGTCCCCGTTTCACTTCTCGTCCGCTGCGTTATCTCATTGAGCTTGTTGTGATTTCTCTGATCGGTTATCGCGCTGGTTGCACCTTCAGGCGTATACACACTGCTCGTCCAATTGCCCAACGCATCCAGATTATAATTCCGGCTCTGATCCGTATTCGGCAACGCAATCGGCGTGCTGACACTTCCTCCGCCGGTGGCCAACACGCCGCGCTGATAATCCAGCAGTCGATTCATGGAATCATACGAATCATACAGGCTGCTGCGTTCTTCCGCCTGCAGTGGGCGTTCAAAGAGTTTGTCGGAACTCATATCATAAGCACTCGTGAAGCCTACGATGACATTGGCTCCGCTGAAGTACCGCTTGCCGATCATGCGCCCCGCGCCGTCATAACCGAGTTGATCGGTGCTGATGCTGCCCCAACCCGGTGTGGGCAGGCCGGATTGAATCGCGGATCGACTCTGCGCGTTGTTCATATTGGAACAGACGAAGCCATTGCCCAGCGTTACCGTGGCAATTCGGCTGGGGCCAAAATATTGCCAACTGGCAATCACCACGCTGGTCGCCTGTTCGATAATCTGCTTCCTGCGGTACACAAAATCATAATTGCTGTTGACCAGCCGACTATTGGGATATTCAAATTGCGTTGCCGGGATTGAAGTAAATGCGGTGTTGGTGACATACCGATTTGTATCAGCCAATATTGGTGAGCGTGAAGACGGGAAACAACGCCTGCCCTTGAATGGGCACCATGAGCCTCCGCATTTTTCGTTCGCCGCTACCATATAATCACGCGTTTCCCTTCTTAATCTTTATAGGTCGGCATTCCATTCTCGATTTGCCCTTTGCCTTTGCGCATCGCACTACCACCATATGCGCACGCCCTAAACCGGAACGCTGAATGCAGCCGACAACGCCCACAGCGCGCCAAACAACAAGGCGGAGGCGGCGCCGTACAGGCCAACCCTGCCGGAAAGGGTGCCCCTTGAATATATCCCCGTCGCCAGCGCGAGGATTTCGATCAACGAAACGGCCGCCACGAACCAGCGAACACCGGGCAATGGCCAGCCGCTGGCCGGCAATGGGAAGATGTGGCGTGGTGCCAATGCGTCGGCAATGACCGTGTAGATAGGTAACGACAATATGCCTGCGACCATCAACACAGCGGAGAGCCAGCCCGAGAACATTCTGGATCGGGCGGCATTTGAATAGCCCTGATCGACCACCTCTGTCATTGTTTTGCTGTTCACGGTGCGTTTCGATCTCACTTTCGTTTCCACCTCGTAGGCTGTTCGGCAGCAATCCGCAGGCAGCGGCGCGGCTGGCGGCATTTACGCCTGCCCCTACCGGACACCAATTGAAGGGCGCGTCCGTATCTACGGCGGAAGTAGACGTTAACGCGTACTTCCAAAAAATGGCATGTATACCAATATTCCGCCTACTAACATTACAACCGCCAAAGAAAACCACCGGAGCGCCTCGGCGGCGGGCTTCACGTCGGATTTGCCTCTCTCCGCCATTATACCAAGGCCAGCCGCCGTCAGCGTGCCGGCCAGCGCCAGGAGCAGAAGCCAGTAATACACCGTCCAAATGGATGAAAAGCCCGACCGTATACCCACGACCGAATACCGGCGCTGCAAGATGAGTTGCGCCGCTGCCGCGATCCAAAAGCAGACAGTCGCGCCGAACGCCAGTCTTGACAGCAGCAGCACAATTCGGCTAATCATTAATCCAACTCCATTTAGAGGTGAAGCTCGCCAAAGTAGCAGAGTGTCTACGGTATCTTCAACTGCACTTGAGTGCCCGCCGCAACAGTGGCTATCCAAGGCGTCGCACCAACCAACCAAACGGTGATCATCCCCTGCCAAGGACGTGCCCGAAGGCCCCAGTGCAGCGCTCCATAACTGCGGCCCGCCTCTTTTCCCTTTGTACACACCGCCCACGTCATAAAATCTTGCTCGAACAACTGGTAGTAGCTTGGCAATCCGCCCCAGATGCCCGGATAATCCCACATCGTGGCTTCCACAGTGCGTCCACCAGCCTCCCATGGCGTTTGGTGAGCGTAAAATGGCGGTGAATTCGAAGCGTGAAGATCCAAAGCCCAATTGCCGCCGTTGCTCTGCCAAGTACCATTTGCAAAGGTCACATGCGTCTCAATATAAAACTGCACAAACTTGATTTCCTTGCACGGCGGGCACTTGTGATTTGCAAACGCCTTTTTATCAACGTTGAATTGTCCATTCATATTCGCAGTATATGGATGTCCTGTTTTTCCGGGCGCATCGAGGGTTGTCTCTGACCAGTTCCCTCGGCCGGCGGTGAATGCCGCGTACATCCCAACCACCGTTGTGGGTACCGGTGACGCGCCGCTGGCGTCCGTTGCAGAAAGCGCCCGGCCCCCGACATACTCATACAAATTAATTCCGCCTTGGTATCCGATCGGATCGCGTTGAATCCAGCGGCCCAGCGCGGCGTTGTAGCTCCGATTACGGACGTAATAAAGTTCACTTTCGGGATCGAATCGGTAGCCACAGAAAATGATTTCATTCGCGCCGTGGCTGCTTTGCACCGCAGAATCGCTCCACCAATTACTGCTTGAATCGGGGGCGGTAAATACCAACGTATTGCCATACGCGTCCGTGTCATACGCTTCAACGATCGCACCGCTGCTGTTGGTCAGCGCCACCGCGCGATAGAGCAAATCCTGCAAAAGGTAATAACTTCCAACTGACAGGTTTTGGGGGCCGAGGGGAATCAGCGTGGTCAATTGGATGCACTCGTCGATGTATGTCCCCCATACAAATTGTCGGATGGGCGTGTTGCCAGCGTTGCGTTCTTCCACTTCTTGGCTGCCGCTCCAAATATAATCGGTGGTGCTGTTGGGAACGCTGCCGGTCAGGCCACCGTTCAAGATTGTCTTCCGCACCCGTCGACTCATGGCGTCATAGAGATATGTCGCGACGATCAAACCATCCGATACACGATTGATCTGAATCGGCCTGTTCAGCGCGTCATAAGAATAAATCAATGTGCCGTCATTCTTGAGATTGCCGTTGGACGCTCCGGGCTGGCCGTCATACACGAAGGTTACAGGTGACAGGTTAGAGGTTACAGACTGCGTGATTTCATTGACATAGTTGTGATTTCGTTGATCGGTGGTGGCACTGCCTCCCACTGGGGTAAACCCAGTGGCTCGCCAGTTGCCCAGACCGTCGAGATTGTACGTTCGATTCGCATCCGTGTTTGGTAGCGTAATGGGTGCGCCGATTGATCCGCCACCGGTGCAGGCCGGACTACCTCTACTCCCCTGCGATCTTTTATTTGCCATTACCATCAAGCCATCCGTAATTTGGCCAGTGATCATTGCTCATTGGAGAAGCCAATCGCTCTGCGCTTTAAGCGTATTGTACCATGCCATGGGCAAAGCCACATAACACTTCATTTCTCCAAACGCGCCAAAAAAATGCGCCACGGCGAACATTAAGCAGAAGCTTACCTTACCCCCGCCCGAAAAAAAATCAAGTAAAAAATCACAGGAATGTTAGATTTATTTCGGCCTTAGGGGCCGCCAAGAAATAACGTTTACAAATATGACGCCGGGATTTTGGCGTCTGGCAAGACGCCCGCGAGGAGCATATCCGCATGGATACGTAACGAGCGGGCAACGCGGCCAGAGGTCAAAAGACCAAGTCAGATTGGAAAGGTTATTTCTTGGCGGCCCCTTAGTAATCCCCCTTCGCCCCGCATCCCTGCCCACCCCGGCTCCCTGCGGCCTCCGATCTCCTCCCTTACCTCTTTGTGAATCCATCGTCGCGTTGTGTCAGAGTTTATCCCGATGACTCCGACTTAAACAATTGTGATCGGGATGGTAATCATTTCCTCGCGGTGAGTCGGTAAAAATCTGTGAAAATCCGTGAAATCTGTGGATGAAAACGACGAGCTATCCTCCGTTTACCGGATTTTATCCCGATGACATCTGCTTTCTAAACGAGGTCGGGATGTGAATCCATCGTCGCGTTATGCCAGAGTTTATCCCGAAGGCCATGGCTTAAACACTCGTGATCGGAACAGTAACCCTCCTCATCGTATCCGCGAAATCCGCAAAAGAAGTTTATCCCGTGCGCGCCGGGATGAAAAAACATTATCCCATCTCGGCAACGCCTATAGCCTTGTATTGAACTGTTCAGGCCAGCCTGAGCATAGTTCTTTGACAATACCTCCAGCATCAATGGCGCAGGCAAAGGCCTGGTCGAAGCCACGGTGATCGCTCTATCCCCCAACAAAACTCGACCCCGCGCCCGAATTCCACCTGTAACCTGTCACCTGTAACCTAAAACCTCGGAGGCCGCCGCCGCCGTTGCGCTGCAGAAACTGTCACAGGCCCCTGTCATTTGGCCCGCGTTGATATTCGCATGTTGATATTCGCATTTGACTTTTCTCTTGAACGTATCTACAATTGTTTTCAGTGGGTTTGGCATGCGATGAAAATGTGTGTGCACCGGTACCGGGAATCCTAAAATTTATGGAGACCGGCTTCGTTCTCAAGTTGCGTGTTCGCGAAACAAAGCCATGTATGTAAACCAAATCGGAGGTGGGGAAATAAACGTTGAGTGTCGCACTTTTTTAAGGAGTCATGAAATGCTTTACTGGGCTGTCATATTTTTGATTGTGGCGATTATCGCCGGGGCTTTTGGTTTCCTAGGTGTTGCCGGGCTGGCCACGGAGATTGCCAAAATTCTTTTCGTGGTTTTTTTGATCATTTTTGTTATCTCTCTTATTGGCGGTTTTCGCGGCAAACGGTAACGCCGCAACGCATAAGTGGGATATTCGGTTGTTTTAACAGCCGGTTTTACCGGAGTAGTCGCTATGAATTCTCAACGGATTGTCGGAATTGTTTTGTTAATTATTGGTGTGGCCCTGCTGGTGGCCGGCCTTCACGCCTCGCACTCGCTGGCGGATCGGACGCACGATCTGATTTTTGGGCGGTATACCAAGATGACCGCTTTGTATATTTTCGGTGGTATTGCGTTGGGCATTGCGGGGCTATTAATGGCGATTTTTTCGTCACGCAGAAATTAAGGGGCCGCCAAGAAATAACCTTTCCAATCTGACTTGGTCTTTTGGCCTCTGGCCGCGTTGCCCGCTCGTTATCCCGACGGGTCGGGACGGATATGCTCCTCGCGGGCGTCTTGCCAGACGCCAAAATCCCGGCGTCATATTTGTAAACGTTATTTCTTGGCGGCCCCTAAGTCGGCCTGCCTCACGCAGCGAAAGATGTGTGATCATGGCACTGGCGGCGCCGGTATCGGTGTTCGGAAACCACCGTAAAGAGATAGATTTATTCAACAACTACAGCGGTGCCGTAGCACAGCACTTCCGATGAACCGCTTTGGCCGCCGAGGTCAGCGGCGTCATATTGTACGCCTACCACCGCGTTGGCTCCCATTTCCGCCGCCTGTTGTGCCATAATTTCAAAAGCTTCATTGCGGGCCTGCTCACACATTAAGATGTAGCTGCGGTTGCGACCTCCGACAATGGATTTCAAGCCGCCCATAAATCCCTGGCCAATGGTGGGAGTGCGAACGACAATTCCGCGCACCAGCCCTTTGTATTCAATAATTCTATGTCCGTCGATGCTGTTGGTTGTGGTAATAATCATAAATGCACTGTGATCCTTTAAACTCGCATAGAGATGTGGACGTGCTCCCGATATAAAACCACCATAGATACTAACGCACAAAGTGCAGTTAACGCAACAATTTTCGGTTATTTCAGCAAACGACAAGTGGGAGGCGGTGTTATTCCCGTGCTGTCCGGCGGAGTTTAACGGGTGCGGACAGGGTGCGGCCAGACGGCGCATGAATGCCAAGCGCGGCAATGGCGTCATTTTGGACAATATTGCGTAATACTTCACGCGGAATGATGGGCAAGGGCGAACCCATGGCAAATTGATTGATGTTATAAAGCGTATCTATACATTCCGCCGCGCTGGAAAATGGAAAATCGCTGCCAAAAAGCAGGCGGCTGGTAACCTGCATCTGATAGGCACGCAATAAGGCATCCCATGCGATCCACGGTCGCCGCAGCAGTCCGGCGATTCCGGCAAACACGTTGTTGTGCTTGGCTAAAAGAGTCAAGGTTTCATCGACCCAAGGGTACCCGATATGACTGATAACCAATTTAAGATCCGGAAAACTGCGGGCTATTTCATCCAGCAGCAGCGGGCGGCCATATTCCAAGCGGGTATCGGCGGAAAGATAAGGTCCGCTGGAGAAGATCACCGGTAATTTCAGCGCCACCGCAGCTTCGTAAATGCGCATGGCCTGCGTGTCGCAGGGGTGGAAATCCTGGGCGGCGGGGGAAATTACCAGTCCCTTGAGGAACGCGCTGCGGCCGATTTCGGCCACTTGCGCCAGGGCCTCCGGTTCGGTCGGATCAAGACCGGCAAAGCCGATCATTTGATCGGCATGTTCGCTGCAATAATCTGTAATAAGATCATTGGGGATAAACGCACCAAGATAACGGCTCTTAAAGCCCAAAACGAAACAGCGTTGAACCGGCTCGCAGGCCAGCCAATGTGACGCGGTATCAGCCTTGGGCAGCAGGCGGATTTGTTCATGGCCAAAGCGCGTGGGTTGGGCAATGCGATTGATGGCTTCGCGGCCAAGCTGTTCCGGACTTTGCCAGATGCTGGTATGACAATCAATAATCATTATGTCCAAAGATACTCGCTGTATGGGGGCCGGGCAAGGGTGATAGATTCACGGGTGAATGCTTTACGGAATTGTCCTGAAGGCCTAAAGTATCGCTTTAGAATCTTGCGGAGTGCAAAATCATGAACGTGGATGTGGCGGAAAAGATAATTAATCCTGTGCGCGTCGGGCAAATTGGTATTGGCGGAGGGATCGGACCTTTGCACTTGGATGAAATGGAAAAAAATCCGAATTTTGCCATTGTGGCGGGATGTGATTCTCGATTGGAAAGTGAGACGGTTGCAAAACATAGTGCACGAATTACCGCGCTGGGTGGGAAAATTTATTCCGATTACCGCGAATTGCTTAATGATCCACGGGTGGAAGCGGTGTGCATTGCGGCACCGCATTTTCTGCACCGGGAAATGGCCGTGGCTGCGTTTGAGGCCGGCAAGCATGTGCTGGTGGAAAAGCCCATGGCTGTTTGTCCCGATGACTGCCGCGCTATGCTTGATGCGCAGAAGAAATCCGGCAAGGTGGGGGCGGTACAAATGCAGCATGTGGGCAGAAAATCAATTCTTGAATTACGCCGCCACATTCAGTCCGGAGCGATTGGTCCAATCAGAGAAATTTTTCTATCGAGTCTATGGTGGCGTGAAAATCCATATTATGAGCGTGTGGCCTGGGCTGGCAAAAAAATGTTCGGCAGTAACTGGAATCTGGATGGCATTATGTTTAATCAGGCAATCCACTTCATTAATCAAACCCTGATCTTATGTGCGCCAGGCGAATTGCCAGCAGTGGCGGCAACGAGGGATGTGGAAGTGGCATTGTATAAATTTCATGATACGGCCGCCTTGGAGATGGAAGATTGCGCATTTATTACCGCCATACTTGACACGCCCGATGCGCCGCGACTTTGGGCCATTGCCACAACATGCAGTCGGGTGGATCGGCATTCCATTGAATTAATCGCGGACCATGGCAGAGCATTGTGGAATGGCGTGGGGTATTTATTTATCGATGGACAACCCGCACAGGAATTCACCGATGATAGCAAAGAATTTGGGGGTACGTCGCGTGTATTTAACAGTTTTGCGCAGGCGATACGAACCGGCTCGCGGCCGATAACGGATTTTGCCGCCATTTGCAAAACGACGGATTTTGTATTCTCATGTTATCAGAGGGCTGATTGGAAAATCAAAAAAGCCCCATGGAGTGCTACCGATGTGCTGCCGGAAGTGTTTCGACAGGTGCATCAGCAGCGTAAGCTGCCGGCGGCCTTAAAATCCCCACCGGCTTGGGCGTAAGCCGCAGGCATTTTGGAAGCCTATAGTTTGGTAGTTTGCTTGCAGCAATCAGGAGTCGCATGTGTCAACAGTCAAAACCGCCGGTGGAAAAACCCGGCAGGATGTAACAACATTATCCAATGGTCTGACATTGCTCGTGGAATCAATGCCCGGCGTGCGCTCAGCGGCGATGACGCTGCTGACACCTATGGGAGCCGCATCCGACCCTGCCGGTGCTCTGGGAAGCGCCAACGTTCTGGCGGATTGGATAACCCGTGGTGCCGGGGAAAGAGATAACCGAGCGATAACCGATTACCTCGATTCATTGGGTGTACAAAGATCCACAAGTGCGGAAACGGTTTTCATGCGTTTCAGTGCTTCCATGCTGGCGGATAAATTGCCGCAGGTATTGCCGGTATACGGCGATATATTACTGCGGCCCATGCTGCCGGAAGCCGGCTTTGGCCCCGCCCGTGATCTGGCCATGCAGCAATTGGACGCCATTGAAGATGAACCCGCGCAAAAACTCAATCTATTGATCAAGGCCCGTCACTTTGCCGAGCCGTATGGCCGGCCTGTGGTGGGAAAAAAGGAACATCTCAATGCGTTAACACCCTCCGCATTACGCAAAGATTTCCAAAGCCGCTGCACCGCCCGTGGTTCCATTCTCGCGGTTGCGGGCGCGGTGGAGTTTGCGGCGGTTCGGGACATGGTGGAACAGCATTTTGGCGCTTGGCCGTCAAATGAACCAGTACAGCAGCCTGTGCGCGCGGCAGCGGGTGGCGTGTGGCATGAACAGCAGGCAAGCAATCAGGTACAGATCGGCCTGGCGTTTGATGCTATTGCGGAGACTGATCCTGACAGCATCGTGCTGCAATTGGCAATGAATATTTTAAGCGGTGGCATGGGGGCGCGGCTGTTTTCTGAAATCCGGGAAAAGCAGGGCTTGTGTTACGCCGTCAGTGCCGGATATATGAGCCTCAAACACATCGGTGCGGTTCTCGGTTATGCCGGGACGGTCCCGGAGCGGGCCCAAAAAACATTGGATTCGTTTTTGCATGAATTACAGCGTTTCAGTTCCGGTGCCCAGCAGGATGAACTCGACCGGGCACAGGTCGGCATGAAGGCCCGCGTGATTATGAACGGTGAAAGTTCTGCCGCCCGGGCCGGTGCCATTGCGCATGATTTTTATCATTATGGTCGCCCCCGGACCTTGGACGAATTACGCGCCCGCATTGAAAGCGTTGATCTTAAACGCCTCAATGCGTTCCTTGCGTCACATAAGGCCGGCAAATTGACGGTAGTGACCATTGGCCCGGCCCCGCTGGCGGTACCGGTGGATATGATTGGTTAATGATAATATAGGCACGGATCGGCAGACGTCCCCTGGGCGTTGCGGTCCGGCGGTATAAATCCCGGAGAGTTTTTACATGGTAACATTCAAACACACACAACTAAAAAATGGCATGGATATCGTGGCTGAAATAAACCCCGAAGCGCAAAGCGTGGCCATCGGATTTATGGTTAAAACCGGCGCTCGTGATGAATCCGGCGAAGTTTACGGGGTATCACATTTCCTGGAACACATGATGTTCAAAGGCACATCCCGCCGTTCGAGTGCGGATGTAAACCGTGAGTTTGATGCCATGGGCGCGCGTAACAATGCGTTTACCAGCAATGAAGTCACCTGTTACTGGGCCCATATTCTGCCGGAATTTTTGCCCGATGCGCTGGATCTGCTGGCTGATATGATGCGCCCGGCTCTGCGCGGTGACGATTTTAATATGGAAAAGAAAGTTATTCTTGAGGAGATCGCGCTGTATCTGGATCGCCCGGGGCATGTGCTTTATGAGGCGGTTATGGAAGATCATTTCCGCAATCATCCCCTGGCGCATTCGGTGTTGGGTACCAAAGAGTCCATCACCGCGTTAACCCGCGATCAGATGCAAACCTATTTTGACGCCCGATACGGTCCCGGCAATATGGTGCTGGCCGTGGCCGGTAAGATGGATTTTGACGAATTGGTGCGATTGTCGGAGCAAAAATGTGGCCAATGGAAACATCTGGATGTGCATCGGCAATATCCGGTGGCGGAAATTAAGGGTGGCCTAAGGCATATTACCGATCCCAAGCTTAAACGCCATTACGTTGCCATGATTTGCCCCGGCCCTTCCGCGCAACATGATGGGCGCTATGCCGCACAGGTGCTCTCGGACGTGATTGGTGATCATGACGGATCGCGCTTTTATTGGGCGCTGGTTGAGCCGGGATTGGCGGATGAAGCGGACTTTTCATTTTACCCGCACGATGGTACGGGAAGCTTTTTTGCCTATGCCTCCTGCGATCCGGCACGCTCACAGCAGGTGGCGGAAATATTACGTGGTGAATTACAAAAAATTGCCGATCATGGCCTGACCGATCAGGAAATTTCCCGCAGTAAAAATAAAATTGCCACCGCCGCGGTATTGCAGGGCGAATTGCCGCTGGGCCGCATGCGCAATATCTGCTCGCGCTGGATTTACAATCAGGAATACAAAACCCTGGAAGAAGATTTACAACTGCTGGAAGGCGTCAACGCGGCGGCCATTAAGAAAGTCATTCACGAATTTCCGTTCAGCCCAATAACCACCACGACGCTGGGGCCAGCGGCGTAAAGCCGCGGGGGACCGCAGATACTGATCGTCGGAGTTGATGCTTTGGGGCTTTAAAGGGCTTGGAAATTCAAAGCCGACCTGGGTTGTGGCGTCCGGAATGACTGAGGAGTTGCGGCTTGCTAATACCTTGCAAAATCCCCGGCCGGAAACCTAGGACGGGTCGGTTCGTGTTGTCGGCGATGGCCCGCACAATTTCGGTGCTCGCACTGTTTGCTTTTCCCGTTGTTAGTCTATTAGCGGACCAGCCGCATTCTACAAGGGGATCAGGGGGCGTTGCGATTCCGATTCCTAGGGGTAAAGTAATGTTGGCAAACCGAAGGCCCGTCAAAGGTGCCAACGTATTCCTCACAACCCGAGGGGTGGTATTACTGGGTAGCAATCGTCTGGCTGGTGTCAGGATACCGCCGGGGACGCAAGTGCAGTTTCGCCCTCAAAAATGCGTTACCGCCGCGAATGGCCGATTTTCGTTTCCGGCACAGAAAACGAAATATCGCATCTTCGTTTCCGATCCACATGGCTACGCGGACATCAAGAGCGCGGATATCGCCGGGCAAAGGAAAATTATCCTTCGGCCTTGGTGTTCGCTTCGCGGCATTGTACGTAACGGTAAACGACCAGTTGCAGACGCGAACGTACAAACTCTCGTAGACGGCTCTCCTAATGGAGCCATGATCTCATTCCCTTGGTTTATGATCCGATATGATGCAAGATCTGGCCCGGATGGAATTTTCAGGGACCATTTTCTCATGCGGGGATGTGCCTCCGTGATCTGGCAGCATCAGGTCGCTAATTTTTATCGGATTGTAAATGTGTTCGTATCACCTGGAAACGCGACGATTGTAAACGTTGGAGGTACAGGTCGCACGGTGATGGGAGAACTGAAGCTTCCCGCAAATCTGAAGGTGCCGCCCTCCGGATTTGCGGGCACCACCGCGACGCTGATGCGCTGCCCCCCGGTAGCCCCACGCCCCAAAATATGGACGATTCTGTCAAAAAAAGAAAAACATGATTGGATGTGCCATTGGTTACAAACGGCAAAAGGCAGGGAGTATCAACTCGCATCCGGATCAGAGATAGCCAGTGACCCAATTACAAAGAGCGGGCGGGTGCGTTTCGATGATGTACCACCCGGTCGCTACAACATCCTGTACTGGTTTCCCCAACCGGAAGTAAAGCCAATTCCATGGGTCCCGATGGCAGGCGGGGACTGGAACGTTGTGGTACCGTCCGCGTCGGGGCGACGTGCGAACCGGCCTTTTCAGCTTGGGGAGTTAAAATTATTCCCGGAAAAGTTTGGCGACGATTGGAAGGCTCCGCCATTCAATCTTAAACTGCTTAACGGTGTTGGAACGGTAAAACTCTCCTCCTTCGTGGACAGGTATGTGTTGCTCTATTTCTGGGCGAGTTGGTCGGATGAATCAGATATATTTACTCGATATCTACAGTACATTAATCACCTGTATCGTGCGGACCCGCGTCTGGCTCTCGTTTCGATTGCGCTAAACCGCCGACCAAGGGGTGCTCGCAAGTACGTGAAAGACCACAAACTGCATTGGATACAGGCTGTTGCTGCTGCAGGCACTTCGGGACCTGTCGCAGCTCAATACGGTGTGTTTGATCACTGCTACGCCGTTCTGGTTGCCCCCGGCGGAGTCGTGCTGGCGTCCAATATTGCTCCGGGGAAATTGCTAAACGCCATTGCAAGTTACGTCGGGCATCCGATATCCAAAAATGTTAACCACGGTGCAGGTGGGACTGGCAGTCAATAATTGGTCGCAAACCTTTCGCCATCTGCATTTCCAGGTTCTAGAGTAGTGGTGTTACAATCTCCAGCAAGGTAATCAGGTGAAACATGATAAAGAAACTGCGCGTCCGGAATTTTAAGAGTTTGCTTGATACAGAGGTTGAGCTTTCGCCGTTGACGGTGCTCATTGGCCGTAGTGGCACCGGCAAGACTAATTTCACGCAAGGCTTGGTGGCCTTACAGGGACTGCTCTCCGCCGCCGGGCCGCAGCCGTACAACGATCTGATTCACCGCCTTGGTGGATGGAATACCCTTGGCCCCGCCGGATTGGACACATTTGTCACTTCGTGGGAGATTGTATTCGATGTGGATGGCATGGAAGGGGATTACCACTATCTGCTGGACGTTCAGAGGCATCGGGCCACCCAGCCATCCGCCGGACCGGTGAAGAGAGAATTCTTGTCGCTTGCGGGGAAGACGCTTTTTGAGCGTGTGGATGGCAAGTGGATTATTGAGCCGGCGCTGAAAGTGCCGCCTCAGCAGTCGGCGATGTTGGGGTGGCTGACGGGAATTCCTGAAATCAACATCGCGTATCTGACGCTCACTCGAGGAATAAGCCGCTATGATTTTCCAGCGGATGTTCTGGCGAACACCAATGTTGGCACGTCGCCCGACAATGGTTTTGGCTTTCGAACAGACGGGGCTAATTATTTCGCCGTGATTGACGCAATCCTCGGCAACCTCCAGTCGCTGAATAACTGGCGTGAAATCGCGGCGGCTATTAAGAAACTGTCAGCTTCTGTGGAGGCCATTACGACCGCGCCGTTCCAAAACGAACGCGTGACCGTTTCCTATCGTTTTGGGGGCCAACTCGTCGCTTTGCCGTTGTCGAGCCAGTCGGGTGGTTTCCGGCGATTTTTGGCCCATCTGCTGGCGATTTACCAGCAGCCGCCCAAGCAGGTGGTGGTATTTGAGGAGCCAGAGAACGGCATTTTTCCGGGTGCTTTGACGATGCTGGGCGACTTTCTGCGGACGGCAAATGAAAAGTTCGGCATACAGTTTATTCTAACCACGCATAGCCCGCAGTTGCTCGACGCCTTTGACGCAGATTCAATAAGGGTGGTGGAAATTTCAGACCAGGGGACAAAAATTGGCCCATTGGCAACAGGCCAGCGAAGTGCGATTGAAGAAAGCCTTCTAAGCCCATCGGAATTGCTTACGGTCACGCAGCCGGAAATGGCACATGACGTTCAACCGACGGCCGGAGTGTAGAGCGGTGCCAATTCCCAAAATTATCCCGTTTGTCGAGGGGCACGGGGACACTCAAGCCCTGCCGATTCTTATTCGGCGCATTCTCCATGACACCGTTGCGGAAAAACTCGCCTCCAATCCGGTGCATATTCCTGATGCCTGTCGCGTTGGTCACCAGCATAAGCTGTTGGCATCCGGTGGGGCGGAGTGGATTCGCCTTTTAAATGCAGTTGCGCGCGACGGCGCATCGGCCGTGTTGCTGGTGCTTGATGGAGATCGGCTGGGAACACAGTGCCCCGTTGATGTCGCCCGTTCACTGGCCGCATCAGCAACAAATTGCGGAGCTGGCGCGGGGTTTTCTGTTGGCGTTGTCTTCGCTATGCAGGAAATGGAATCGTGGTTTATCGCCGACGCAGATGCCTTGATCGGAAGCGGCACAGCGCATGCGGGCCGTCGCGGGAAGAAGATTCTTTTTCCAGAAGGTGATCTTGAAAAAAGCCCGCGCGACGCAAAGCGATGGTTGTCTGACAATATGCCGGGCGGCTACAAGCCAACGATTCATCAATCCGATTTTGCCAGATTGTTGAATATCCAAAAGGTGCGTTCACATAATTTGCGTTCCTTTCGGCGCTTTGAGCACGCAGTGACGGACTTATTTAATGCGGCCATCTCTGGCCCGCACATCGCAAGTCCTTAATTGCAGCTTGGCGCTGTCATCTATATGCAATGAGAAACAATCGGCGGAATGGAAATAGTATTCGGCCATCGGGTTGCGGCGGATAGGCCGCTGCAATCAGGCTCTGATAGGCTGCGATAAACTCTGGCTGTTCGGATACCGGCATATTATCCAGATAGGGCCGCAGGCCTGTACCTTTGTACCATTCCACAATATCTTCCGGGCCATTAAGGATATGGATATATTCACTGGTCCATAAATCAAGTTTGCTGGCGTTGGTACTTAACAGATCGTAATAAAATTCTGGCTCGTGGCAATGCCACCGGCGAATGTCAGCAGGGAATTTATTACGCCATTTCTCACTGGCCGCGAGATCGCGTATGAGTGTTTGGGCCGGCGCTATATGGTAATTTGCCGGCATCTGCACTGCCAAAGCCCCGGCTGGATTGAGCATTTTCATTAACCGCGGGAGCAACGCCGCGTGATTATCCACCCACTGTAATGCGGCATTGGAACAAATCAGATCAACGTGCTGCGCCGCTTGCCATGTTGAAATATCCGCTTCAATCCAATGCTGATGCGGGTATTTTCGGCGGGCTGTCGCAATCATGTCTGCGGAACTGTCCAGCCCGGTTATCTGCGCATCGGGCCAGCGTCGTGCAAGCATGGCCGTGCTATTGCCCGGTCCGCAGCCCATATCAGTAATCGCGCGGGGCGATTCCAGGTTAATGTGCTGGATAAGATCGGCGCAGGGCCGCGATCGTTGATCAGCAAACTTGAGATACTGTTGCGGATTCCATGAAACCATAACCAAACATTAGCGGATCAGACACATCCCGGTCAAATATGTAATGGTGTGTTGTTGTCTGGTAATCCGTACCGTCTTTATCTTGTGGTGCCGATAACCAAAATATTGAGCATCATTTAGCCCGGACGCTTGGCAATTCGGCCCGGCCCCCGTACCTTACCGTTCGTTCGTAACGGGAGAAATTGGATGTTGGCCAAAGTTCATAGCTTCGTGCTGCAGGGTATTGAAGCTGTCAAATGTGAAGTGGAAGTAAATATTGCCGCCAAGGAATATGGCGAACCGTTGCTCGTGGGCCTTCCAGATAACGCGGTTAAAGAGGCCCTGGATCGTATCCGCACGGCGATGATTAACAGCGGCTTTCGTTTTCCAGATACACAACTGCTGGTCAACCTTGCCCCGGCGGATATTAAAAAAGAGGGTAGCGCCCTGGAGCTGCCTATTGCATTGGGCATACTTCATGCCGGCAAGCAGATCACTTCCGATCGGCATAAGAAATTTCTGGTCGCGGGCGAATTGGCACTCGATGGATCCGTGCGGCCCATTAAAGGAGCGCTTTCCATGGCTATGCTGGCGGCTGCGGGCGGATACACCGGTCTGCTGGTGCCGCCCGCCAATGCGCGTGAAGCGGCGGTGGTTCCGGATATTGAAATATACCCCATTGATTCTCTGGCCACGCTGGTTGGATTTCTCAATGGAGCGTTGGAACTCGCCAGTGAACAGGTTGATCAAGCCGATACACAGGATTCGCCGGATGTATACGACTTGGATTTTGCGGACGTGCGCGGCCAGGAAATGGCCAAGCGGGCACTAACCATCGCGGCGGCAGGGCGGCATAATGTGTTGCTTCTGGGTCCGCCGGGAGCGGGAAAAACAATGTTATGTCAGCGGTTGCCAACGATTCTGCCGCCATTAACCCGGCAGGAGGCCCTGGAAACATCGCGTATTTATTCCGCCTGTGGCTTATTGCCCAAGGGCAGCAGCCTGATGCGTACGCGGCCAGTGCGTATGCCGCATCATTCCGCCAGTGCACCTGCTTTGGTAGGGGGCGGAACGATTCCGCGCCCCGGTGAAGTATCCTTGGCACATCATGGCGTTTTATTTCTTGATGAACTGCCGGAATTTTCGCGCCACGTTCTGGAGATGCTCCGGCAGCCATTGGAAGCAGGTTCTGTCACCATCGCCCGGGCTCATGCCAGCGTAACATTCCCTGCCCGCTTTATGCTGGTGGCGGCGATGAATCCCACCGCCAGCGGAAAAGGCACGCTGGATCGGCGTAAGGCCAAATCCACAGAACTAGAAGCCATGGACAAATATATGGGCAAACTATCAGGCCCATTACTGGATCGAATTGATATTCATCTGGAAGTTCCGGCGGTAACTTACCGGGACTTAACGAGCAAAATTGTCGGCACAAGTTCGGCGGTAATGCGCAGCCGGGTGGAACAGGCTCGGTCTATTCAGTCGCAAAGATTTGGTGCCACCTCCACGACCACCAACGCCAGCATGAAAACGCAGCAGCTTAAAGATTTCTGCCCGCTGGATGATACCAGTATGCTGCTGATGAAGCAGGCGATGGAGGAATTGGGGCTTAGCGCCAGAGCCTTTGACAAAGTCCGCCGACTGGCGCGAACCATCGCCGATCTGGACGGCGCAGAAAAAATCACCCCGACCCATGTGACCGAGGCGATTGGTTACCGATTATTAGACCGGAAATATTAGAAGGCTGTCCGGCCGATTGCCGGACACGCTGCGAATTAATTATTGGTAGAAATTCATGATTCCCAGCCAGCTATATCCTACGTGCATTTGATCCAGATTCTTCCAGCTTACCGAGCCGTCGTTGTACAGATCGTTGCCGCCATCCGGCTGACCACTGGCCGTTACCGTATGATTGGATGCCGGCAGTGGGCCGGGCCAGTTCCAGTTGCCCGCGAGGTTGAGGGTCAAATCGCTGGCCAGAACCGTAGAACCGGCGCCCACCGGGGTTTGGGTAAATTGGATATTATTAAAGGGTTGGCTAGCACCCGCGAACTGGAACTGTTGAATTTGATAGTAGTAGCAATAGCCGTAGGCCACGTTGCCCCAGTTAATCGTTCCACCTTTTTTAACCAGTGTCGGCAGATATTGACCATTAACACTGCAATACGGGCCGTAGTAACCGGGTTGGGGGCAGTATAACATGGTGGGGTCATTGATCATCTGCGTCGTGTAGAGCAGTCCCAGCCCCGCCGGCGCGGCTTGACCGTTTTGCTGTTGGCCGTTGGTCATGGAAAGGAACGGCATGGCGAATCCACTCTTGGCCATCGACGAGTTACACGGATACTGATTTTCATTATTGGCCGCGTAAATCTGTATCGCCTGCCCGATTGATCGCAGATTTGTTGCGCACTGCACACGCTGGGCAATACCACGTGCCCGGCTTAAAGCCGGAAGCAGAAGCGAAATCATCATGGCGATGATCGTCAAGACTACCAGCAGCTCAATGAGCGTAAAGCCGCGACGATTGCGAAAAGTGTTATTGTTATGACCGTACAACATATACCCTGGCTCCCAAAAAAGCCGCCGAAGCGGTTAAGAACACCGTTCAAAACGCCGAAAGGCGCTCGAACACACACAACTACGTCAAACCAAAGTTCTCATCGCGCTGGCTGATAGGACGCTTGGCGATAAGTCACTACCTGATCGATCTGATTCTCTCAGGCTCTGCAATTATGTATCGGCAAAAGCCCCGGGAATCTTTGGCGATTAATGCCAAGAAAATCATTTTGTTTCCACGCTCCCATAATAGCGGCTTGGCTGAATAAAATTCATCATGTTCTGATAACTCTGGGACCTCCATCGCGTATAAAACATCACGATCCCTTATGCTCTATCCGGGAAAGCGGTGCTGCGATTTGCCGCGAAGAGAACGTGGCCTGTTAATCTATCATCCGTTATGGAACGCGATAAATCTTAATGCCTGGAGCGGTCTTTTCCGGGATGGGCGTTAAACCGAGGGCTTGTAATTTTGCAATATTCCGCCGGGTGATGATCGGATCAAAACCGTAGGTTTTTCGCAGACGAATTATTTCCGGCCAATCCACCAGAAGATAATTCACATGGTGTTTTTGCAGATAATGTAATGCTGCCACGGCCCCACCATGGTGAAACGCCCGCGCCAGTTTATTGCGGTCAAAGACGGTGGCATAAATGACGTGGCCTTGAATATATAGTGGCGTGCTTAATCCCTCGAGATAGTATCTGGTGCGATTCGTAAACTGGCCTGGTGGCGGTGATGTTAAAAGCCAATCATCGGGCAAACTGATTGCCGCACCAATCGGGGGCGGTGTATGCGCATAAATCGGCCCCAGAAAAAGTCCCGCTTCGGGTCGCAGAAGCAGTCCGCAAGCGGCGGCCTGCAAAGCGATCAGAGCGGTGGCCGCGACGCAGTAGCCGGGCAGCAGATCCGCCGCCATCCCCAGAATCCAGGCCAATGGAATAGCCGCCGGTAATAAAAAGCGGGCCTGTAATTGCGTGCAGGTAAGCCACGCCAGCACCTGCACCGCCAGGCACAAGGTCATCAGCCACGCCTGAAGCCCGGAAAATAACGCCAGCGCAAGCGCGGGAATCACCACCAGCCAAATGGGGCCTAATCTAAAAAGCCACGGTGTTTGCGGGCCGGGAAAACCGGGACGGGGGTGCAGAGCATCAAGCCAGGCGGTTACACCCGGCGACCATTGGCGGTTCAAAATGGATTGATCCACCAGGGCATGTAAATGTCCGGTGATGCCCGCATCCCGTGGTGGCGGCACGTGCCCACGGTCAAATCGCTGGGCGATGGATTTACTCCAATGCCCACGTCCGAGCGTGCCGCTGAAAATAGGAAATATCGGGTTGCCGATACTGTGGTATCTGTGCGTGGCAACCATGGAGCGTGCCATCCAGGGGCTGTAGAGCAATAATGCGGTAACGGTCACAATGGCCAGTTGGCGAAAATGGCGGCGGCCCAGAAGTATTGCGGCAACCGGCAGCGCCACCATGACGCCTGCCGTCATCTTGGTTCCCACCGCCAATCCCAGCAACACCCCCAGCATAAGCCATTCCGGCCAGCGGGTTGCCACGCATGCCAGGCTGATTGCCAGCACGCCGTAAAGCAGAACCGCGCCGTCGTTGTATGCCAGAGATCCCACCACCAGCGTCCATGGCGTGGTAAGCAGCAATAGTGCCGCGAGAATACGGCCCGATGCTTTGAGATTCAGTGGTGCCAGCAATATTCCCGCAACCGCCATGAGTGTAACGGCAACATGTAATATTTGTGCGCCAAATACCAGCGCGTAAATATACCCTGCTCCGACTGCGGATTTTGCCACCGCCGCCAGAATCAGATACAGCATTTCCATATTCAATGGCATATAGGAATAAATGTTTCCATGCACCGGCCACGTGCTGTGTATGGCCAGAAATTGTCGGGGCAATTGCAGGTGGTATTCCAGTACATCAAAGCCGTTGCCTTCGGTGTGCCATAATGTTCCGGCGGGAAACGTTGCGGCGATCAGCAGCACGGCAATGGGAATACAACCCAATAATATCAACCAGTGTCGGCGTTGTATGGGGCGAAGCAGAAATTGCAGTTCCTCTTTAAGCCGTCTGGCAAAAGGATATCCGGCGGCGGCTGAGATAATCAATAGCCCGCCACACACCGGGCCGGAAATCAGGCCGAAACTTCCCAATGCCAGCGTAGCTAAACTCAATGCCCCCATTCCCAGAGATGCCGACAATACCAGTCGAAACCCCAGCGGCCATGGAGAAAGCTTCATCATTGGCAATTCACGTAACCAATGTGTCATCGCCAAGCCCAGCAATATCGCCGGCAGAAGAATCACCCCGGCCCAGGCACAATTAAATAGCGTTGAGAGAACTTCTGTGCTCTGCGATCCGGAAATAATGGCCAGCACCAGCAATGTGGTAACGCCCATAACCGGGAGCAACACCCAACGTGGCGTTCCATTGGTTCCACTGGCCATAGGTTTCTCTGTTCGGCGATAGGCAATATGTCGCTTCATGACGCCAACCAAATAGGCGCAATTGGTAATATTGTCAAATCACCACATCGCAAAATGCCCGCAATCAACCGTGAAGACACCTCGCACTTAGGGGCCGCCAAGAAATAACCTTTCCAATCTGACTTGGTCTTTTGACCTCTGGCCGCGTTGCCCGCTCGTTACGTATCCATGCGGATATGCTCCTCGCGGGCGTCTTGCCAGACGCCAAAATCCCGGCGTCATATTTGTAAACGTTATTTCTTTGCGGCCCCTAAGCGGTTGCGGGCTGTTCGCTGCAGCAGCTTTTGCATTTGGTGGCGGCGGCCGGAATGGTATCGAGGCAGAACGCGCACGATTTTGTCGGCGGCGGTGGTGGTGCAGGTGGCGGCGGCGGCGGAGCCTTTACCAGCAGTTTAATGACGATGAAGCAGACCAGTCCGGTAATAATTAGCGTCAGAAACGTGTTGGCCAGATCGCCAATCAGCAATTTTACCGGCTCCATAATGACCTGATGCGTTTTCGGGTCAAGAATAGGCTTGAACGTCGTTGGGTTGAGTTTCGGAACGTGACCGATGGTAATGCCCGCCGTGCGCCACGACCCGTTGGGTAAAAACAAGTTGATAATCGGCATGATGAGATCAGCGTTTACTTTGCCGACAAACCCGCCGAAGGCACCGCCGATGATCACGCCGATGGCCAGCGAAAGCGCATTTCCCTGAAACAGGAATTTCTTAAACTCCTGGTGGAATCCCAAGCTTTTTTCTTTTAATGCTTTGTGATCGAGTAATTTTTTGGCATCAAAATCCATTACGCGCAACTCCTTCAACCCATGATCTGCTGCAATGGTGGGGTATTAAACCCGATGATGACGGAGGAATCAAGCGTCAATAAATTTGGCCTTTTTGCGAAGCAATGCCACAAATTGCTCCACTGGTCCGCTCCAATGCCGATTTTTGGCCCATAGGATATGCAGCGGACGTTCAATGTGGCCATCGGCCAGATTCAACGCCACAACCCCCTTGAAGTGAGAAGTGGCGGCAGAATCTTCGATTGCCAACGCGGAGATCACGGCGACGCCGGCTCCGGCGGCAACCAGAGCTTTAATGGCCTCGGTACTGGCGATTTCCAGAAATGGCTTAAGCGTCACGCCGCGTTTGGCCGCCGCCTGTTCCAAAACCGTGCGGGTACCCGATCCTGGTTCGCGGATTATCAGCGGCGCATTGGCCACCATTTCCAGTGTGATGCGCTTGCGTTTGGTCAGGGGATGATCGGTCGGAGCAATGGGTACCAACTGATCCTTCCAGAAGACCTTGCTGGCCAATTCCGGATGTTCCGCCGAGCCTTCCGTAAATCCCAGATGCAGCGTGCCATCTAATAACGCCTGCTGGACTTCTGCGGTATTGGCAATACGCACCGAAAGCTCCACGCCCGGATGTGATTGGCGATAAGTGGCCAGCAAAGCCGGCAGCCAATAGGCCCCGATGGTCGTGCTGGCACCGATGGCCAGACGGCCCTGTTTAAGATCGCGTATGTCGGCGATGGCGTGTTGGGTTTGCGCCAAAAGTTCAGAAAGTCGGCGGGCGTATTGCACCAGCGTAACGCCTGCCTCCGTTAGCACAATCCCGCGTGGCTGGCGATCCATCAGGCGTAAGCCCAGAGATTTCTCCAGCAGAGCCATCTGCATGGAAACCGCCGGCTGGCTGATGCCCTGGCGTTTGGCTCCAGCGCTAAAGCCACCCGAATCTGCCACGGCCAGAAATGTCATTAATTGATCGTATGTCATCGCATAATTATAAGTGATGATTCATATTATTTCAATTTATTCGACTGATATGTGGTCAATGTCTATGATCGCATCGAAGTTCAGGGACGTTGACAGTTTTTATTGATATGAACATTCAGGAGTTCGGAAATGACTTCGCCCGACGGAGAAGACCTTGCCATAGCCCTGGAATCGCAGGTGTCGGCAACTACCAGATTCGATGGATTACTGCGTGTGTTTGATGTTGTTCATCGACCGGTATTTGTATTGGCGGTACTGTTTTGCCTCTCGCCCTGGGCTTCACCGCCGATTGCCCTGGCCCTGGGCATGGCCCTGGCGTTGACCATTGGCACGCCCTGGCGCAAAACTGCTCATAAAACGGCAAAAATCATGCTGCAAATCTGTGTCGTTCTGCTGGGATTTACCATGAATCTGCATACTGTTCTGGCCGCTGGAGGGCAGGGTGCATTAATGGCGGCGGCCAGCATCAGCGTGACTTTTCTGGCCGGCTGGCTGCTGGGACGGTGGCTCAAAATTGATCCGCAGACTTCGTGGCTCATAAGTTCGGGAACAGCCATCTGCGGCGGGTCGGCCATTGCCGCGGTGGCAACCGTGTTGGATGCCGGTGAAAGCCAGATGACCGTTTCAATGGGAACCGTTTTTTTGCTTAACGCCGTCGCGCTGTATTTGTTTGTACCCATTGGCCATGCTTTACACCTCACGCAACATCAGTTTGGCGTCTGGGCGGGGATTTCAATACATGATATTTCATCAGTGGTTGCCGCCGCGTCGCGGTATGGCCCCTCGGCTCTGACCACCGCCACCGCGGTAAAGCTTTCGCGGGCGTTGTGGATTGTCCCCGTGTCGATGGCTTTCGGATGGTACGCAGGTCGCATCGCCCGCACCGAGCCGGCGGGCCTTCATGACGACGAACTGCCGGAAACCAGCCAAGCTCTTCCAGCCACCCGTAAGCCCAAGATAAATGTGCCCTGGTTCATCGGCCTGTTTCTTCTGGCCTCATTATCGCGCAGTTTTATACCAATCATTGATCGCGCTGCGCCTGATATTGGTCATTTAAGCGATATCGGCCTGACGGTAACGCTGTTTCTCATTGGAGCCGGGCTCTCGCGTGCCACGCTGAAAAAGGTCGGCGTGCGGCCGATGGTTCAAGGCGTGCTGCTGTGGATGCTGATGGGAGGAGGCACGCTGCTGTTGATTTTATTGCACCGGTGATACGCCTTATGAATATTCGCCCTAAACGCTCCCGATGCGATATAATGCCTCTATGATTAAAGCATGGGGTGAATATTGTTAGATCCGCTCATTGGACAAATTCTTGATGTACTCGCCGCCGCCGATGGTGGCCCGGTTCCCCTGCGCGATATAATGTCGCGCCTGGGGCTGACCGGAAAACAGGAAGAGTCGTTTCATCACGCCTTAGACACGCTGATTACAGCGGATTGTGTGGTGCCCAAAGATGATGGACGGGCCATGGCACTGCCGGATATGAAGCAGCAGGCCGCAGGCGTATTTCATGGTACCGGACGCGGGTTTGGATTTGTCACCCCGCTGCGGCCTGATAAATTAGGCGATTTGTTTATTCCGCCATCCGATACACTCGACGCCATCAGTGGTGATCTGGTGATCATTCGCATTATCGCGGTGGATAAGCAGGATTCACGGGGCCGCAGTCGCACCGGGCGGATTATACGCATTTTACGCCGTGGTACGAACCGCTGTGTTGGCACGCTGGCCAAACAACTCAATGCGTGGGTTGTCATTCCGGATGGTTCTATTCTCAAGCAACCCATCTCGATTCAGGATGCATCCGCCAAATCCGCCTCTGAAGGTGACAAAGTCGTCGTGGAGCTGCTGGAATTTCCCCGCGCCGGCAAACCGGCGGAAGGTGTTATTACAGAAGTCCTCGGGCCACATGGTGAACCGGAAGTCGAATTAGCCTCAGTAATCAAGCAATTTGATTTACCGCCGGAATTTCCCCCCGAAGTGCTGGATCAGGCCGGTAAAGCGGCCCGTGAATTTGATACCGCATCGCTGGAGGATCGGGAGGACATCAGTAACCTCATTACCGTTACCATCGATCCAGATGATGCACGCGATTTTGATGACGCCATCACCTTGCAGGTGCTGGATCATGGCAGTGAAAAGCCCGTGGAAGATTTACTGGCGCCCGCGCAATCAGAACGTCCCGGGCCGGCGGTGTGGGAACTTGGTGTCCATATTGCCGATGTTTCGCATTTTGTTCCCGTGGAAAGTCCGCTGGATTTAGAAGCCAGAAAACGAGGCAACAGCATTTATTTTCCGCGGCATGTCATACCGATGCTGCCCGAAGTGCTTTCCAATGGTGTCTGTTCCCTGCAGGAAGATAAACCACGCTTAACAAAAAGCGCCTTTATCCGTTACGACCGGCAGGGCCGAGTGGTATCCGCGCGCTGCGCCAATACAATTATCCGATCCCATCGCCGATTTACTTATACGCAGGCACAGGCGGTTATTGATCATGCCAAGGGGCAAGGGCGGCAATATGCCAAAGGCCTGCTGGAATCCCCGCCAGACCCCAATGTGCCGCAGGTCTCTCCAGCCATACGCCAATTGCTGGTAAACATGGATCGCCTGGCGCGGGCCATTGAGCAGCGGCGGCTGGATCAGGGGATGATCGTTCTGGATTTGCCGGAAGTAGAACTGGTGATGGACCCCACTGGCCGCGTCATTGACGCCCATCCTGGTGATGACGCATACACGCATAAAATTATTGAAATGTTCATGGTGGAGGCCAATGAGGCCGTCGCGGTATTTCTCACCAGCAAAAAACTCAATGTGCTGCGGCGTATTCACCCCGATCCGGATACCGACGCCAACGAAAACGTGCGGCAGTTTGTGCTTTCCGCCGGACACAAATTGCCAAAAAAAATCGATCGTAATGTCATTCGCGAACTTCTCGATTCCGTACGCGGCACGCCATTGGCGTATGCCATACATTTAAGTGTGTTGAAAACATTCAGCACGGCGGAATATTCACCATTGGAACAAGGACATTATGCGTTAGCCAGTGCCAATTACGCCCATTTTACGTCACCTATTCGGCGCTATGCTGATCTGGTCATTCATCGCCTGCTTGACAGTGTTTTAACGCGTACCGCCAAAAAATCGTCCCGCGGCAAAAAGCGTGCGACCAAAATGGTCGGGACACCAAGCCCTGAAATCAACGCTCTTATGCCGATCTCGCTGGGCAACGTGCCGGACTATAACACGCTGGTGCGACTGGCACGCCATCTTTCATTTACGGAACGTCGGGCACAGGATGCCGAACGCGAATTGCGGGCCGTAAAAGTGCTGGATCTGCTTTCGCAGCATATCGGCGATGTGATTGACGGCGTGGTGACGGGTGTCAACAATTCCGGCGTATTTGTGCAATCCACGCGATTTCTCGTGGAGGGGCAGATACGCATGAACGATCTGCCCCCGGATTATTGGATTTACGATCAGCGCACGGCCTGCCTGCGCGGCCAGCGATCTGGCCGACGCATCACCCTCGGTGATCTGGCGCGGGTGCAGATTGTAGCGGTCAATGTTTCATCGCGACGCATGGAAGTGCGGCTCATTGAGCACGGCTCGACCATTCGCGGCGAAAAGCATTTGCGGAAAGTCGATCCGGCACGCGCGCCCAAGCCGGGGAAAATTCATGACGCCACAGAGCGCAACCCTGAACGCCGTAAACATAAACATGGCACAGACCCGTTAACCGGCGGAAAACGCGCCAAGCGCTTTGGCCGCAGACGCCGCGGAAGATGACCACCAGCCCCGCTCGCCGCCGATGGCCCTGCTTGGTTGTAATGATGTCCAGAAGCGATGTGGCGTCCGCGTACAGGTGCATATTTGGATTCTGGCAATGAAACCTCTTGTGCGAAGAACATTGTTAAGTATTCTTTATCGATGCTGCTGCTGCCGCACGAACGTTGCGCCGCAAGACGCATTGTTAAACTCAACTCGCGTCGTTGTGATTCGTTTCGATGAAATTGGCGATCTAATACTTACATTGCCATTTCTGCGCGAATTGCGACGCGCTATGCCCAATGCCCGCATCGCACTGGTGGTTCGTCCGGCACTGGTTAATCTCTTGGAGTTATGTCCGTATATTGATGTAGTAATACCATTTGTTCCAAAATATGGTTTTCGTCCCGGACGCTTGCGGGCGCTTCTGGCCTTGCGCCGTGCGGTTGCCGGCGCACTCGGCGGTGTTCCAGATATTGGCATTGTGCCACGATTTGATGCGGATTTCAGCCGCGGCTTGATGGCTCTGTTGGCCACTGGAGCCACGCGGCGTGTTGCATTTTCACAGTCGGCCACGCCTGAAAAAGCGATTGCCGACGCCGGTACCGACCATTTCCTGACGCATCCAATTCATCCCGACCCAATGCCAATGCACGAGTTGAAGCGCAACTTGTTTCTCCTCGAAGCAATGGGAGCCACCATTGAAAGTGATCACCTGGAATTGCACATGGCGCCGGAGGATCGAAACAAAGCCGAGCAACTCCTATCGCAATTCTCCGATATCCAGATGTGGATCGGACTTTGCGCCGGTGCCAGTATCCCACGGAAGCGCTGGCCCATTGACCGATACGCGCAGGTGGCAAAATGTATCACCGCCAATTATTCCAACTGCGGCGTGGTCGTCATTGGCGGCCCCGCAGACCGCAACGCCGGCGTTGATATACAGCGCAACATCCCCGGGCGGGTATTGAATGTTGCCGGAGATTTAACCCTGCGGGAAACAGCGGCAGTACTGGAGAAATGTGTGCTTTATATCGGCAATGACACCGGCCCCATGCACCTCGCTGCCGCCGTTGGCGTGCCTGTGGTCGCTGTGTTTGCTGATCCTCATCCCGTAAGCACGGCGGAACATGGTGATGATCGCCATGCACGCTTTGATCCTTGGGGCGTTGCGTACCGAATTGTCACACCGTCTGCCGGTGGGACAACCGGCGATTCCGCCAGAACATCTGGGGCCAATCCAATTGCCTCTGTAACGGTTGATCAGGTTATTGACGCTGTGACACAACTGCTTCCCCGCGCCCACCGAAGCTCAGAAATCGCGAAGAAACTCCCCACCACGCGTTAAACCGGAGTTTCGCCCCCAAAACGTGATTTTCGGAAGAGAATCCCCTTGATAGTATTGCGTTTGATGCGTTTTCGGGCTGTTTTTTGTCGGCAATGTGTACCCATGTAAATGACAATATTATG
>Ga0080006_1153224_pt1 | contig 27576 bp, 17 predicted proteins | sample RS3BMetagenome_FD_69209 | JGI IMG/M metagenome (GOLD analysis project Ga0080006, IMG submission 69209) | Ferric oxide microbial mat and aquatic microbial communities from Rainbow Spring, Yellowstone National Park, USA - RS3B (SPADES... ...
CCGCCGGCCGCATCGTCGAGAAGGCGGGTGACTTCGGCGGCACCTGGTACTGGAACCGGTACCCGGGCTGCATGTGCGACGTCGAGTCGTACGTGTCCCTGCCGCTCCTCGAGGAGACCGGCTTCATGCCCACCGAGCGGTACGCCAGCGCCACGGAGATCTTCGAGTACTCCAAGCTGCTGGCCCGCACGTTCGACCTCTATCCCCGCGCGCTCTTCCAGACCGACGTGACCGGAGCGGAGTGGGATGCGAAGGCCCGGCGCTGGCAGGTCACCACCAGCCGCAACGACCGGCTCTCGGCCAGATTCTTCGTGCTGGCCGGGGGGATCCTGCACAAGGCCAAGCTGCCGGGGATCCCCGGCATCGAGGAGTTCGCGGGCAAGGCCTTCCACACCAGCCGGTGGGACTACAGCTACACCGGCGGCAGCCCGACCGAGCCGATGGACCGTCTGGCCGGCAAGCGGGTGGGCATCATCGGGACCGGGGCGACCGCCGTGCAGGTGGTGCCCCAGGTGGCCCGGGTGGCCGAGGAGCTCTACGTCTTCCAGCGCACCCCCGGCGCGGTGGGCGTCCGCAACCAGCGGCCCACCGACGTCGAGTGGTACCGGAGCCTCCAGCCCGGCTGGCAGCACGATCGGATCGTCAACTTCACCCAGGCGGTGACCGGGGCCCAACCCGAGGTGGACCTGGTGGCCGACGGCTGGACGGAGATCATGTGGGTCGACACCCAGAAGGCCCCGGGCTCGGAGGAGGAGGCCGGGGCGCTCGAGCGGGCCGACTTCGAGGCCATGGAGATGATCCGGCGCCGCATCGACGAGATCGTCGAGGACCCCGAGACTGCCGAGCAGCTCAAGCCGTACTGGGGCAAGCACTGCAAGCGGGTCTGTTTCCACGACGAGTACCTGCCGGCGTTCAACCGGCCGAACGTGCACCTGGTGGACACCAATGGCCGGGGAGTCGACGCCATGACCGCTCGCGGTCCCGTCGTCGACGGCGTTGAGTACCCGGTGGACCTCCTCATCTACGCCTCCGGCTTCGAAGTCACCACCGACCTGCACCACCGGCTCGGCTTCGACCCCAAGGGCCGCGACGGTGTCGCCCTGTCGGAGCGCTGGGCCAAGGGGGCGCACACCCTGCACGGAGTCCTCGCCAGCGGGTTCCCCAACCTGCTCCTGATCAGCCTCGTCCAGGGGGGGTTCGGCACCAACTTCTCGCACCTGCTCTCCGAGTCGGCCAACCATGTGGCCCACATCGTGGAGTCCTGCATCGATCAAGGGATCGTCGAGATCGAGCCCGAGGAGGCCGCCGAGGAGGAATGGCTCTCGGTGCTCCTCGGCGTCGGCATGGGCGGCGCCCGCTACTTCGCCAACTGCACGCCCAGCTTCTACAACAGCGAGCAGCAGACGATCGACGCCCGGGCGGCCCGCAACCTCACCTATACCGGCAGCCTGCTCGAGTACGTCGGCCACCTCGAGCGCTGGCGCGAGGTGCCCGGCTTCGCCGGCGTGAGGGTGGAGCGGGCGGAGCTGGGGTAGACGGCCTGCCAGTCCGTCAGCGGCTCTGTCACTTCCGACCGCCGCCGTTGCCGTGGACCGACTCGTGGACCGACTCGTGGACTGACTCGTGGCCCTGCTCGTGGCCCTGCTCGTGGCCCTGCTCGTGGCCCTGCTCGTGGCCCTGCTCGACGACGGGTGGTGCGCCGATCGGCGTGGTGCGTCGAGCCGGGCAGCACCCCTCGCGACCGGCCTGCTCAACCGATGGCTACCGGTCCGCACTCCGACGAGGTCGGTCGTCGTTCGTCATGTACGGCGCGCATCATCTTGTCGGATGTCGAGACCGTCCCGGCGGGCCCGACTGGTCGAGAAGACTGCGGCCGAACCGGAATTGCCTGAGGGCCACGGGCGGTCCGGTGCGTCTTCGCTCCGGGCTCGGGCGGCTCGTGCGAGCTCGCGGTCCGCTACCGTTCTCCGGGATGGTCGAGCCCACCGCTCCGGACGACCCCTGGCGCGACGATGTCGACCGCACAGTCTGGGCGTGGCGAGCCGGCGACCGGGAGGCAGGGGCCGGGGCCTGCGAGCGGGTGCTGGCTCGCTCGGGGGTGCCAGAGGCGGTGGCCTCCCGGGTCCGCTCCAACGCGACGTGGTACGCACCGTTGCTGGCCGAGTGGTTGCCTCGCTGCGTGTTCACGCCGCTGTTGCCGCCGGTCCAGCCCGGTTGGACGCGGTTCAACCCGGGGCTCACCACGACCGCCGACGGTTGGCTCGTGGCCGCGGTGCGCTCCTCGAACTACCACCTGACCCCTGACGGTGGCTACGTGGTCGACGACCCGGAGGGCGTGGTCCGCAGCGAGCAACACCTGGTCACCCTGGACGCCGACCTCGGCCCGGTGGATGCCCGCCCACTGGTCGAGCCGCCCGACCGGGTCGTCACCGACTTCCCCGTCCGGGGCTACGAGGATGCCCGTCTGTTCGTCTCCGGTGCCGACCTGTTCGCGCTGTGCACCGTGCGCGACCGGGAGCCGTGGGGGCTGGCCCAGGTGGCCCTGATGGCGTTGGACCCGGCGGGTGCGGTCCGCGGCGAGGTGATGGTGGAGGGCCCTGAGCCCGGCCGCCACGAGAAGAACTGGGCCCCGTTCGACCTGTCCGCCGTGGTGCCCGACCATCGGGACGGCGCGGAGACGGTGGGGGTGGTCTACACCTGGGACCCGCTGGTGATCGGCAAGCTGGACCTCGGCGACGGTCGGATGGTGGTGCGGTCCCGCCGGATCGGGTCAGGGCTGGGGCCTCTGGTCCGGGGCGGCTCCCCGGGGGTGCCCGTGGCGGAAGGCGTGCTCTTCGTCGTGCACGAGGTGGCCTGGATGCCCGATGGCACCCGCCGCTACCCGCACCGGTTCGTGCTTCTCGATCCCGACGGGATGCGGATCCGGCGGTCCCGGCCGTTCTTCTTCCTCTCCCGCGGCGTCGAGTTCGCCGCCGGGCTGGTCGGAGCCGGCGAGGACCTTCTCGTCTCCTTCGGCGTGGCTGACGAGTCGGCCTGGATCGTCCGGATCCCGGCGGCCGGGGTGCTCGCCTGTCTGGAAGCAATTGGGTAGAGTCCGGCGATGGTGTCGATATGGGGCGCCACGGTGCGGCCAGGTCGGGCCGCCGTCGGCGTGGAGGGGATGTGGGGATGACCACGCGGCGCGAGGTGCTTCTTTTGTTGGGGGGCCTGCTGGCCGGCGGGGCCGGCGGCGCGCTCGCCAGCGGCTTCAGTGGTGGCAGGCAGGGGCCGACCGGCGCGACGGGTGCCACCGGAGCCACCGGGCCCCGCGGCGGGGCCGGCGGGGCCGGGGCCTTCGGTGCCACCGGTCCGACCGGCGCTCAGGGGTCGCAGGGCACGCAGGGGCCGACCGGTGCGCAGGGGAGTGGCGGAGCGGCCGGGGTGGATGGGGTGAACGGCGCCACCGGCGCCACCGGCGCCCGGGGTCCGACCGGACCAACCGGCACCACCGGTACCCGGGGAGGCACCGGGTCGAGTGGACCGACCGGCACCGTCGGGCCCACCGGGGCCGCCGGCGCACCCGGGACGTCGGGCCCGACCGGGGCCGCCGGCGCACCCGGGGCCATCGGACCGACCGGGCCCACCGGGCCGATCGGGATCTTCGGGCCTACCGGAGCGTTCGGGCCGACGGGCTCCACTGGCCCGACCGGATCCGCCGGCCTCATCGTCTGATGTCGGGGCGGATGTGAGCTCGTCGCCGACGCGGGGCCTCGATCTCTGTCTGGCCATGATCGTCCGGAACGAAGCGAAGGTCCTCGACCGGGCCCTCGATTCGGTGCTTCCGCTCATCGACACCTGGCGCATCATCGACACCGGATCGGACGACGGGACCCCCGACCTGGTCCGGACGCGTCTCGGCCACCTCCCCGGCGAGCTCCGGCAATCGACCTGGGTCGACTTCGGGACCAACCGCTCCGAACTGGTGGCGTGGGCCACCGACGCTGCCGCCTGGCTGCTGCTGCTCGACGCCGACATGACGGTCGAGGCCGACACCGGCCTGGGTCGGCAGTTGGACGGGTTCGACGCCGACGCCGCCCTGGTGGTGGTGGACGGCGGGATCATCTACCGGATGCCGCACCTGGTCCGGGGCGGCCTGCCCTGGTCGTACACCGGTCGCACCCACGAGCACTTGTCGTGCGGCGCCCCGTTCTCCACCGGCTGGTTCGACGGGCTCCGGATCCGGCACCACGGCGACGGGGGTACCCGAGACCAGAAGCTTGAACGCGACCTCCGGCTTCTCAACCAGGAACTTCTGGATGATCCGGCGAATCCTCGGACGCACTTCTACCTGGCCCAGACCCTGCGTGACGCCGGTGACCTGGTGACGGCCGTCGAGCACTACCAGCGCCGGGTGGAGCTCGGTGGGTGGGAGGAGGAGATCTTCTTCGCCCAGTACCAGGTGGGACTGCTCGAGAACCGGCTGGGCCGGGAGGCATGCACCGAGTCCCTGCTCCGTGCCTGGGACCTGCGACCCACCCGTGCCGAGCCGATGTACCACCTGGCTCGCATCAACCGGCTGCGGGGCCACCACCACCTCGCGTGGATCTTCTCGACGCTGGCCGCCAGCATCCCCAAGCCGGAGGACATGCTCTTCGTGGAGTCCTGGGTCTACGACTGGGCGGCGTCCTTCGAACAGGTCGATGCCGGCTGGAGGATCGGCCACCACGACCTGGTCCGCCAGCGCGGTGCCGGGCTCCTGGAGCGCGACGATCTCCCCGAGGACCACCGTGACCACCTGCGATTGATCCTCGACGACCTCGATTCCAGGGGAGAGGATCCGGACGATGGGCGTGCCGACCTCCTGCGGCCGGAGATCGACGACGGGCGACCGGAGGTGGAGCATGCCGACGCGTCGTGAGGTCCTGATCCTCCTCGGGGCGGTCGCCGCCGGAGCCGTCGGGGCCGAGGTGACCGACTCGATCGTACGGGGCCCCGCCGGAGCGAACGGGCGGACGGGGGCCGAAGGGGCCACCGGGCCGTCCGGGGAGCGGGGGGCACCCGGGCCTTCGGGGCGCACGGGCGATCCAGGTGGTACCGGCCCGGCCGGGAACCCCGGGGCGCCCGGCGCATCCGGCGCCGACGGCACGGCGGGGAACCCGGGCGCGAGCGGGCCGATGGGCGCCACCGGGCTCGTCGGAGACACGGGTCCGGGAGGGACCGTCGGGCGCGACGGTTCGCCCGGTGCTACCGGGCCGCAGGGGGAGACCGGACCGACCGGCGTCACTGGTGTTGCCGGTGTCACCGGACCCACGGGTGTCACCGGACCCACCGGTCCCACGGGTGTGACCGGACCGACGGGTCCCACCGGACCCACGGGTGTCACCGGACCCACGGGTCCCACCGGACCCACGGGTCCCACCGGACCCACGGGTCCCACCGGACCCACGGGTGTCACCGGACCCACGGGTGTCACCGGTCCGACGGGTCCCACCGGTCCCACGGGTGTCACCGGTCCGACGGGTGTCACCGGTCCGACGGGTCCCACCGGTCCGGTCTCCTAGGTCCGGACTGTGGGTGCCCGACCGCGGGCTGCCCTGGGAGGGGCGTGGCAGGCAGGCCACGCGCCGCGCCGGTCGAGTCGACTTGGTTCCACCCGCACCGCCCGGCCACCGGGATGGTCATCGCTCGCCATCAGGCCCGTGCCTCGGGCGACACCATCGTCCGGGTCTGGAAGGCTCACATCCACCTGACCACCACGTTCTCTCGTGTGGCCGCACCAACAGCTCCCGCAACGTTCAGCGCGTCGGTTTGTCGCGCTGCACCCGTGTCCCGGTGCCTGGTCGAGCTCTCGACCGATCGCCGCCAGCCTCGACGGGGAGGGCGTCGCAACCGCCAGCCCGGAGACAAGGCCGTTCGTCCTCGTGTCGCTGGGTTCCGTCGCGTCGCTGGGTTCCGTCGTGACGCAACGGCTCCGTCGACTGCTCGGGAACGTCCGGGCGCCGAACCTGTGGTTCGACGCGGCCAGCAACCGCTCCGCACGAGTTCAGCGCGGCGCCGACCGTCCGTTCCGCATCAGCTCAGCAGCTCCTGGATGTCGGAGGCGGTCATCGCCCCGGACTCGAAGTCACCGGCGTCCATCACGTTGGCGAACAACGCGGACTTCCGGGCCTTCAGCGCCATCACCTTCTCCTCGATGGTGTCCTTGGCCACCAATCGGTAGACCATCACCTTCTTGGTCTGGCCGATGCGATGGACCCGGTCCACCGCCTGGGCCTCGGTGGCCGGGTTCCACCACGGGTCGAGGATGACGCAGTAGTCGGCCTCGGTCAGGTTGAGGCCGAACCCGCCGGCTTTGAGGCTGATCAGGAACGCCGGCGCGGTTCCGCCCCGGAACTCCTCGATCACCTGCTCGCGCTTGGTGGTGCCCCCGTCGAGGTAGCAGTAGTCGATCCCGGCGGCTTCGATCCGCTCGCGGGCCAGGGTGAGGAAGCGGGTGAACTGGCTGAACACCAGGGTCCGGTGCCCGTCGGCGACGATGTCGGCCAGCAGCTCCATCAGGGCGTCGAGCTTGGTGGAGGGCACGTTGACGTGCTTGTCGTCGACCAGTGACAGGTCGAGGCTGGCCTGGCGGAGCAGCGTCAGCGACCGGAAGATCTCGAACCGGTTCTTCTGCACGTCGCCGAGCAGGCCCAGCACCTTCTGGCGCTCGCGCTGGAGGTAGGTCTGGTAGAGCTTCTTCTGCTTCGGGTGAAGATCGAGCTCGAGGACCTGCTCTTGTTTGTCGGGGAGGTCGCGGACCACCTGGTCCTTGGTCCGCCGCAACATCAGGGGCCGGACCCGGCGCCGGAGCTGGGCGAGGCGCTCGCCGTCGCCCTTCTTCTCGATCGGCGTGCGGTAGTGGTCGGTGAACCGGTCCGGATTCGGGAACAGCCCCGGAGCGGTGATCGACAGGAGCGACCACAGCTCCATCAGGTTGTTCTCGATCGGCGTCCCGGTCATCGCCACCTTGTAGGGGGCGGGAAGCATCCTCGCCCGGCGGTAGGCCTGGGAACCCCGGTTCTTGGCGAACTGCGCCTCGTCGAGGAAGAGCCCGGCCCAGGCGATGGCCGCGTACTCGTCGTACTCGATACGGAACAGCGCATACGAGGTGACCACCACGTCGGCTCCGTCCGCCACCTCGGCGAGGGGCACGCCCCGGCGCCGCTCGGTCTCGGTGATGGTGACCACGGTGAGGTCCGGGGCGAACCGGCGGCACTCGGTCGCCCAGTTCCCGACCACGCTGGTCGGCGCCACCACCAGGAAGGGCGCCTCGGTCAGCCCCTGCTCCCACGTGTGGCACATCAGCGCCAGTGCCTGGATCGTCTTGCCGAGCCCCATGTCGTCGGCGAGCACGCCCCCCAGCTGGTGCTCGAACAGGTAGACCAGCCAGTTGAAGCCGGTCAGCTGGTACGGGCGGAGCGTCGCCTGCAGCATGTCGGGCACCGGGTGCTCGATGCGGTTGTTCGCCTCCGAGAGAGCCCGGACCGACTGCTCCCACTCCCGGGCCTGGGCGGTCACGATCCCCAGCCGGACAAGGTCCTCCCACAGGCTGGCCTGGAACCGGCTGATCCGCAGGGTGTCGCCCGTCCGGTCGTCGAGGTCGCGCGCCTCGGCGATCAGCGTGGCGAGCTGGCGCAGCTCCTCCCGGTCGAGGGAGAAGAACGTCCCCGACGGCAGGATGAGGTGGGACTGCTCCTCGGCCAACGCCACGAAGAGGTCGGCGAAGGGGACGTCCTCGCCGTCCACCGTCACGGTGACGGTCAGGTCGAACCAGTCGCGCTCGTCCGACGGGGCGCCACCCAAGTTGACGACCGGCGCTTCCACCACTTCGCGGTACTCGACCGGCTCCCCGCTCTGGACGACCTCCACCCCGTCGATGGCGGCGAGCACTGGGAGCAGGTCGGCGGCGAAGCGCACCGCGGCCATGCCGGCCAGGGTGGCCTCCGGGGCCAGGCGATCGCCGAAGAGGGTGGGCTCGACCAGCGCGGGCACCCCACCGACGGCCGCGGTCACCTCGGCGACGATGACGTCCTCGGCCACCCGGTCGCCCATCCGGCCCGGAGCGTCCCAGAGCGCCTCGCTCCACTCCGCTCCCTCCGCGCTCCGCGACCAGGCCAGGCCGAGCCGGTGCCCCGCCCCGTGGTGGACGGTGAGCAACAGACGCGCCGGGGGTGGCAGGGGCAGGTCGACCGACCCGTCGCTCGACCCGACGGGGATCCTCCGGCGCAGGTCCGGGTAGAGGTCGCGGAGGAACCGCTCCTCGTCGCGCGGGGGGATATGCACCGCGGTCGACCCCAAAAAGGCGCGGATGCCCTCATCGACCGGGCCGTCGAAGGCGGCGAGCGAGAGCCGGGCCGGGGTGGTGGCCGCACCCGGTTGGGTGCTCCACCAGGCGATGCCGTGGGCGGGCTGGCCGATCAACAGGGCCGAGCCGAGCGGCACGTCCTGCCCGTCGGCGACGATCCGGGGGCGGAGCACGATCCCGGTCTCCTCGCGCACGGCATCCACCGTCACCTGGGCCGGGGCCGGGCGGAGATCGACCGGTTCGGCCTGGCGACCGGCCACCAGCAGGGGGAGCCGGAGGTCCCTGGCCTCGTGGAGCAGGTCCCAGAGCCGGCGGCTGTTGATGGACTGGAGCCACATCTCCACGTCGGCCGAGGCGTAGTAGGTGCGGGGGGCCGACACCCGGCTCAGGGCGAGCAACTCGGTGAGGAGCTTGAGCTGCCGCGTCGAGTCGACCATCGACTGCCGGTACGAGGCCTGCTGTTCGAGCCTCGACCACGACACCCCGGTCCGGACCCAGTTCCGGCTGAAGGCGTTGCGCGTCACCGGGCGCATCCGGATGCCGGTGGTGGGCGCCGTCGACCGGCGCTGGGGCGTGGTCGGGTTCAGGACCAGCTCGAACTGGATGCCGAGCTCCTCCGCCTCTGGCTCGGTCCACGGCCCGGTCCCCGGCGTGCCACCCGGGGCGGGCGCCATCCCCGTCCCGACCAGCGTGCGGAGGGACTGTTCCCAGTCTGGCGGAGAGGGCGTGCGGCCGGCCGGTGCACCGTTCCCCGGGTCCGTCCCGGAGACGGCCGGGCGGGTGACGGAGCCGTCCTCGCGGACCAGGGCGAGGGCCGGCCGGCCGACCGACCCCGGCGTGTCGCTGGCGAGCAGCAGGGCGACCGCGTGCTTGCAGTTGTACTCGAACGGGCAGGTGCAAACGCCGTCGACGTCGACCACCCGGCCGGACTCCGACCGGGTGACGGTGACCTCCACCGCGTAGGGCTCGATGTCGCCGCCCTGCACCTCGCCGACCAGCTCGCGCCCGTCGTCCGACCACCGGCTCCAGAGCACCGTACCCCGGCGGGCGTAGGCGCGACCCCGGGTGAGAGACGTCGACCCGACCAGGTCGGCCAGGCGAGCCTCGTCTGCGGGATCCATCATGCGCTTCCTCTGTCCCTCCCGTACTCCCGAGATCGACCGTCCGCAGACACAGTACCGTCCGGCGTCGGGGGGGGCGGTGCGAGCCCGGCCCGGTCCCGGGCTCAACGGGTGCAGATCGCAACTGGCGGTCGGGTACACCGGATCCCGGGCGCTCTCGGGTCCACTCCGTCGGCCGGCGCGCCAGGCCGGGCACGGTCCATCCCCACACCGGGGTCGGCGATCCGCTCGAGTGACACCACGGGGCGCGCATGCCGTTCCGAGCCGCTCGGCTGGCCGTGCGTCTGTTGATCTGGGAGTGGCGCCTGCAGCCGCCGCTGTGAGCGACGGCCTCACTGATCGCCGGGCCGAGACCGGCCTGGAGGCTCTCGGCGAAGCAGGCTCCCTACGCTTCGGAGGGCCTCTCTGGATGGGGGACCGGTCTCAGGTCCAAGCCGTCACTGTGGGGAACATCGCCAGGGTTGCAGGTGAAGAGCGGCAGATTGTTGGCGAGCGCCACGGTGACGATCATCGCGTCAATAACGCCAGGCGTTATGCTCGATCAGTGCTGCAGTCATTCGGGGACCGTGAGACCGAGCGGGTGTGGCGCCGTGCGACTGTTCGGAAGTTCCATGGCCTGCTCCAGCGGATCGGTCTGCGCAAGCTCGCCGTCTTGGATGCTGCCGACACCTTGGCCGACCTCCGGATCCCGCCGGGCAACCGCCTCGAGAAGCTGCACGGCGACCGGGACGGCCAGCACGGCATCCGGATCAACGACCAGTGGAGGATCTGCTTCCGCTGGACAAAGGCAGGGCCTGAACAGGTCACGATCACCGACTACCACTGAGAGGAATTGCGATGACGACCACCATTGCGCCGATCCACCCTGGCGAGGTACTGCTGGCGGACTTTCTCGAGCCGTTCGGGATCACCCAGCACCGCTTGGCAGTGGCCATCGCCGTCCCGCCACGCCGTATCAACGAGATCGTCCACGGCAAGCGTCGGGTGAGCGCGGACACCGCGTTGCGCCTCTCCCGGTTCTTCGGCACCAGCGAGCGTTTCTGGATCAACCTGCAGTCCCGTTACGACCTCGAGGTCGAACGCGATCACCTCGGCCCGGCCCTCGACGCCATTACGCCGCTCGCAGTCGCCTGAGGGCTCTCCATCCCGGGCGCATCACCACCCTGTTGCAGCCGGAGCTGACGCGCCGCCTGTTCTGTCGGCTCGGGGCCACCAGGGGTCCGGCGGAGAGCTCTGCGAAGGTCACGGCCGTGATGAGCGGCTCGGGTGGGAGGGACTGGCGATCGGCGATCCGCTCGAACAACACCACGGTGCTCGTGTCGAGCATTCCCCGATCCGCGGTGCTCACGCGTGACCAGCGCGGCCACGCCGGCCACGGAGTCCCGGGGCAGGCCGGTGGCGGTCGCCGGCGGGAACACGTTGCCGGGCACGGCGGCGAGGGCGGTGTCGGTCGTGGTGACCGCACCCAGGACGGTCGCCAGGCGACTGCGGTTGTAGAGATCGGTGGAGACGACCAGCGTCGGACGCTGCGTCGCCGGCCGTGACCCGGATGGCGATCCGAGGTCAGCCCGCTAGATGCCGACCCGTTCGATCACCACTTGTCGGTGGTGACGGCCGGCCGACGGTGTCCGGCGGCCACCGCGGCAGCGGCCGAGTCGTCGCCCTGGCCGGACGAGGCCACCACGAGGTCGATCCTGCGGGTGACCGACCCGGCGTCGAGCACGTCGAGCTTGTGCACCGCGGCGCGGGAGAAGAACGCCGAGCGGATGGCGAGCTGGGGCGCCCAGCCTCCGGCTGCCGCCGATGCGGCATCCGGGCACCGGCACGCCTCGGACGACGCCCGGTCCGCAAGGTGGCCCGGGCGCGGCGGGGGGGCTATCTTCGGACCAGGCGATCCCGGGGGGGGTGTCCATGTCCGAAGGTCCGAGGAAGCGGCGTTCGCATCTGTCGGTCGCGGTGCTGGTGCCGCTGCTGGCGGTCACCGGCGCCGGGTTGAGCGCGGTCGGGAACGGGGTGCCGGTCGCCGCTGCCACCCCGGCCGCCGTCGGAGCGTACCCGGCGGCCCCGCAGTGGGTGTCGACCTCGCCGGACACGCCCCACCGCCCGACCTCCTGCCCGCCGGTGCCCGACGACCCCAATACCCCGACCGCGGGGCAGACCGCCACCGCCACCGGGTCGGTCCCCTGGCCGCCGGCCCCGAGCGGCACCGACCCGCTCGACTTCGCCGCCTACGCCCATACCGCCACCCAGTCGCCCCCGGTCCGACCGGCCAACTGGGACCAGCAGGGCGGCAACGTGAAGCTGACCTCGGCCCGGACCGACCCGTCGAGCGACCCGAACCTGGCCAAGAACCCCCAGGAGCTCTGCGGGGTGATGGGCAACTCGGTGGACACCGCCTGGCAGACCACCACCGGCCGGCCCTCCACGGTGATCGCCATCACCGACTCCGGCATCGAGTGGTGCGACCCGGGCATTGTCGACAAAATTGCGCTCAACCTGGGGGCACTGCCCCCGCCGGAGAACGCGGCCGGCCAGACCAAGGCGCAGCTCGAAGCATCCGGCACCGTCTTCGCCGACTCCGACCCTTACGACCTCGACGGCTCCGGGGTCGACAACGCGGCCCAGTACACCAACGACCCCCGCGTGCTGGCGGTCGCCGCCGACTACGGCGGCCTGTTCTGCGCCACCGCCAACGGGCGCTACCCCGCCCAGGCGGGCCTGGTCTCCCCGATGGACCTGATCCGCGCCTTCGGCACGCCGACCCTGCCGGGCGGCGCTGCCAACCCCTCCTACTACGCCAAGCAGTCCCCGGCCGGGTTCACCGAGGCCATCGCCGGGTGGAACTTCGTCAACAACGACAACAACCCCTATGACGACGTGCACTACGACCACGGCACCGGCGAGGCGAAGGACTCCGGTGGTGCGGCCAACACGCTGACCGACGAGGTGGGGGCCTGTCCTAACTGCATGATCCTCCCGATCCGGGTGGGGGACTCCTTTATCACCTCCTCAAACCAGTTCGCCCAGGGCGTGCTGTTCGCCGTCGACTCCGGTGCCTCGATCGTCCAGGAGGCTCTCGGCACCTACGACGCCACCGAGCCGGCTCGCCAGGCGATCGCCTACGCCGCCGACCACGGGGTACCGGTGGTGGCCAGCGCCGCCGACGAGGAGGCTTCCCACGTCAACGAGCCCTCGGGGCTGGCCCACACCATCGTGGTCAACTCGGTCACCCCCGCCACCAACTTCACCCCGCCCAGCTACCTGTACCTCAACGGGTGCACCAACTACGGGGCGAACATCGCGGTGAGCGTCGAGAGCACCTCGTGCTCGTCGGAGGCGACCGGCAAGGCCGCCGGCATCGTCGGGCTGGCCGAGTCCGCGGCGGCCGACGCCATGGCCGCCGGCACGCTGTCCCCCTATCCGGGCCTGACCACCGTCTCCGGCGCACCGGTGGCCCTGTCGGCCAACGAGGTCAAACAGCTGGTGACCATGTCGGCTGATCCGGTCGATTTCGGCAAGGCGGCGCCCCCCTACGGGCCGGCCGACAACTACTCGGTCTCGGGGACCGGGATCCCGCTGGCCACTACCACCCGCTACCCGAGCCAGGCCGGCTTCAACCAGTACTTCGGCTACGGCAGGATCGACGCCACGTCCATCGTGGACCGGGTGGCTGCCGGGCAGATCCCTCCCGAGGCGGAGATCGACTCGCCGTCGTGGTTCGGCATCGACAGCCCCACCGGCACCGTGCAAGTGACCGGCATGGTCGGCACCCCGACGTCGCTGGCCTCGGGCTGGCAGTACCAGGTGGACGTGGGGGTGGGGGTGCAGCCGGCCGTCGGGAGCTGGCACGTGGTCGCCACCGGGTCCGGAACCGGGGTGCGGACCGGCCCGCTGGCCACCATCGACCTCGCCCAGGTCGCCGCCCTGTTCCCCGCGGGCACCAGCTTCACCGGCGGGCCGGTGACCTCCGACGGGGACCCGGCGACCAACCGGTTCACCTACTCGATCCGGGTGGTGGTGCAGGCCACCGGGGGCCACACCGCCGGGATGGTCGGGATCGCCCGGCGGGCGGAGTACCTCCATACCAGCCAGAGCCAGACCACCGGCGTCCCCCGCCAGTTCGCCAGCTCGATCGACGGTTCCCCCACCCTGGCGCCCCTCGGACCGGGCGGGACCAACGTCCTGCTGGTGCCGACGGCCGACGGGTCGATCTACGCCTACGAGCCGGACGGCTCCGAGCTGCCGGGCTTCCCGGTGCACACCGATCCGCTGCCCTACCACGCCGGGGAGGTGGCGTTCACCTCCGGGGCGGTGGGGACCGGCTCGCCGGGGGCGGTCCCCCGGGGCGAGATCATCGGTGGTGTGGCCGTCGGCGACCTGGCCCACGCCGGGGGCAGCGCCCTCGACGTGGTCACCTGCGACCTGGCCGGGCGCTGCTATGCGTGGAACGCGTCCGGGCAACTGCTGCCCGGATTCCCCGTTCAGACCGCTCCCGCCTACTCGAGCCAGACGGCGGCCAACCCCGACAACCGGGTGCTGCCCGGGATCTTCGGCGCGCCGGCCCTCGCCGACCTGACCGGCAACGGGCAGCTTGACGTGGTCGCTGCCTCGATGGACCGCCACGTCTACGCCTGGGCGCCCGACGGCGCCCCAGTGCCGGGCTGGCCGGTGCTGGTGGTGGACCCGTCCCTGGTCAGCTCGGTCGACCCGACATCCGGCCAGGTGACCTTCACGTCGTCGGCGAAGGTGGCCCAGGGGACCAAGCTGATGGGCACCCCCGCCATCGGCAACCTCGACGGCGGCTCCGGCCCTCCCGACGTGATCGTGGGCTCCAACCAGGAGCAGTACGGCACCCCCAACGCCGACCTCGGATCGAGCCCGCTCACGCTGCTGCTGTCGGGCACCCAGGGGGCCAACGCCGACCTGTTCGCGCTGGAGCCCGACGGCACCTTGCACCCGTCGTCCCCGGGGTCGAGCGCGCCGCCAGGCGCCGACGCCAATGCCCAGGTACCCGGATGGCCGGCCCTGGTCGCCGACATCGAGCCGGGGCTCCTCCCCGACCTGGGCGACGGGATCGTGATGAGCCCGGTGCTGGCCGACGTGTCCGGCAACGGTCAGCTCGACGTGGCGGCGATCAGTGCGGCCGGGCCCGGCACCGTGCTGAAGCCTGACGGCACCTCCGCCTTCGGGACCTCGTCGACCGGGCTGGCCGACGTGGCCGCCTCGACCGGAGCCGGGCCGTTCTCCAACTCCACCGGGGTGCTCGCCACCAGCCTCCCGGCCCTCGGCGGTCCGGTGCTGGCTCCCCTCGGGTCGGGCTCCGGCGTGAGCCTGGTGGCGCCGGCGGCGAGCATCGGCGGGTTGTTGAACCAGGCGGAGCCGGCGGACCAGTCGCCGTCCCAGAGCCAGGTCGACGCGTGGAGCGCCACCACGGGCAGCTTCGACCCCGGGTTCCCCCAGCAGATGAACGACGCCCAGTTCCTGGTCACCCCCATCGTGGCCGACGTGGCCGGCTCCACGCCGTACGTGGTCGAGGGGAGCGCGACCTCCGACATCCGGGCGGTCGACCTGGACGGGCAGGAGGCTCCCGGCTTCCCCAAGTTCACGGGTGGCTGGATGGTCAACAGCCCCTCCTACGGTCCGTTCGGGACGCTCGCCACCCAGGTGCTGGCGGCGGGCACCCGCCAGGGAGAGCTGTTCGTGTGGACCACCCCGACGCCGGCCTGCGCCTCGAGCGGTCCGTGGCCCTATGAGCACCACGACCTGTTGAACACCGGCAACCTTCAGACCACCGGTGCCCCCGCTCCCACCGAACCGGCATGCCCGGCCCCGTCGACCGGCTACCGCGAGGTGGCCTCCGACGGGGGGGTGTTCGCCTTCGGCGACGCCCAGTTCGAAGGCTCGATGGGTGGCAAGCCGCTCAACCAGCCGGTCGTCGGCATCGCCTCGACGCCCGACGGCAAGGGCTACTGGGAGGTGGCCTCCGACGGGGGGGTGTTCGCCTTCGGCGACGCCCAGTTCGAAGGCTCGATGGGCGGCAGACCCTTGCATGCGCCGGTGGTCGGCCTCACCGGGACGGGCTGAGGACCCCCGCTCACCCGGTCTCGGCCGCCGCCTTGATGGCGGCCAGCGTGGCGGGGATGCCCACCTCGGCGGCTCGGGTCCGGTCGGCGACCTGGGCCGGGGCGTCGTCGCCGAACCGCTCGTCGAAAAGGGCCAGCCCGTCGGGGAGGAACTCCCACGACTCGGTCACCTCGGTGCCTCCCTCCACTGGCTCGAAGGTGTAGCCCCATCGGACCCGCGTGCCGCCGACCACGAACGCGAACTCGCGCTCCGGCTCGGCCACCACCACCTCGGACCGGGTGTCCCAGGTCCGCTCCGGGGTCTTGTTGTGCCCGGTGAACCAGGCGCCCACCCGGGGGCCGCCGCCCTCGTCCCACCGGCCGGCCGTGCAGATCGGGCTCCACTCGCCCATCCGGGTGATGTCGGAGACCATGTCGTAGAGGACCTCGGGCGCTCGGGCGACGACGATCGAGGAACGGAAGCTGGGGTTGGCCATAGGTCCAGTCTGGCTGGTGGCGGGGAGGTGTGCCGGTCACGCCGGACGGTCGGTCGCTCGACGGGAACGGAGCCGCGAGGCCGACGGTTCCTCGACAGGCCTTCTCCGGTCGACAACACTGGGCGTGCCGAACCCCGGCGCGTGCGCGGACCCGTGCGGGACGCGTGTGACCGAGATGCGGCGATGACCGAGCTGCGAAGGAGCGAGGTGCAGTGAAGGCAGAGATCAAGGGCTCGACGATGCCGGTGCTCGAGATGGTGCTCGACCCGGGCGAGGCGGTCATCTCCGATCACGGTGAGCTCTCGTGGATGACCACCAACATGCAGATGACCCAGACGACCACGGCGGGCGGTGGCGGGAAAGGCGGTGGCCTGATGGCCGGGCTGAAGCGGGTGGTCGGCGGGGGGAGCATCTTCCTCACCCGCTACGAGCCGACCGGGGGACCGGGCATGGTGGCGTTCGCCGCCAAGCTGCCCGGACACATCGTCCCGCTCGAGGTCGCCGACGGGCGGGGCTACCTCGTCCACCGCCACGGCTGGCTGTGCGGCACGCCGGGGATCGTCCCCTCGATGGGTTTCCAGCAGAGCCTGAAGGGCATGCTGTTCGGTGGCGAGGGGTTCGTGCTCCAACGCCTCGAGGGGCAGGGCACCGCCTGGGTCGAGCTGTCCGGGGAGCTCACGACGTACGAGCTCGGGGCCGGCCAGGGCCTGGTGGTCCATCCGGGCCACATCGGTGCCTTTCAGGAGAGCGTGACCTTTCAGGTGTCGCGGCTCCAGGGGATCGCCAACCGGTATGCCGGCGGCGACGGTCACTGGGTCGTCACCCTCACCGGTCCGGGGACCATCCTGCTCCAGTCGATGCCGTTGTCGAACCTGGCCGCCGCCCTGCAGCCGTACTTCGGTGGGGACGGGACGGCGACCGACGCGGTGGCCGGTGGCGTGGCTGGGGGGGCGGTCGGCGGCGTGCTGGGGGACATCCTGCGAAGCTGAGCTGGACGACCAGTCGGGTGTCGGCTTGAGGACGTCTCCCGTCCGGGTCGAAGGAGATCGCGGGCCGGCGGACGCCGGTCCGGAACCGGAGGGAGACGACGATGGGTCTGATGGACAAGGTGAAGAGCCAGGCCAGCGCGCTGGCCGACAAGGCGCAGGAGGGGGCCAAGGTCGGCCAGGAGCGCCTGATGCAGATGCAGACCAAGCGGCCAGGCTGACGCCCTGCTGTTTGAGCTCGGTGGTCTCATCTCGCTGGCCCGGGCCGGCCGACCCCGCCGGTCCGTCGCCCGCGACCCCGGCGACGGACTCCCCGCCTCCGCAGGCGGCCCCGGCCACCGGGGGCGGGATCCCGACCGCTTCCTACGCCTCCGATGAGGAGAGCGCCGGGGACGCGTAGTCGCCCTGGTGACACGGACGCGAGCCGCTGCGTGTCGACAGCGTTCGCGATGAGAGGCAATCGGCCCCAGGTGGTCCATCCGCTCGGTGCGCGGGCCGGTGGTCGGTCTCTGGCCTACACTTTTCCCCTTACGGGTGGGGCGTCGGCGGCGTGGAGTGAGGGGTAGGGGACACAACAATGGCAAAGTCCGGTTCCCGGAAGCGAGGACCCGCCAAGAAGGCGGCGCCGAAGTCGGCCGGACGTGTCACGACCCCGCAGAAGGGTCCTGCACGGCAGGCGGGGGCCGGTGCCAGGTCTTCGACACGACCCCGTTCCTCGGGGAGCGGCCCAGGTGCCACGGTCGTCGCCGAGCGCCCCCGCCCGGCACGCCCGGCCCCGTCTGGCCGCAACAACGCCCGTCGGGCTGTCCCGGTCGGACCGGGCGTGCTGGCCTGGATCGTCACCGTCGGCGCCGTGCTGGTGGGGATCGTCGCCTTCACCAACGAGAAGACCTGGTACTTCGGCCCGCGGGCCGCGGTCGTGCTGGTGCTGGCCGCCCTGGGGCTCCCGACGCTGGCGCTCCGTGCTTGGCGATCGACCCTGGCGTGGCCGGCGCGTGCCGCAATCGCGTTTCTGGTGGTCGCCGCGCTCTCTGCCGCCCTGTCCCCTGTCCCGTGGGTCGGGTTCTTCGGCCTCGAGGAGTACGGGACCGGGTGGGTGTTCCTCTTGTGCCTGGCCGCCCTCTGGGCGCTCGGCTCCGACCTCAACGAGTCGGGTGCGGCGCTCCTCGGTCGCGGCCTGGTCCTCCTCGGCCTGCTCAACGCGGGGGCGGTGGTCCTCGAGGTCGGGGGCAAGGGCTGGTCGCCGTTGAACACGGTGGTGGCCCACATACCGGGCATGCTGTTCGGGCAGGGGCAGCCGACGGGCTTCGCCGACAACCCGGTGTTCGGAGCCCAGGTGATGATGGGGGGCCTCGCCCTCCTGGCCTGGCGGGCCGAGAAGCGCAATCCATGGACCTGGTGGGCGATGACCGCCCTGACCGGGGCCGGTCTCTACCTGTCCGGCGAGCGGTTCGGCCTGATCGTCCTGGTCGCGTTGGTGGTCTGGGTCTTCGTGGTGCGCAAGAGCCGTCCGGGGATCGCGTTCGCCATTGCCGGCATCGGCGGGACCGTGGTAGGGGTGCTCTTCGAGCAGTTGATCAAGCTCGCCGGGACGGCCCAGTTCCGCTCGATCGCAGCCGAAGGGGGCAACGGGGCGGTCGGCCCGAGAATTCGGATCTGGACGGCGAGCCTCCACGCCATCGCCGCGCACCCGATCCTCGGGGGCGGCCCGGGCCAGGCGGCCTCCGCCACGCTCCCCTATCGCTCGGCCATCTCGGTCATCCACGACGGCCTCTTCACCGATGTCCACAATTTTGTCATCGAGATCGCCGTCACCACCGGGCTGCTGGGCCTAGCGCTCTTCCTGGCGTGGCTGTTGCCCGCCCTCTGGACATCGCGGGGGCCACTCCTCCTCTATGCCGTCGTGCTGCTGGCCGGAGGCCTCATCGAACCCTTCGACATCACGTCCACCAGCCTGGCCTTCCTGGCACTGGGGGCGGCGACGGTGGGGGCCGCCGCCGCCCGGTCGGATGCGGCCCCCACCGTGCCGCGGCTGCCCGAGTGGTCCACCATCGCCGGCAACATCGCCCGGGGCGTGCTCGTCCTCGTGGCCCTGTTCGCCGGGATCAACCTCATGGTCGGCAACACCGAGCTGAAGACCGGACTGGACACCGTCAACCCGGTCACCCTGGCCGCGGCGAGTGGCCACCTGCCCATGTGGTCGGACGCTCCTGGTGCGGTGGCGGACGCCCTGACCTTCCTGGGCAACCGGCAGCACAACGCGTCGTACGTCAGGCTGGCGATCCACTGGAACGACATCGCCCTGTCCCGCGATCCGCAGGACGCCCAGACGCTGACCCGGCTCGGGATCGACGAGCTCACCCTCGGGCAACTTCCGGCCGCCGAACAGGCACTGAACCGCTCGCTCGTCTACGGCCCCGACTACGAGCCCACCTACGCTCTCCAGGTCTCGTTGGCGATGCAGCGGGGCGACACGGCTGCGGCGATCCACTGGGCCCAGGAGACCCGTGGGCTCTTCCACCTCCCGCAGTTGGTCCCGGTCATCTCGTGCCTACAGCAGCACGACAGCCCGAAGTTCACCAAAGCCCAGGTAGCGGCCGCCTGCAGCCCGTTGATGCAGAAGGTCCCCGAGAGCTGAGGCCAGGCTGAGGTCCCCGAGGCGGAGCACCGGGGAGGGAGAGCCGGTGGCGACTACCGGCTCCGCCCGCAGTGCCGTGCGGACGGTACGGGCCACGATACGGGCGTCGAGCATCGGCCCCTGGTGGCGCAGGGAGAAGAACTCGTACGGGAGCTTCTCCAGCGCATCCTCCACGCTCGCTCCGTAGGGGAACTTGACCTGGGCCCACCCGGTGACCCCCGGCAGCACCAGATCGCGGACGTCGTAGAGTCGAGACCTTGGGCGGCCATCGCCCTTGCCCACCCGGGTCTGGCGGAACAAGAGCGGCCCCCGGTTGCCGATGCGGTCGAGAACCCACACCAGGGGGGCGATCACCACGAGCGCCGCCAGGCCGACCGCGGCCGCCGCCAGGTCGATCGCCCGCTTCAGTCGGGCGTAGCCCGGCGCGTGGAGCTCTTGGATGTCGAACATGAGCGACACCCGTTCGAGGTCGACGATGGGCAGCTTGCCGAACCACTGGTCATAGAAGAGGCCGAGCGTCCGCACCCGCACGCCCCGACCGTGCAGCAGGGCCGCCTGGGCCACGATGGACTCGTCAGCCAGCGCCTCGCGCCCGAGCACCACCACGGTTGCCCGCATCCGGGTGCCTGCGTCGACCAGCAACAGCCCCGGTGACCCCGGACCGGTCCCGCTGGTGGTTGCCACGTTGCCCGGGTCGAGGATCCCAACCACCTGGGCCGGCCGCTCGAGGATGCGGAGGAAGTCGGCTTCCAGTGCCATCGCGTCGTCGGGAGCGAGCACCCCGAGCGCTCGGTCTCCGTGCCGGTCGAGGGGAGGTCGGCGGTGCTCGACGCCGCCGACCGGCTCGGCCTTCGGCGCCGCGAGCACGGTCGTCTGCCCTCGGGGTCACCGCCTGCCCTCGGGACCACCGCCTACGGTTGGGAGGTCGACGCGGGATGGTTCAGACAGGCGTTCACGGTCTGCGCCGGTGAGGCTGTTCCCGAGCCGTGCAGGTGGAGGCAGGTGACAAGGGACGAGAATTGGGCGGTTCGGAACAGTCCCTCGGCGCGCTGGGCCCAGTGGAGTGCACCCTGCGGGTCGTTGCGAACCAGTGCTGTCTCGACCAGGTTCAGGTACGTGAGCTGGATGGTCGGGTCGAGCGTTACCGATCGCTGCAGCGCGGAGTAGCCAGCCGCGAAGTCACCGAGTGCCGCCTCGTCGAATCCGAGCCGTCTCCAGGCCGTGGCGTCGACCGGATCCCGGGCGACCGCCACCTGGTCCCAGTGGACCGCAAGCCGGTAGTACCTGGGGTCGCGCTGGCCTTCGACCGCGAGAAAGTCGGACAGGGCGTTGGGTGCGTCGTCCCACATGGGGAGCCGGCTGCTGGCCGACGCCAACGTCACCAGGCTCCGGTTGGTGAGGCCTGATTGCAGCTCGGTGTTGCCGACCATGACGGTGATGCCCGCGAAGAGGGCGACGGCGACGAGGAGCACCCGGGCGATCACCGACGCGGCGGGCACCCACTCGGTGGCGCCGGCCGATGAACCGGCCGATGAACCGGGGGATGTCGGACCAGCGCGCTCGAGCGCGCCGACGGCCGCCGCGCCGAGTGCGAGGAAGGCGAGCCCGGTGGACGTCAGGTTGAGCGGCTCGAGGAGCCCCCCGGCGAACAACGCGACCGCGTAGAGCAGAAGCGCCCCCCGGGCCCGCCGGAACGCGGGGACCAACCAGGCCACGAACAGCGCCACGCCGAGGACCCCCGTCGTGACGGCGATCTCGACGAGGATGTTGTGGGTGTCGGGGAACACGCCGTCGCGGACGACTGCCGCGGCCGACCGGTAGGGGATGGTCGCGGACTCGGACTGCCCGGGTCCGGATCCGAACAGCGGGTGGGCCGCGAGCGCGTGCAGGCTGGCGATCCAGATTCTCAACCGAGGCCCGACGGCCCCGCTGGCGCCTTCGGACGAGTACAACCGGAACTGGGTCGAGGTCCCCAGGCGAACCAGGGTCTGGATGGCCAGGCCCGCCAGGAGCCCGCCGCCGGCCGCGACGGTGAAGGCGGCGGCTGCCTTGCCGCGACGCGTCACGAACACCCAGACGATCAGCCCCGCCACGAACAACAGTCCGTAGCGCTCGCCCGACAGGTAGGTCCCCGCGCCGAGGCCACCCACCATGACCCACCAGGACCACGGGTTCCGGGGCGCGGCCCGCCACGCCAGCAGGGCCAGGCCGCCCACGATGAGCTGTGCGGAGTAGACGGGGTTGATGGCGAACCCGACTGGCTGGCCGATGCTGAACTGCATGCCCGGGATATGGCTGACAACGGAACCGAGCGACGACCAGCCCTGCCCACCGACCTCGAGTACGGTCGCCGCGCTGTTGAGGAGTGCCAGCACGACCAGGCCCCGGCTGAGGAGCGCCGCCCCCGGCCTCCCGAGGTCGGTGCCGAGGGCCCAGAGCGCGGCCAGGCCCACCAGGAACAGCCAGCCCGTGCCGACCTGGTTGGCGCCGAAGAACCCGATGAGTGGAGCGGTCGAAGCCGCGGCGGAGACAGCCGCAACCACCAGGAAGGCGACGGCTGCACGGGCCGGCCAGGAGACCGCCGAGCGCCAGGCGCGCATCGCCAAGATCGGCAGGCCGAGAGCCGCCAACACGAGGAAGACGGTGACCCTCGGCCCGAAGTCCGCGGTCCGCTCGTTGGTGAGGGCGACGATCCCGAGGAGGACGGCGCCGACGGTGACGATCCACGCCAGCACGCTCGGTGGTGACGAGACGGCCGGCTTGCGCCCGGCCCGCCCGCCCTGTTCGGTGGGCCGTGGCGGGGTTGGTGCCGGCTTCTGGCGCTTCGGCCCGGCGGCACGATCAGCCTTCGCACCGGCGGCCTTCGTGGTGCTCGTCCCGCCGGCCGCTACCTTCGCAGCCGCCGAGTGCGCGGCTGCCGGGGGGGCCGCCAGAGCCGCCGCGGCCGGAGTCGGCTCCCGGGCCGGCCGTGCCGTCGACTCGTCGGTCGACCCAGCGGTCGACCCAGCGGTCGGCTCGGCAGCGATCGAGGGTGCCGGCTGTGCTGCCTTGTCCGCATGCTTGCGAGCCGCTGCCTTCTTGGCTTGCCTCCTCCTGCGATCCTTAGCGGTCGCCATCGAGCAATCCCCCGGCATGGCCCGCACGCAGGCGAAGGCGCACGCTCACCGAACCCCCGCATTCAGCGCCCACGGCTGTGCCCCCTCGCTCCACCGGTTGTCTGCACGGTCGTCGCGGACGCCCTCGGCCGTCGCCCGCCACGGTCCCCGCGAGCGCCCGCGAATGCGGCCCGGCCATCGACGCACGACGCCGAACGATCGAAGCCACATGCTAGTTCCGATCGTCGAGGGGAACGGGGGAGGGATACTCGCCAGATGGAGTGGGTTGGTCCCATGGCTCCGGCTGGGCACCGCGGCGTCGTGACGCCTCATCCGACCAACCGCCTCTCCGAAGCACGCAGGCGAGGCCGGGAAGGCTGCCGCAGATGCCACCACTCTCGCCGCAGTCCGCGGATCAGGCTGCCGGCGACCACGCGCTCAGCGGGGAGCCGCCACCCCGGCGTCCCCGACGGCCGGGGTCGTTCCACCGTGTCCCGGTTCCGGTTCCGGTTCCGACTCGGGCGCCGCCCGGCGTGCCCGGCGGACGTCGAGTTCGAGGACGGCCAGCGGCGACAGGCACACGAGCACGACGACCAGCCACCCCCACCACGGCAGGGCTGCGGCGATATGGATCGGGATCCCGCCAGGACCGGTGCCGTGACGGGGCACGCGACCGGTGACGTCCACTGCCTGCCCCGGCGCCGAGTAGACGGAGCGGCCGCCGGGCACAGTGAAGTGGACGGGCAGCACGCCCGAGTCGACGATGTGCGCGGCACCGACGGCGCCGTGCTGCGACGTTCCGAGGACGTAGCCGTCGACGAGCGGGTGGTAGCGGAGCAGGGGGACTGCCAGCACCACGACGGGACCGAGCAGCAGGAGCCATCGGCGTGCCCGGCGGCCGACGAACATCGACATGGCCAGCAGCACGGCTGAACTGAGGAACAACCATGTCGCCGAGTGGTAGATCCACCCGATGGCCGGGATCGACGCCTGCACGCTGCCGATCACGTCCGATGGCAGCACAATCCATGGGTCCGGGGTCCGCTCGAGGTCGCCCTTGGTCAGGGAACGGCCCCCGGGGAGCACGCGCACGACCCGGTGGACGAAGACGGTGGTGGTCCCCGGCTCCCGGAAGACGATGGCCTCACCGACGCGGAGCGGGTGTCCCGCCGCCACCGGCTGTGACGCCACCAGCGAACCCTCGGGGATCGCCATGCCCATCGACGGGCTGGCGACCCAGTGGAGGCTGCCCCCCGACACCAGCCAGCCGCCCCACGTCAGGAGGAGGCCCAGCAGCAGGGCGCCGATCACCGCCGTCGGCACCCACCGCCGGACGCCGGTCCGGTCGGCCCCCGATGCCCCTCTCACAACAGGACGTACCCCTGGGCATGGTCGACCTCGGCCGAGAACCCGCCGAAGGAGGCTTGCAACGCCCACGCCACCGAGACATGGAGGCCTACTGCCGATGTGGGGACCGGCACCACCGTCGCTGAGGTGAACGTCAGGGGCGCCAGCGGCACGGGCACCGCGACGTTCACGGAGATCCCGCCGACCGGCGGTGTCGCCGGGCAGGGCCCGACGACCGCCGGCACCAGGCAGGTGGCTCCGGCACCGGTCCCCGACTGTACGGTGACCCCGAGCATCTGGCACGGGAGCGCGGGGCCGACCTGCTCGTCGAGCGGCCAGAACGAGTTGGACGTGGCGACGCCGCCGGTGACCGCCGTCGCGTAGGCCGCGGCCGATGTCGCCCCGGCGAGCCCGCTGACCTGGCTCTGCGTGAGCACCGACGGAAACACGGCGATCTGGCCCAGCGAGCCGCCCCAGTAGGCGCTCGACGGCCCGTCTGGCCACGCCTGGTTCGCATTCGACCAACCCAGGTGCCACCACCCACCGTAGGTCTGAGCGGGCCTTCTATTGGTGATGACCTCGTTCTTGTTGGATCCGGCCACCTGTGTCCCGTCGATGTACATCAGCACGGTGCCCTGCTTGCGGTTTGCGGCGGTGACGGTCACCACGACGAGGTGCCAGGCGCCGTCCGCATAGCTCGCCGGCGTGGTGGCAGCGCTCGAGATCTCGAAGGTGTTCCCCGCCGTCGGGTACAGGCCGAAGACCACGTGTCCGGCCGGGTCCACCCACAGCTGCCGGTCCCAGTAGGTCTCGCCGGTGTTGCCCTGGGCGTCGGTGAAGCCGATGATCGACCCGGACGTCGTCGTCTTGAACCAGGCGGCGATGGAGAACTGCTGCGGCCCCGGCGAGGCGTAGAACGGGGTCGGCGGGCCGGTGGATGTCTGGATCCACGCCGACGTCCCGTTGAACAGGGCCGCCGAGTCGCCGATGGGCCCGGCCGGGTCGGTCGTCATCGTCCCCTCGGCCGTCCCGGTGTTGGTACCGGGGTTACCCGACGCGTCCCGGTACGTGGTGGTGGCCGCGAGACCGGGCACGGTGCCGGTGTAGAGGTTGGAACCGTTCCCTTGCATGGGCCAGAACGACTGGGGACCGTCGGCGGCCACCTGGGCGGCGTAGCCGGCCTGGGTGGTCTGCCCCCACAGCGCCGCCGACTGGGCCCCGGTGAGGGCGGTGGGGAAGACGGCCACGTCGGCCAGCGCCCCCGACCAGTAGGCGCTCGATGGCGGGTCGGGCCACCCGTTCACGACGTTTGACCATCCGAGGTGCCACCAGCCGCCGTAGACCTGGGCCGGATACCCGTCCGCTTGGGGAAGCGCCTCGTCGTCGGCGCCGCCGGCCACCAGCTTGCCGTCCACGAAGAGCTGGACGGTGGCGGTGGTGGCGGTCACGGGCGAGACGGTCACCACCGCCAGGTGCCAGGCGCCGTCCGCGTAGTCGGTCGCCGTGGTGGACGCGCTGGAGAGCTCGTAGGTGTAGCCCGGGTACATGCCGAAGACGACATGGCCGGACGGGTCGACCCACAGGTGGCGGTCCCAGTTGGTCTGGCCGGTGTTGAACTGCTGGTTGGACATGCCGATGATCGATCCGGAGCCGGTGGTCTGGAACCAGGCGGCGATGGTGAACGTCTGGGGGCCGGGCGACGAGTAGAAGGGCGTCGGCGGTCCGTCGAGCGTCTCCGCCCACCCGGTGGTGCCGTCGAACCCGACGGCGGACGGGCTGTCCGTGTAGCGGGTGGGTCCAGGCTTGCCGTAGGTCACGCCATCGAAGACGAGGGCCGAGTTGCCGGCCCCGCTCGACGTGTCCGCCAGCTGCTGGACGCCGCAGGTGTTGGTCGTCGACAGCCGGGCCGGTGCTGGCGCCAGCGTGCCCGTGCTGGTGGGAGTGACGACCCGGGACGTCCCGGGGGTCGCCGCCAGCGGGTAGGTGGGGCACGAGGTCACGTTGGTGCCGATGCCTCCCGGCGCGTCCGGACTCGAGGTGCAGGTGGTGCCCCCGATGGTGTCGGCCAGCAACCCGGTGCCGCTCGAGGTACCGTCCGACGGGTTCGCCACCCCGGCCGAGAACCCGGCGTGCACCACGCTCGAGGTGCCGGCCGCCAGGACCCCCAGGACGACGAGCACCGCCACCAGCACGGAAGCAGGAACGCGACCGACCCGGGGCTCCCCCCGGGTCGGATCGCTCCCACGGTTCATGGGACCATCGTCTCGCATCGCGTCCCCGGACGGCGCCGGGGCTCACCCAGTGCTACTGGGCGAGGCTCCACGTGAGCGGCACGGTGGCGGTCAAGCCCTGGTCGGCGTTGGAGGCCGAGGTATCGAGGCCGACGGTGATCTTGAGGGTCTGGGATGTCCCCGCGGCGAAGTTGGCCTTCAGCACCTGGGATCCGGCGGTGGCCAGCGAGGCCAGCGTGTAGGTGTTCGACATGGTCGTCGGGCAGGCGCTCCCCGAGGTGCCGCCATAGAGGCAGCTGGGTGAGCTGGCTACGGTGTCGTTTTCGATCTGGACGTCCACCTTGCCGCAGAAGCCCGTGGTGTCCGAACCGGTCGACGCGGCGTTGGCACCGCTCCCGGGGGGGTTGCCCGTCACCGTGCACGTGCCAGCCAGGACCGACAGGCCCCCGACGGAGGCGAGGCTGCCGGTGTTGGTGAAGACGACGGTGGTCGACACCGGCGTGCCGCCCGGCTCGGCGCCCGGCGTGGTGCTGCCGGAGAAGTTGTCGTACGCACAGTTCGAGTTGACGTTGGTCGTGATCCCATTGGCCGCGTTCGGGCTCGACAGGCACGGCGTGGTCTTTCCGCTCGGCAGCTCCGAGAGGAGCAGCGTCCCGCTCGAGAACGTGTTGGTGGGATTGGTGATCGAGGCGCTGAATCCGGCCAGGGTGGTGACCGCGGTCAGACCGAGGGCGGCGACGCCCAACAGGGCGACGACGAACCCGCCCTTCCGTCGACGTTCGCGGTGCTCAGTGGGTTCCATGGGAACGGCTCCTTACAGGTAGTGGTGGTTGCGCGGTAGTCGTTGCGCAGTAGTGGTATGGATGCATGGCGATGCGGGCGCGGAGGCACCGGATCTCAGACGTAGTCGTCCGCGGCCCGGAATAGGTGCCAGCTGCCGACAGGAAATGTATACGTTCCGCGGTCAATTTGCAACCCTTTGTGGCAGTGCGAGTGCAGTTAGTTGGCGCCCGACCTGAAGGCTCCCTGGTCGGTAGGCCGCGGAACGCACCGGTGGCCGGCCTCGTCGGGACCGGCTGAAGTCGCAGACCGCAGACCGCGGACCGCAGACCGCTGGTGCTGTGTGCGAGCGGTGAGGGCGGTCGCCGGACCCGCCCCGCTCAACCGGTCTCGGCCGCCGCCTTGATGGCGGCCAGCGTGGCGGGGATGCCCACCTCGGCGGCCCGGGGCCGGGCGGCGACCTCGGCTGGGGCGTCGTCGCCGAGCCCCTCGGCGA
>Ga0080006_1153036_pt1 | contig 27553 bp, 19 predicted proteins | sample RS3BMetagenome_FD_69209 | JGI IMG/M metagenome (GOLD analysis project Ga0080006, IMG submission 69209) | Ferric oxide microbial mat and aquatic microbial communities from Rainbow Spring, Yellowstone National Park, USA - RS3B (SPADES... ...
GCGGGGGGATGCCGGTGCGGGCGCCGGACCCGCCCGCCGTTCGGAATCGGCAGGTGGGGCGGCCAGTCGCCGGCATTCCTGCCAGGGCCGCCCACCGCGCTCCGTGGCACAGGACCGCGCCGGCCCGGCGGAACGCCCGTCACCCGGAACCGCCGGCCGCGCCGTCCGTCAGCGGAGGCGCGGCCGCGGTTCCAGCGTCGAGACGCCGAGGCGGGCGTAGAAGACGCAATGCCCGGTCAGCGCCCCGTCGAACAGAAACCCCGCGGCCACGCCCGCCGCGACCAGCAGGTAGCCGCCGTGCAGCACCGCCGGGGCGCCCAGCACCAGCGCAGCGCCGAGGACCACCCGCAGGGCACGGTCCCAGGGCGCGGCATTCCTCCGGAGAGCGCCGTCTGCCGTCGGATTCACCCCTTTCTGGAACAGTCTCTCGTCCGCGCCCCCGCCGCATGCGGCGCACCTCCGCACCCGTTCCCGCCCGCACCGCCCGGCCGTCCCTCCGGTCGCGCATCGCCCGGCCGCCCCTCCGGCCCCGCCGGCTCCGCACCCCGTTCCCGCCCGCACCGCGCCGCACCGCCCGCACCGCCGCACGCCGCCCCTCCGGTCGCACACCGCGCGGCCGCCCCTCCGGCCCCACACCGCCCGGCCGCCGCTTCGGTCGCGCACCGCCCCACCGCCCCTCCGGTCCCACACCGCCCGGCCGCCCCTCCGGCCCCGCACCGCCCGGCCGCGACGAAAGCGAAACGCGCGTGTCCGCACGACCAGGACGTGCCCGTCCGGCCGCGAAGGACCCCGACGGGCGAGCCGCACTCCGGCCCCGTGGAGGCGTTCATGTCACAGGAGGGTACCGCCGCGCCGTCGGGCTTTCTGGCCCGGACCCGCCGCATCAACGAGTCGGTGGCCGCGCGCATCACGCTCGTCACCACGAGCATGTGGTTCCTCTACGGCCTCGTCCTGTTCGTCGGGCTGTGGATGCGCTTCTCGCCGACCCTGCACCTGGACCAGGGGCCGTCGTATCCCGTGATGCTGTACTGGGTGAACCTCTTCCAGGCCCTGATGCTGCCGATCCTGGCCGTGGGCCAGAGCGTCCTCAGCCGCGCGAGCGAACGGCGCGTGCAGCACGAGGCCGAGGTGATCGACCGCCTCGACCGCCTGACCAAGCGCATCCTGGTCCTGGAGGAGGAGCACTCGGCCGTGCGGCAGACGCGCCAGGCGCACCACACCGCCGTGATGCAGGAACTGACCGCGATCGCCAAACACCTGCCCGCCCGCCCGGAGGCCACCGCGGGCGAGGCGGCCGCACGCGCATAGCCGATCCGGCGCCGGCGGCAGAATCCAGCGGGGCGTTGAGCCGCGACCATGTCGCGGCCGATGTCTGCGCCGGCCCCTGCCGCACGCCGCCACACACCCGGATGCGCGGTGGCGCGTGCCAAGGGAGCGGCGCCACGCTCCGCACCGAAGTGCCGCAGGCGTCGCGACGGGCGCGCAGAAGGGATGGCGGACGCCGAGGCCGCGGCACCGTCCCGTCTCCGCGCCCGTCGCGGCGCGCGGCCGGACCTCCGCGGCCCGGATGCATGCGGGGGGTTGTGCGTTGGCGCACGAGTTTTCGGCCGACAGGTACAAGCGGATGCAGTATCGCCGCTGCGGCAGGTCGGGGCTCCTCCTGCCGGCGATCTCACTCGGGGCATGGGAGACCTTCGGCGGCTACCGCGGCGAGGAAGTGGCGCGGGAATGCCTCTTCCGCGCCTTCGACCTCGGCATCACCCACTTCGACCTGGCCAACAACTACGGCCGGCCGGCCGGCAACGCCGAGAGCGTCGTGGGCCGCGTCCTCAAGGAGATGCCGCGCGACGAACTGATCATCTCCACCAAGGCCGGCTACCGGATGTGGCCCGGTCCGTACGGCGAATGGCTGAGCAAGAAGTACCTGGTCTCGAGCCTCGACCAGTCGCTGCAGCGGCTGCAGTTAGAGTACGTGGACATCTTCTACGCGCACCGGCCGGATCCCGAGACGCCGTTGGAGGAGACACTGGAGGCCCTCGACCTGATCGTGCGCCAGGGCAAGGCGCTCTACATCGGGGTGTCGAGCTTCTCGGGGGTGCACTTCGAAGCGGCGCAGCAGGTGATCTCCCAGCATCACCTGCTACCGATCACGATCCACCAGCCCCAGTACAACATGCTCGCGCGCCGGCCGGAGTCCGACCTCTTCCCGCACACGCAGCGCGCGGGGACGGGCGTCATCGCCTTCTGCCCGCTGGCGCAGGGTGTGCTGACGGACAAGTACCTGGGCGAGGACCTGCCGGCGGATTCGCGCGCGGCCCTCTGGTGGGGGAAGAAGAGCCTGGACGAGGCGGTGCCGGAGGCCCGGCGCCAGAAGCTGCGGGCGCTCAACGACATCGCGCGGGGGCGAGGGCAGTCGCTGGCGCAGATGGCGCTCGCCTGGATCCTCCGGCTGCCGGCGGTGACCAGCGCGCTGATCGGGGCGAGCAAGGTGTCGCAGATCGAGGAGAACGTCGCCGCGCTCGACCACCTCGAATTCAGCAAGGACGAGCTGGAGCGGATCGACGCGGTGCTGAGGTGACGGCCGGGGGCGCCGGCCCGCGCGGCCGGCGCCCCGTGTGCCCCGGGGTCCGGGTCGCCCCGGGCGTTCAGCCCGCGGCCGATCGCGGGCGGCTCGTCGGGGTGGCCGTGACCACCACCGTCATGCGCCCGCACGCCACGACGTCGATCGCCCCGGCCACCGCCAGTACGCAAACGATCGGGGGCCCGATCCGCGAGGGACCCCGTCTGACGGACATCCCCACCGTCCCGTGGCGCGCCTACGGCAACTCGTGCCGCACCGCCGCCCGGGCCGCGATCATGGGCCGCGCCCCGTTCTCGACCAGGGCGCGGTGGTCGGGATGATCCCAGCAGACAGCGTAGTCCTCTGGCCACTGCTCAGCAGCCCCGCCTTGGGGGCGCGGGGCGGTTACTTCTCCGGTTCATCCGCGGCAGCCGTCGGCATACACCGGCCCCGACGTTCGGCCAGCGGCCGGCGTGGGGCGCCGACGGGCGCCGCGACCTGCTCGGCCGCAACCTCGCGCGCACGGACGTGGCCCCTCCTGGCCTGGTCGGCGTCGTGGGTGCGGTGCATGCCTCCATCCGCCCGCCGGCGACGTTCCCGACCAGGCCGGCTGCGAACCGTGCACCCCTCGACTTCTCCGGGGTGGTGAGCACTTACAGGCGACCATGACCCTGTCGACCGTGTCGGTATCGACGCCCGCGTCCGGCCCGGGCACGAAGCGGCGGATCCGTCGGATCCGGTCCGGCCGCGACCGCATGCCGGACACCCCGTCCGCCCGCTGCTCCGGGCCCGCCTCCGGCTTCCACCGGACCACGACGACGTGGCGGAACATGGCTCTCCCCCACCCTCACGGCGGCGGTGGCATCACACTGCGGTTCAGTCTTGTGCACCGGCCGTCGGCGCCCCGCGGCGCGCCCGCGGGCCGGCCGCCCGGCCGATCGGGCGCGCGGTTTCCCCGCTCGTCGCCGGCCGGGGAAAGGTGGGCGGCGAACGCTTCCGGCGGATCCGCCCCGGGCGGAGGTTCGGCCCGGAGCGGTGGGGGCGCGGCGGACGTCGCTTGCGGCGCGCATCGGCGGCGAACCCCGCGGGCACCGGAGTCGCCCCGGCCGCATAGGCTTGTACCACTGCAGGGCCCAAAGGGAGGACCTGACGTGGCACAGGCGCCACAATGCGTCCGTCGGATCGAGTCCGTGGAGGAGTACCTTGCCGCGGTCGACGCGGCGTTTGGCGCCATCTGCGGCCTGCCGGCCGGGAGCAGCTGCGAGCTGTGGTTTCGAGGCCAGGCGCAGATCGGCTTCCACCTCACCCCGTCGATCGCACGCGGTGGGCGCAGCCCGGCGCTGGAGGTCGTCTACCTCTCCAAGTTCAAGTCGCTGTCCATCCCGTACGTGCAGACGTCCCCGGCCTTCCCGCTGCCGGGGGGCGCACCGCCCTACTGGAGTTGGCTCTTCCTCATGCAGCACTACGGGGTGCCGACGCGGCTCCTGGACTGGTCCCGTGACGCCCTGACCGCGCTCTTCTTTGCGACCGATCCCGCCGATCCGGCGCGGACGCGCGGCATCGACGCCGCGGTGTGGGTGCTGAACCCGGTGAGGTTGAATACGGCCTTCGCCTTCTACCCCTTCCTCCAGCCCGGCTACATCCCCAACGTCGAGGAGCTCGCCTTCAACCGCCACTTCGGCCCCGGGCGCGAGGACCCGGCGACGGATAAGCCCGCGGCGGCCATCGGCCCGCTCAACAGCACGCGCATCGTCGCGCAGCGCGGCGTCTTCACGGTCTTCCCCCAGGCGCCGTCGCTCACGCCTCTCGACCAGTTCGACGACAGCGCCGACTACCTCCAGAAGATCTGCGTCGCCTGGGAGAGCTTCGACCTGATCCACACCCGACTGCAGCATTACGGCATTACGCGGCTGACGCTCTTCCCGGAGATCGAGCAGGTCGCCGGCGAGATCGCGCTGCAGGTGCAGCAGGAGGGGATCCTCGACACGGGGTGAGGCCTCAGCCGCCCCGCCCTGGGGGCGGCTGAGGCCTCACTTCCGGACCACGAGGCGCCCGTCGGAGCCGCGGCCCCGCGCGGACACCTCGGCCCACCGACCGTCACCGTCTCCCCCGGGTCCTGCCGCCGCCGGGGCCCCGGTACAGTGCCAGCGGTGGCTCACGCAAATGCCCTTCAGGGCGGCCGGACCCCCTGCCGGGGCGGAGGGGCGCCAGACGGGCGGATTCCGTCCGGGCTGCCTCCCGAAGCGTCCGGCGCCGGCCGGCAGCAGCAGTTCGAACGTCCACACGTCCGGCCGGCCCTCTTGCCGCCGCATGCCGGTCAGGCGGAAGCCGGCCCCTCGTACAGCCGGCGGGCGCGGGGATTGTACGTGTAGACGCCGCTCACGCCGATGCGCCGCCACCCCAGGGCGCGCGCCCGCCCGACCAGCGGGCGCAGCACGCGCGAGCCAAGCCCCGCCGTACCGCGATCGGGGCACTCCCGCTACCGGGCCGCTCCAGCCATCGCCACCGGCTCCCGACAGGAGCCCCGAGCCGGCCCGGCGTATGTCCTTGCCGATCCGCCACCGCCGGGTTGGCGCGACATGCGCCCGGGGATCAGGGACGGTCGAGGGGGCAGGTGCGTGGGAACCCTGGTCCGCGCGTTCGGCACCCGCCCGCCAGGGAGCGGCGGCCTGCCCGTCTGGTTGCGGCGGGCCGCCGGTCTCCTCCTGGCGCTGGCGGTGCTGGCCGGCGCCGCGGTCTTTGCGGACCGCTCGCTGCTCCACTTCTGGCACCAGATCGGCCCGGTCTACCGCAACCACAGCCTCGGCAGCCGCCTGGACTTCTCCTGGTTCTTCTACGGCATGCAGACCGCGTTCCAGCATGCGGCCCCGGCCGTCCGCCTGTACGACGTGGCGGCGCAGGACCTCTGGATGCAGGCGCACGGCTTCCCCTACGACCATGCCGACATGTTCGGCTACCCGCCGCCCTTCGCCCTCCTCTTTTCCCCGCTCGCCGCACTGCCCTACGCGGCGGCGCGACAACTGTGGACGCAGATCAACCTGGCGGCGCTTGCAGTGGGGATCGGGGTGGCGGTATGGCACGCCGGTCCGCGCCTCTCCATCGGGCGACGGCTCGTCCTGGCCGGCGGCGCCCTGTGGTTTGCGCCCCTGTTTTCCAACTTCTTTTACGGCCAGCCCAACACCCTCGTGCTGGCCCTGGTAGCCCTCGGCCTGTGGGCCATCATGCGGGAGCGCCCGCAACGGTGGGCGGCCATCCTGGGCGGCGTCGCGATCGGCCTTGCCGCCGTCCTCAAGCTTACCCCGGCGGTCGTTCTGGGGTATCTGCCCGTGCGCTGGCTGCTCAGCCGCCGGTCCGACCGCGGCCACGCCGCCCTGCTCGGGGCGGTCGCCGGCTGGGTCACCGTCGCCGCGGCCTGCGGGGCATCGGCCCTCGCCTTCGGCTGGTCCATCCTTGGAACCTACATCCACCAGGCGATCCCGGCGGTGGAGCGCTCCGCCTGGGCCCACGGAGCCGCCCCGTGGAACCAGTCCTTCCGCGGCATCCTGATGGTCTGGCCCCACCCGGCCCACTGGCTCACCCATGCCTCCGACGCCTTCGCCGCCGGCGTCTTCCTGCTCGCGCTCGTCCCGGTCGCCCTGCGCCCCCGCTTGGACCCTCGCCTGGAGGCGGCGGTGGCCTGCCTCCTGATCCTGCTGTGCTCCCCGTCGCTGGAGAACCACCACTTCACGGTCGCCATCCTGCCCTGGATCCTGCTCGGCGGGTACCTACTCGATCGCGGCGCCGGCCGGCCGGGCCTGCGGTCGCTGGCGCTCCTCCCGCTGGCGGCGGCCTTCGCCGTGGCGACGGTCGCCTTGGTGGCGCCGGCGCATCTACGCTGGCCGACCGCCCTCCTGCACCGGACGGTCTCCGTGCCCGTGCCGGCCGGGTCCTACGACAGGGTCTACCTCCTGGGCGGGGCCAGCTTCGGACCGGTCCGCTTCAACCTGGGACTGCGCTACCGGGGGGCACCCGCCGGCTCCATCCCAGCGGACTGGCCGGACTGGTGGTCACCGGGGAAGACGCTGCAGCCGGCCGTGCGGGGCGAGGCCATCGCCTCCGGCCGCGTCGCCAACGCTTCGGTGGGCCTGTATGCGTTCGGCTACGCCGTCCGCTCCGGGGCGCCGCTGGCGGCCCTGGAGCTGCCGACCGCGCTACCCCAGCAGAACGGCGGCCAGGAGGCGCTGCACATCGTCGCCGTGACCCTGCGGCGGGCCTCCCCCGTCCCGCAGTTCGTGGACGTCCCCCTCCCGTACAACGCCCGCGGCATCGTCCCGAGTGTCGGCGCACGGGTCCCGCAGGCCCTCACCTTTGACGGGGTGGGCAGCGTCTTCTTCTCGCCGGCCTGGCCGCACGGCACGTTCACCGTGGTCATCGGCGCCACCGCCGTGCCGTTCTCGCTCCCAGCGGCCGGGGCCGGGGCGAACGTGCTCAGTGCCCCCGCCCCGGGCACCGCGACCGCGGCGGCGGCACCGGCGGGCAAGCCGCGCCTGCTGCAGGTGGTGCTCAGCCACGCCCCATACTTCGTGGGCATCGTGCTGCTCTTCGTCGCCGCGTGGGCGGCGGCGGCGACGGATACCGGGGCCGGAGGCGAGGCGGAGGCGTACCCGCGGCCTGCGGCCGCCGAGGGGCGGGGGTGAGCGGGCGGGCGCCTTTCTGGGTGGGGCGGTGATCGGTGCGGCCCCACCACACGCGGCTGTTGGCACCGTGCCCGGCCGGACAACGCGGTTCGCGGCGCCGGCGCGGCCGTGCCCAAACCGCGACCACAGGCGCGGCCCGAGGTCCCCAAAAGGCCGCCGGCACGCGCGCCGCCTGTCTCAAAACGGCGTGCCGCCGCGCCGATACTGACAGCGGGTAAGGGGAAACGGGCGGTCGGCCCGTGGCGTCCAGGGAAGGAGAGCCGCGCTTGTTCGTGGCGACCAACGTGCCCGCTCTGAACAGTTGGCTCGCCCTCCGGCGGACGGAGGCCGGCCTCACGCAGACCATCCAACAGCTGTCGAGCGGGAAGCGCATCCACTCCGCCGCCGACGATCCCGCGGGACTGGCGATTTCCACCCAGATGCAGACCCAGGTGCTGGGCATGCAGCAGGCCTACCTGGACACCCAGCAGGGCGTGAGCCTCCTCCAGACGGCCGGCGGCGCCCTATCCCGCATCCAGAACGTGCTGCAATCCATGATCGCCATCACCACGCAGGCGGCCAACGACACGAACAACCAGGTCGACCGGGCCGCGCTGCAACAGCAGATGGACCAATACACCTCGGCCATCGCCGACATCACCAACCAGACGGCCTTCAACACCAAGAACCTCCTCGACGGCGTGCTCGGCACCCCCTCCGTGGTCACGGGGCCGGACCCCGGCCAGGCCCTGGCCATCTCGCTCGGCGCCGTGGATCCCGTCAGCCTTGGCATCGCCGCGTCGGCGGCCGAGTCCGCGGCATTCACCTCGACGGCGGTGCCCACCGGGACCCTCGGGAATCTCTCTCTCTTCGGGGCGGGCGATCCGGTCCACCCCGGAGGCTCGCGCGGGCTGCAGGGGACCAACTACACCCTGGACGTCACCGCCGCGAACGCCACCCTGAACGGCGCCGACATCAGCGGGGCCTCCCTGACGCCCACGGACTCCACCGCCACGGGCACGGAGGGATCGGTCGGGCCCGGTTGGGTGGTGTACACCGGAGGCACGACGCAGCAGGTGCTGCTGCAGGTGAAGACCGGATCGGCGCCGGGCCTGATCGGCGGCGTGCGCTACTCCCTGGACGGCGGGCGGACCTATCAGGTGGCCGGCACCGACAGCAACGGGGACTACACCCTCGGCCAGGCGGGCGTCACGGTGCTGGCGGGCGGGATCACGACCAACGGCACGACCGGTGCCGTGGACACCTATTCCCTGAACCTCACCCCGGCGACCGCCACCCTCTCCCTGACGGATGCCGCCGGCACGGCCGTGGGCCCGACCACCACGGTCAGCGGCATCGCGCTGGCTTCGCAGTCCCTCGCGGTGGGCGGCCTGGCCTCTGGCCAGGCGGTCGGGGTCTCCTTCAACTCGGCGGCCCTCTTCGGTGTCACCGCCTCCGACATCGAGCTCGCCAACGGCTCTGCCCCGGGGTCGGGCGCCATGCAGAACCCCTTCACGGTCTCCTACACCGGAGGATCCGCCGCCAGCGGGTTGGACGGGATGCTGCAGAGCCCGGCGCTGGCGCCGACGGGCCTGTCCGTCATGAGTTACACGGACGCCAACAGCGCGCTCGGCAGCCTGCAGAACGCCCTCACGCATGTCTCCCGGCTGAACGGGCGGGTCGGCGCCTACACCAACCGCCTGCTCGCGGCCGCATCCGACCTGCAGACGTCGCAGCAGAACCTGCGGGCCGCTCGCGGCCGCCTGGTCGGCCAGGACATCGCCTCGGGCGAGGCCCGTCTCTCCCAGCAGCTCGTCCTCCAGAAGTCGGGCGTCGCCGCGATGGCCCTCGCGGAGGCCGTCCCGCGCGCGATCCTGAAGCTGCTGCCGTGAGGCCGGGGGGCGGCGGACGCCACGGCCGCCCTCCGGCCTCACCCCGCCTCCCCTCTCACACGCGTCAGCGGGTGCCGGAACACCCCGGAAGGTACGCTCGGAGCGCCCGGCGAGGCCGCCACGGCGGAGGCGGCCCCGCCGGGCATGGGGACACTGTCTGCGAAACCCCGCGACAGAGCGATGTCTCGTCGCATCCGAAGGCGGCTCGCCGAGGGGCGGGCCACGCCGGCGCAGGGCCTTCGCCCGGCGCGTGGCCTGCACGTGGCCCGCCGAAACCGCACACGCCGCATGGATCGCCGGTGCACCCGCGCGCGGGGCCGCCGGCGCGTTCCTGTTGCGGTCCGCCCCCGTCCCCCGCGGTCCTGACGGCCATGGCGACGCCGGTCTCCCCCCTCCGGGGCGCGACCTCCGGGCCCGCCCCTGTCCGTGCCATCCTTCGACGTCGCGGCGATGGCGCCGCCGCGCCCGGTCGACCCCCCTTTCCCCCCAGCCCGCCCGGCCAGCGCAGGAGGGGCGGCGGTACGGTTCGCGCCGCTCCGCCGCCCCTCTCGGAGCGCGGGCCGGGGGCGGGGCGCCGGGGGCGCTCCTCCCCCGGCGCTCACACGTACGTGAACGTCCCCGCCGTCAGGGAGGTCTGGAGCGTCACCACCTTGACGGTGACCGTGCCGCTGCCGGCCGGCGCCACCACCGTGAGGCTGCCGCCGCCGGCGGCCACCTGAATGTCGGTCCCCGCGGCCGTACCGAAGTCGACCGCCCGCACCTGGGTCAGGTCGGATCCGCCGACGCTGACCACCGTGCCCGCGCCGCCGCTCGTCGGCGTCAGGGAGGAGACGGAGGGCCCGCTGGAGGGCGCCGCCGCCACCGTGAGCGTCAGGGACTGCGTCGCGATCGCGCCGAGGTGGTCCTGCACCTGCACCGTGAAGGTGTAGGTACCGGCGGCCGCGGTCGTTCCGCCGAGTTCCCCGGCCGTGGAGAGCCCGAAGCCCGGGGGCAGGGAACCGGAGATCACCGACCAGGTGTAGGGGCTCTGCCCGCCCGTGACGCCCAGGGCCACGGAATAGGCGGAGCCGGCGGTCGCGGGCGCGAGTGAGGTGGTCGTGACGCCCAGCGCCGCGTAGACGGCGACCGAGAAGCTCCGGCTGGCCGTCTGCGCCGGGCTCCCCGCGTCGGACGCGTGCAGTGTGAAGGTGAAGGTGCCCGCGGCGGTGGCCGTCCCGGAGAGGACCCCCGTCGCGGGGTCGAGCGAGACGCCGGTCGGCGGCGCACCGGAGGTCACGCTCCATGTGTAGGGAGTCGTCCCCCCGGTTGCGGTGACCGTCGCCGAGTACGCGGAGTTGACGCCCACGTCGGGCAGCGCGGAGGTCGTGATCGCCAGCGGGGCCCCGATGTCGAGCGTATAGCTCTGGGTGGCCGCCTGAGCCGGGCTGGTGCTGTCGGTGACCCGCACCGTGAACGTAGCGGAGCCGGCCGCGGTGGGCGTGCCGCTCACCGCGCCGGTGGCAGGATTGACCGAGAGCCCCGTCGGCAGCGAGCCGGACGTGACACTCCAGGTGTACGGAGACGTCCCTCCGCTCACCGCGACCGTCGCGGTGTAGGCGCTGCCCGTGATCCCGGCCGACAGGGAGGCGGTCGTGATGCCGAGCGGGGTCACCACGGCCAGGGTCAGGCTCTGGCTGACCGTCGCCGCCGGGCTGGCGCTGTCGGTGACCTGGACCGTGAAGGTGCTCGAACCCGCGGCCGTCGGCGTGCCGGTGACGGCACCCGTCGAAGTGTCGATGGACAGGCCCGCCGGCAGCGATCCGGAGGACAGACTCCAGGTGTAGGGCGCCGTGCCCCCGCTCACGCCGACCGATTCCGAGTACGACCTGCCCTGGACGCCATCAGGCAGAGACGGCGTGGTGATGGAGAGCGGCGCCGCGATGTCGACCGTGTAGCTCCTGGTGGCGGTCTGGGCGGGGCTCGTCGCGTCGCCGACCCTGATGATGAAGGTGCTGAGCCCCGCTCCCGTCGGTGTCCCGCTGAGCACGCCCGTCGACGGGTTCAGCGTCAGGCCGGCCGGCGCCGTCCCGGACGAGATGCTCCAGGTGTACGGGGTGGTGCCCCCGGTCGCCGCCACCGTCGCCGAGTACGCTGTGCCCCGTGTACCGCCCGCCAGTGAGGCGGTCGTGATGGCGAGCGGGCTGACCACGGTCAGGGTGTAGCTCTGGCTGGCAGTCTCCGCGGGACTGCCGCTGTCGGCGACGTGCACGCTGAAGGTGCTGGCCCCCGTCGCCGAGGGGGTGCCGCTGATGGCGCCGCCTGACGGATTGAGCGACAATCCCGTCGGCAGCGCCCCGGAGACCACGCTCCAGGTGTAGGGCGCCGTCCCGCCCGTGGCCGCAACCGTCGCCGAGTACGCGCTTCCCTGGATGCCCTCCGGCAGGGAGGCGCCGGTGATGGACAGGGGCGCCGCGACGGCCACCGTGTAGGTCCGGGTCGCGCTCTGCGCGGGGGTGCCTCCGTCGGTGACCCCCACCGTGAAGGTGCTCGACCCCGTCGCCGTCGGCGTGCCGCTGAGCACCCCCGTCGAGGGAGCGAGCGTCAGGCCGGCCGGCGGGGATCCGGACGTGACGCTCCAGGTGTAGGGGCTTGTCCCGCCACTCGCCGCCAGCGTCGCCGAGTACGGGGTCCCGGTGGTCCCGCCCGGCAACGAGCTGGTCGTGATCGCCAGAACGGCCTCGATGCTGACGGAGGCGGAGGCTGAGCGGCTCGTCCCGGCGTCGGTGCCCGTCGCGCCGACGGTGTAGGTGCCCGCCGTGGCCCCGGCGGTATACGTCACCGGGGTTCCCGCGGACGGGGAGACCGTTCCGCCCCCGGGCGTCCAGGTGTAGGAGACCCCGGAGGTGATGGCGTTGCCGTACGCGTCGGCGGCCGAAACGGAGAAGGACCGGGTGTGGCCCGACACCAGCGCCGCCGAGGCGGGCGAGACGGTGACCGAGGCCATCGCTCCGGGCTCGATGGTCACGGTCGCGGTGCCGCTCTTACTCGTGCCCCCCTGTGTGGCCGTGGCGGTCACCGAGTAGGTTCCGGCGGTGTTCCCCTGCGTGTAGACCGCCGAGGAGCCCGTCGAAGTCGAGAGCGTGCCGCCGCTGGCGGTCCAGCTGATCGAGGGCCCGGAGAGGGTGTTGCCGTAAGCGTCCTGCGCTGTGGCGGCAAATGTCTGCGTGCCGCCGCCGCCCGCGGTGAAGGCGGCGCTGCTCGGCGAGAGCGCGACGGCCGCCACGGGCCCGGGATCGACGGTGATGCTGAGGGTTGCCGTGGCCGTGTGCGCCGGGGACGCGCTGTCGGTGACCTGAACCGAGAACGAACTGGTCCCGGCGGCGTCCGCCGTGCCCGTGATGGAGCCTGAGGACGGGGACAGGCTGAGTCCGGTGGGCAGGCTGCCCGAGGCGAGCGACCACGTGTACGGGGTGGTGCCGCCGGTGGCGAGGACGGTCTCGGAGTAGGCGGTCCCCGCCGTGGCGGCGGGCAGGGACGCGGTGGTGATGGAGAGCGGTCCGCTGGAGGCGGCGATGCTGAGGCTCAGCGCGCGGGTCACCGCCTGCGCGGTCGGGGTCGAGGTGTCCGAGTCCTCGACCGTGAAGGAGAAGGTGCCCGAGGTGGTCGGCGTACCCGACAGCACGCCCGCGCTCGACAGCGACAACCCCGAGGGCAGGGAGGAGCCGGAGGCCACGGTCCAGGTGTAGGGGGTGACGCCCCCCGTCGCCTGCAGGGCCTGACTGTAGGCGGTGCCCACCTGGCCCGCGGGCAGGGTGGTCGTGCTGATCTGCAGCGCGGTCAGGTGGATGAGGTTGGTCACATCCGGGGTGCCGATCCCGGTGGTGGGGTCCCAGCCCGTGCCCGCGTTGTAGTAGGCGTTGTTGCCCGAGGTCACGTCGTGAAAGTCGTCGGGGTAGAGCGTGGAGGAGCTGTACACGGAATAGACGTGGCTCCAGGTCATCGACGGGCCGCCCGCCGCCAGCGTGTCGGCCTCGATCGCGGCCCAGCTCGGCGTGGCGAAGCTGGTCCCGCCGACATCGTAGAGGGCTCCATTCTCCTCCACGTACACCCCGGTGCCGGGGTCGGCGTCGAAGGCCACGTCGGGCGTGCCCCGCCCGCCGCCGGAGTCGCTGATCGAGGCCGACGACTGGTAGGACGGCTCGGTCTCCAACGTGCTGTAGCCGCCGCCCGTCCCGCCCGAGGAGCAGGGGTTGCCGCACGACCACGCGGTCTCGCTCACATAGGACGTGCCGCCGGCGTTCATGGTCAACGTCGTGCCACCGACCGCCAGCACATCCGGGGAGGAGGCGGGGAATTGCACGACGGGCGAACTGCCCGTGGCGTTTGTGTTGTAGGCCCCCCAGTCTCCCGTGGCGGCCAGCGGCAGGATCGACTTGCCGTCGGCCGCGGCGTAGGCGGCGTCATAGGCCGCCAGGCACGAACTGTAGACGGTGCTGGCGTACGTGCAACTGCCGTAGGCGGAGGTATAGTTGGACTCCGTGCCGCCCCAGCTCATCGAGAGCGCCGCGACCCCGCTCAGGTCGTTCACCGCATAGGCGACGCCGTCGAGCATTTGCTGGTTGTTGGCCGTGGGCACGATGATCAGATCGATGGTGGCGGCCGGGGCCTCCGCGTGCGCCCACTCCACGTCCAGGGCCGTCTCGATCGCCCAATCGCTGTTGGTCGTGGTCGGCGCGCCGTCCGGTTGGTAGGTGTTCAGGGACGGTGCGGCCAGGCTGAAGTCGGTGTCGAACGTGGACAGGTCGGAGGACAGCGTCGGGTCTCCGTACGCGTCCACGATGGCGATGGTCTCACCCGAGCCCGAGGCGTAGGAGCCGAAGTTGTAGGCGTCGAGGATGTTGGTCGGTGTGTAGGTGGCGCTCACAGCGGGCGCCGCCGCGGCGGCGGGAGTGGCCATGCCGCCCTGGATCAGCCAGTACGTGGGACGGGTGGCGCTCGCCGGCTTCGCGATGGGCAGCCGCACGGACGGAACGTGTGGCGCGGGGACGGATTGCTTGGTCGGCGTGAGATGGACGTTCAAGCCGCACGGCGGCAGCGGGACACGCCAGTCCATCGGGCCCTCCACGCACGCGGGCGGGGTCAGGACGCGACTGGGAGGCCGGCCGTGGGCGATTGCCGAGGCCACGGCCGTCGCGGGGCCCCCGAACGCCAGGGCCAGGGACGCGAGAAGGGTCACAGGCAGGCGCAGGCTCCTCAGCAATGGGGCGTTCAAGGGCATTCCCTCCCTGGAGTCCCCGACCGGCATCCGGCGCTCCGCTCGCCCGAGCCGCCCTGATTACGGCGGACGGGGCGAGCGCACCGCGACCTCCGCGGTGACCGGCCGGCGTGGAACGGGCCTCCCTCCGGTCCACCCGGCACGGACCGGGCGTGCCGGAGGGCGTGGGGACCATCTGTGACCGCCGCGTGCTCCGGCCCGGTCACCCGCCCGGCCGGGGAGCGCGGTGGGGCCCGGGCGCTCGCGGGCCCGCGCATCGCGGCAGCCACCGCCGGTCGGCGTGACGCAGCGCGCCCACCGGGTCCGCACATCCGATATATCGCCTGCGCCTGTACGGTTTTGATGACTGAAGGAATTCAAGCGGGGGCAAGGGGGGGATCTGTTTACCACGACTGCCGTACGGACGCCCGCGCCGGTTCCATCCACCCGCCCCGTGGATGAATACATCAGGGCCATCCCCTCCCAAAACGGCTTGTCCCGGCAGCGGAAAACGCCGCCCTGGCGTTCGGGGATCGCACTCGAGAACCGGTTGCCCGGCATGTGGCGGCCGCATCGGCGGGGGCGATGATGCCGGCACCATCCCGGTGCGGCGCCCGGGGCTGGGCTCAAGCTGTCGTGGCCGCTCGACACACGCGCGGCACGTGCCATTCCGGCGCACCCGTCGATCGCCGGGGCAGGCAGCGGTCGATCCGGAGGGCCCCGTTTCGGCTGGCGGCTCAGCGTTCTGCGTTCCAAGCCTCCGCGAACACCCGCGGCGGCCGGGGGTGGGGCGCCGGTACGGGCCGGAGGGCGGCATCCGCGCGCGGCGCCGGTGGGGATCGTCCGCACTCCCTGGGACCGGGACGCAGGGGTCACCCAGGTGCCGGCCACCAGGCGCCGCGCCCCCTCTCCTTCCGGACATGCGGGAGTGGGAGGGTGCCGTCTGGTAACCCGACGGCAGGAAGGGGTGTGACACAGGGGCTGAACGCGCCCCCTCTCTGCGAGCCCACCCGCCGATTCACGGACCGGACGGGTTGGGCTGTCGCGGCTCGTCGGCTCCGGCTCCACCGGCGCCTCCGGAGACCTCCGGGTCCGCACGGCCGGCCGGCACCGCGGCGGTGGGCTCGGCGGCCCCTCCCTCCGCCGCAGGGAGGGACACGGTGAAGCAGCTGCCCCGCCCCGGTGTGCTCCGCGCCGTGATGTCGCCGCCGTGGAGGTCGACGATCCTCTTCGCCAGGGCGAGGCCGAGGCCGCTGCCGCCGGCGTCGCGCCCGCGTGCGGGGTCGGCCTTGAAGAATCGCTCGAAGATCCGCCGCTGATCGTCCGGGGAGATGCCGATGCCGGTGTCCGCGACTTCCACCTGCACGAGCGCCGCCCGCCGCACGAGGCGAACGGTGATGCCCCCCCCTGGGGGCGTGAATTTGACGGCGTTGTGGAGCAGGTTCGTCCACACCTGGTCCATGAGGCCCTCGTCGGCGACCACGGCCGCCGGTTCCAGGTCCGCGTCCATGCGCAGCCCCCGGCCGCTCCAGAGCGGCTCGGCGGCCAGGATGATGCGCCGCACCTGCCGGTCCAGCCGGTACCGCCGCGCCTCCAGCGGAGGCTGTTCCCCTTCCAGCGCCGTCAGTTTCAGCAGGTTGTCGCTCAGGCGGGAGAGCCGGTCGGTCTCCGTCACGATGATGTCCAGGTAGCGGCGGCGGTCCTCCGGGTCCGGATCGTGGTCGCGCAGCGCCTTGGCGAACCCGCCGATGGAGGTCAGGGGCGACTGGATCTCGTGGGAGACGTTGGAGATGAACTCCTGACGCAGGCGCTCCATCCGGTCGAGTTCGACCGCCATGTCGTTGATTCTGTGCACGAAGCGGCTCATCGGGTGGTCGCGATCGGGGATGCGGACGTCCACACGGGCGCTGAAGTCCCCCTGGGCGATGCGGCCGATGACCGTCAGCACGGATTGCACCATCGCCTGCTCGCGGGGCCAGTTGTACAGCCGGCCGAAGACGATCATGGGGCAGGACATCAGCACCAGCCCCACGAGCGAGGTGACGAGCTGGCGCACCAGCGGCGGCGGGGACCAGGCGATGTGCCGGTAGGCCCACGCCGTGAGAAAGAAGGCCGCAATCCAGAAGAGGGTGGCGAAGGTCAGCATGGTCAGAACGCCAAGCGCGCCGCGCGCCGCCGGTTTCAGCCGCCGCACGCCCCCACCTCCAGGCGGTAGCCCAGCCCGCGGATCGTGCGGATGCGCAAGCCGCAGGATCCCTCCGGAAAGCGGTCGCGCAGGCGCTTGACGTGCACGTCGACGGTGCGCTCGTCCCCGCCGTAGTCGTAGCCCCAGATCTGTTCGATGAGCTGCTCGCGGGCGAAGGTCTGGCCCGGGTAGCTCGCCAGGTGGAAAAGGAGCTCGAACTCCTTCATCGGCAGGGTGATGCGCCGCTGCCCCCATGAAACCTCGTACCGCGCGCGGTCCAGGCGCAGTTCGCCCGCGGCCACCACCTGCGCGCTGGCGATCCGGTATCGCTTGAGCAGCGCCTGCACCCGCGCCAGGAGCTCGGGCGGGTCGAAGGGCTTGACCAGGTAGTCGTCCGCTCCCAGGCGGAAGCCCTGCACCTTGTCCGGGGTCCCTCCCTTGGCGGTGAGCATCAGCACGGGCCGGTCGCTGACCGCGCGGACCTCCCGGCAGAGCGCGAAGCCGTCCATCCCCGGCAGCATGATGTCGATGACCCAGAGGTCCGGGGGCCGGGCGGCGGAGGAACCGAGCGCCTCGGCGGCGCCGGCGGCCTCCGCCACCTCCAGTCCGGCGCGCTCCAGAGAGAGGCGCACGAGTTCCCGGATGTGGGCGTCGTCGTCCACCACCAGGACGCGCGTCATCGGGTCGTGACGCTCCGGAAGCGGGCGACGGCCAGGGGCAGGAAGATGGCGATGATCAGGCAACTGAAGGCCGCGGAGGCCAGCACCGGATGCTGCAGGGGCCAGGCGGCGGCCGCGGCGCTCGGGCCGGTGTTGCCGAAGAGCCGGCGGCAGGCGGCCACCACGGCGCTCATGGGGTTCCACTGGGCGATCCCGCGCAGCCAGGGCGGCATGCCGCGTGTGGGGACAAAGGTGTTGGCCACGAAGGTGAAGGGGAACATGATCACAAAGCCGATGCCCTGCACCGCCTCCACCGTGCGCAGAAACATCGCGGCGAACGTGCCGATCCACATCATGGCGAAGGCGAAGAGCAGCAGAAGCCCGAAGGCGGCCAGCGTGTGACCGGCCCCGAGGTGGGCGCGCCAGCCGACCACGAGTCCGCAGGCCACCATCACGGCCAACCCCAGCACGCTCTCGATCAGCGCGGAGGTCGTATGCCCGATGAGCATGGCCGAGCGGGCCATGGGCAGCGACCGGAAGCGGTCCATCACCCCCTTGCTCATGTCGTTGACGATCGCGCTCATGATGGACATCGAGCCGAAGACCATGCTCTGCCCGAAGATCCCGGGCATGAGGAAGGACCGGTAGTTGCCCCCGGGCACCACGATGGCGCTGCCGAAGATGTAGGCGAACATGAAGACGAACATCACGGGCTGGATGGTCACGTCGGCCAGTTTCTCCGGCATGTGGCGGATGTGCATCAGGTTGCGCCGCGCCACCGTCCAGGAATCGGAGAAGACCCAGACCAGGCGCCGCAGGGCCGATGGGTGCACGGTCGGCGTCAGGGCGGTGTTCATCAGGCGCTCTCCCCTCGGGCGGCATCCGCGCCGGCGTGCCCGGTGAGTTGCAGGAAGACCTCGTCGAGCGTCGGGCGGCGCAGCGCGATGTCTTCGATCGTCACGGCGGCGGCGTCCAACTCCCGCACCACGGCGGCCAGCGCGGCGGCGCCGGAGGAGACGGGGACCATCACGCGGCGCGCCCCCGCATCCAGTTCGGCCTCGGCGCCCACCGCCGATGCCAGGGCGGCTCGCGCCGCGGGCAGGTCGGCCGCGTCGCGCACCTGCACGTCGATGCGCTCGCCCCCGATGCGCCGCTTCAACTGATCGGCCGTGCCGGTCGCGACCACGGTGCCCGCGTCCATCACCACGATCTGATCGGCCAGCCGGTCGGCTTCCTCGAGGTATTGCGTGGTCAGAAGCAGCGTCGTGCCGTCGGAGACCAATTGCCGGATCACGTCCCACATGTCGATGCGGTGCCGCGGGTCGAGCCCGGTGGTCGGCTCGTCCAAAAAGAGGATCGGCGGGGCCACCACCAGGCTCGCGGCCAGGTCCAGCCGCCGCCGCATACCGCCGGAATAGGTCTTCGCCAACCGCGAGGCGGCCTCAGCCAGGCCGAATCGCTCCAGGAGTTCATCCGCCCGCCGGCGCGCCGCCCGGCGCCCCATGTGGTAGAGGCGCCCCACCATCTCCAGGTTGTCCCGGCCGGTCAGGAACTCGTCGATGGCGGCCTGCTGGCCGGCCAGACCGATGCGGTAGCGCACCTCCTGCGCCTGTTTGACGACATCGAAGCCGGCGACGTGCGCGTATCCGGCATCGGGCCGGATCAGCGTGGTCAGGATCCGGACCATCGTCGTCTTACCGGCACCGTTGGGCCCGAGCAGGCCGACCACCGTCCCCCGCGCGGCGACCAGGTCGACGTCGCGCAGAGCCTGCGTCTTGCCGAATCGCTTCTGGATGCCCTCGGCCCGGATGGCGGGCTCCCCGCCGTCCGTTTGCAGCGCCATCATGCTCCCCCTCCACCGCCGGCCGTGCCGGCACCGGCGCTCCCGCCGGCAACGCCACGATGACGGTCCATTGTGAACTGAACATGAACGCCGTGACGGCCCTCTGGCAGCGCCGCCTTCGATCCGTGATCCGGGCGGTGGACCTGTCCCACGCCCAGTTCGCGCTGCTGGCCTCGCTCGGCTGGCTGGCGCGGGAGGGCCGGACCGTCACGCAGATTCAGATCGCGCACCATGCGAAGACGGACATCATGGTGACCTCGTCCGTCCTGCGGGCGCTGGAGGCGCGGGGGCTCATCTCGCGCGCGCAACACCCCCGGGACGCGCGCGCCAAGATCCTGACGCTTCTGCCGGCCGGCCAGGACCTCATCCGCCGCGCCCTCGTCCTGGTGGAGGAGGCCGATGCGCAGTTCTTCGCGCCCCTCGGCCCGGCCCTGGAGGACTTCAACGGCCAACTCCAACGCCTGACCGAGGACCGGCCCGGGCCGCGGTGAGGCCTGAGCCCGCCCTGGCCGAACCCCCGCGTCCGAACCCCAGGGCCGCCCGAGGCCAGACGGGTCCGGCAGGAAGCCCGGCCGCTTCGGTGAACCGATTTCCCGTCACGCGCCGGCCTGTCCCCGCGATCGCCCGTCGCCTCCGGCCCGCCACAAGCCCGCACCGCGCCGCCCCGGGGGCGATGCGACCTGCGTGCGGCACCGCCCCGGGGGTGGGCCCCCCGGGAACGAGGCGCCTCACACGGCGGGGGCCTTTGCCAGCGGCGGCCTCAGCCGGAACGGCCCTGCGTCTCGGGCGCCCCGGCGGCATCCGCCGCGCCGGGCGGCAGACGCCCCGATCCTGCCGGAGAATCCTTTGGAGCACTGCCCACTGGGGGGACGCGACACCATGCCCGATCTGCCGGACTGGGAGAACCTCGACATCCTCGAACGCGGCCGACTCGCGCCCCGCCCGTACTACATCCCCTTCCCCTCGGAAGAGGCGGCGCTCACCCACGACCGCCGCGGCTCGGACCGGTTCCTCCCGCTGGATGGCGTATGGAAGTTCCACTACGCGGAGACCCCGGCGCAGGCCCCCGACGGGTTTGAGGAGCCGTCGTTCGACGCATCCGCATGGGATGATCTGCCGGTGCCGTCCTGCTGGCAGATGCACGGCTACGGCATCCCGCACTACACCAACGTCCAGTACCCGTTCCCGGTCGATCCGCCGCGCATCCCGACGGAGAACGCGACCGGCTCCTACCGCAGGACCTTCACCCTGCCGGAGGCCTGGGGGCAGGGGCGCGTCCACCTGCGCTTCGAGGGTGTGGACGCCGCCTTTCACGTGTACGTGAACGGCGCGCCGGTCGGCTACAGCCAGGGCAGCCGCCTGCCGGCGGAGTTCGACGTCACGCCCTTCGTGCGGCCCGGGCCGAACGTGATCGCCGTGCGCGTCTACCGCTGGTCGGACGCAAGCTACATCGAGGACCAGGACATGTGGTGGCTCTCGGGCATCTTCCGCGAGGTCTACCTGCTGGCCCGGCCGCAGACGCACCTCTGCGACATCACGGCCCGCACCGCGCTCTCCCCCGACGCCGGCGCGGGGGAACTCGGCGTGCGCGCCTCGGTCCGGGGGGCGGGTTCCCCCTGGGCCGGCACCTGTCAGGCGCGGTTGTTCAACGCGGAGATGCGCCCCGTGGGCGAGTGCGCGGTTCCGCTGGAGGCGGGGGCGGGCAATGCCGAGGAAACCGCGGCCGAGGTGGCGTTGGCCCTGCCGGTGCGGGCACCCCGGCTCTGGTCGGCGGAGGACCCGTACCTGTACCACCTGACCCTTAGCCTCTGCGACGCCGACGGCCGCGTGGTCGAGGTCGTGGCGCAACGCGTCGGGTTCCGGACGGTGGAGATCCGCGGCGGGCTGCTGCTGGTCAACGGCCGGCGGGTGCTCTTCCGGGGGGTCAACCGCCACGAGCACCACCCCGACCTCGGCCGGTCCATCCCGCTGCAGCACATGCACGACGACCTCGTCCTCATGAAGCGGCACAACATCAACGCGGTCCGCACGTCGCACTACCCCGACGACCCGCGCTTCTACGACCTCTGCGACCGGTTGGGGCTGTACGTGATCGACGAGACGGACCTGGAGTGCCACGGCATGGGGCATGCCGGCGACTGGAGCCGCCTCTCCGACGACCCGGCCTGGAGGCCCGCGTACGTCGAGCGCGTCGAGCGGATGGTGCAGCGCGACAAGAACCACGCCTGCGTCGTCCTCTGGTCGCTCGGCAACGAGTCCGGCTTCGGAGGCAACCACGCCGCCATGGCCGACTGGGTGCACGCCCATGACCCCAGCCGCCCCGTGCACTACGAGGGCGACCGCGAGGCACAGGTGGCCGACATCTTCAGTACGATGTACACGCACGTCGACGAGATGCGCAAACTCGGCGCCCGCACCGACCTTCCCAAGCCGCACATCCTGTGCGAGTACGCCCACGCCATGGGGAACGGCCCGGGTGGTCTCCAGGAGTACCAGGAGGCCTTCTACACCTACCCGCGCCTGCAGGGCGGATTCGTCTGGGAGTGGATGGACCACGGGATCCGCCGCCGCGACGCGCGCGGCCGGGAGTATTTCGCCTACGGCGGCGACTTCGGCGATCAGCCCAACGACGGCAACTTTGTGATCGACGGCCTGGTCTCCCCCGATCGCGTCCCGTCGCCCGGCCTGGTCGAGTACAAGAAGGTCATCGAGCCCGTGCGCGTCGAGGCCGTCGACCTGGCCGAGGGCCGCATCCGGGTGCACAATCTCCATGACTTCGTCTCGCTCGACCACCTCCGCCTCGTCTGGACACTCGATGTCGAGGGGCGGCCCACCGGTTCCGGCAGCCTCGACGTCGACGGGATCCCGGCCGGCGGAGCGGCGGAGCGGGTGATCGCCGGGCTGCCGCGGGACGGCCGTCCCTCGGGTCCGGCGTACCTCACCGTGTCGCTCGTGCTGGGGCGCGAGACGCCCTGGGCCAAACCCGGACACGAGGTGGCGTGGGCCCAGTTCGAGTGGGCGCTGGCCGGCGCGGAGGCATCCGGCACCGGCGGGGCGGCGGCAGGCCTGCCGCGGGGCGCTCGCAGCGCGGCCTTTGCCTCCGAGTCGGTCACAGCCGCCGAGGAGCGCGGTGCGCTCGTGGTTCGCGCCGCGGATGCCTCCCTCACGTTCGACACCACCACGGGACGCCTGACCTCCTGGATCAGCGGCGGGGTGCAACTCATCCACGCCGGGCCGGTGCTGGACTTCTGGCGCGCCCCGACGGACAACGACATCCGGGGGTCGCTGCGGCAGTGGCGCGAGGCCAGGCTCGCCCAGATGCAGCAGCGGATCGACGGCCTCTCGTGGTCGCCGGCGGACGGCGGACACTCGGTCCGCATCGAGGTCCGGGCCCGGATGGCGCCGCCGTCGCTGGGTTGGGGCGTGGCCTGCACCTACACCTACACCGTAACGGGGGGCGGCGATCTCCGCATCGAGGTGACGGGAACCCCCGAAGGGAAGGCGCCGCGCGTGCTGCCGCGCATCGGGCTGGCGCTCGGCCTGCCCCTTCAGTTCGACCGCGTCGCCTGGTTCGGCCGCGGGCCGGGCGAATCGTATCCCGACAGCCACCTCGCCGCCCGCTTCGGCCTCTACCGCCGGACGGTGGACGAACTCTACACGCCGTACGTCTTCCCCCAGGAGAACGGCAACCGCTCGGACACCCTCTGGGTCGAGTTCACGAACCGGCAGGGCTGCGGCCTGCTCGCGGCCTGCGCCCCGCGGCTGAACTTCAGCGCGCACCGGTTCACGGCGCACGATCTGCAGGCGGCGGGGCACACCTGCGACCTCGAGCCGCGCGACCACCTCACCGTGCATCTGGATGCGGCGCAGCACGGCCTCGGCAGCGCCAGTTGCGGACCCGACGTCCTGCCGCAGTACCAACTGCTGACGGCCCCGTTTTCCTTCACCGTCGGCCTGAGCCCGCTGGCCGGCTGAGGGGACGGGCGGGGCGGGCGGCGCCGCGGCCGCCCCCCCGCCACCCCGTCCCGTGGATCTGGCCAAGGGGGAGGGGCGAAGGCATGCCACCGGACGGGGCCGGCCCCGCATCCGCGGAGGGCCTGGGTGGCGGCGCCCGGATCCACCGCATGGGCCCCGGGGATGGCCCGCTCGTTCTCGGGGCCCGCCACCTGTTCGACCACCCGCCGGACCCGGCGGCCACCGCCCGCTTCCTGGCCGCCCCCGGCCACCATCTCTTCCTGGCGTTTGTCGAGGATGTGGCGGCCGGTTTCGTCAGCGGCGTGGAGATGACCCACCCGGACAAGGGGACCGAGATGTTCCTCTACGAACTCGCCGTGGACCCGGCGTTCCGCCGCCGCGGCTACGGCCGCGCCCTGGTGCAGGCCCTGGCGGCGACGGCCAGGGACAGAGGCTGCTACGGCATGTGGGTGCTCACCGACGACGACGACGCGGCGGCGCTCCGCACGTACCAGAGCGCGGGCGGGCGGCCCGCCCGACTGTCGCGCATGCTGGCCTGGGAGTGGTGACGCCGGCCCGGTGAGGGCGCTTGTCTCCTGTCCCGGTGCGCGGGAGGACCGGAAGCCGGGCGGTGGCGGGGTTTCCGGGCGAGCGCGCCCGGGCGCCCGCCCCGTGGGCGCCTCGCGCCGGTAGGGAGGGGCACGTACGGCGGCGCCCACCGAATGGCCACCCCCACGAGCCGCCCGCCGCCGGCCACCGCACCGGGGCGCACCGGGCGCAGAGCTGATGGAGACCGACGTTCGGGGGCGACACCGGGCAGGGCGAGGACCGGCGGGCTCCCCCTGCCCGGGCCGCCGGCGCCGGCGCACATCCCAGGCACGCCCAGCCGGTGGCCGCACCAACCCCCTGGGTGGGTCAGGCGCGAGAGCGCCCATGCCGACCGACCCCGCCCTGCCCCCGGCCGTCCCCGCGGCCCCAGGCGACGCCGGGGTGGGTGGGGACCGGCGCCCCATCCCGCCCGCCGCCTCCCTGCCCACCCGCCCCGGCCGCCCGCCCCACGCGCCACCCCCGATCGCTCGTGGGACACCGAACCGATGTGAGGTCTGTGCATACCCTGTCGTCGCCGGGCACTTGGGGGTGGCGCCGTGCCGACGCCGATGGATCTGGGGATGCCCGAGGGCGCCTACAGCGAGGCCTACGCGGTCGGCGACCGAGCACAGTTCGTCGGGGGCGCGGAGGTCTCGGGCCAGGCCCTGCGGGGCTTTCTGTGGCAGGCCGGGAACACGGTCGATCTGGGCACGCTGGGCGGCGACTACAGCGAGGCCCGCGGCATCAACCGGCGCGGCGACGTGGTCGGGGCGGCGGAGACGCCGGGGGGCGCACAGCACGCCTTCCTCCGGCGCAACGGCCTGCTCCTCGACCTGGGCACGCTGGGCGGCCAGTTCAGCCAGGCGTACGGCGTCAACGCACGCGCGGAGGTGGTCGGCGGCGCGGAGGTGCCCGCGGGGGGCCTGCACGCCTTCCTGTGGCGCAACGGGACGATGTTCGATCTCGGCACCCTCGGCGGCGCCTTCAGCGAGGCCTACGCCGTCAACGACCGAGGGCAGGTGGCCGGGGCGGCGGAGGGCGCGGACGGGGCCGTGCACGCCTTCCTCTGGCAGGCCGGCCGGATGACCGACCTCGGCACGCTGGGCGGCGCCAACAGCCGGGCCGCCGGCATCAGCCGGCGCGGCTGGGTCGTGGGGGGCGCCGAGACCGAGGACGGCGCGGTCCACGCCTTCCTCTGGCGAGCCGGCAAGATGGAGGACCTGGGCGGCCTGGGCGGCGCCTTCAGCGAGGCCTGCGCCGTCAACCAGCGCGGCCAGGTCGTGGGCGGCGCGGAGACGGCGGGCGGCACGGTCCACGCCTTTCTCTGGCAGGGCGGCCACATGCTCGACCTCGGCACCCTGGGCGGGGTGGAGAGTTGGGCGTACGGCGTCAATGAGCGCGGGCAGGTCTGCGGGGGCGCCGAGGCGCCCCTGGGCGGCGCACTCCGGGCCTTCCGGCTGCCGTGATGGGACCTGCTGTCCGGGGGTGGACTGCTCAGCAGCCCCGCCCTGGGGGTGCTGAGCGGTTACTTCTCGGGTCCATCCGCGGCAGCCGTCGGCACTCACCTGCCCCGGGCGTTCGGCCACCGGCCGGCGTGGTCGCCGACGGACGCCGGGCCCCCTCCGCCGCAGCGTCTCGCGCACGGACGTGGCCCTCCCCGGCCTGGGGACGGATCAAGGAGCTTCTATACGTCCGGTCGGCGACGGCAACCGCGCCGTCCGGGCGGAACTGCCGCATGAACTGCTCCAGGCCCCACTCCCTGTCCGCCACACCGCCCCGCACCCCGAGAATCTGTGCGCCGAAGGCGGCGACATCCGCCAGGACGCGCTACCGGGTAATACTTAGAGCGTCAGCACTCAGCACCCCAGAGGGGCTGCGGAGTGCTGACAGAAAGGAGGTGGCCGTTTAACTCGGCCCCTCTCCCCGGGCCCCTCTCCCCGGGCCCCTCACCGCCGGGCCCCCCTCCGCCCGGGCCCCTCACCCCCCGGCGATCGCCCCCACCACCCGGAGGGCCTCGGTGCCCGCCGCCACCTCCGCGGGCAGCGGCACATCCGGCGGCTCGTGGGACAGATCCCGGCCGCAGGCGAAGAAGCGCAGGAACGCCCGCCGCCGCAGGGTCAGGTGGTCGCGGATCGTGCCCCGCAAGGCCGGGTATTCGGCCTCAAGCGCATCCAGCACCGTGGTCTGCGTGACCGCGCCCGGCACATCGAGCACGGCCTCCCCGTCGAGGTGCGCCAACCGCCGCAGGTGGGGGGGCAGCACGACGCGGATCACGGCAGCGTCTGCGCCTCGACCGACAGCACCGCGGGCAGGTCGCGGACGATGGCCGACCAACTGTCGCCGGCGTCCGCCGACGCGTACACCTGCCCCCCGGTCGTCCCGAAATAGACGCCGCACGGATCCAGGGCGTCCACGGCCATGGCGCCCCGGAGCACATTCACGTAGCAGTGGCTCTGGGGCAGCCCTTCCGTCAGCGCCTCCCACTCGTCGCCGCCCGTCCGGCTGCGGTAGACGCGCAACCGCCCGTCGGGCGGGAAGTGCTCGGCGTCGCTCTTGATCGGGACGACGTAGACGGTCTCCGGCTCGTGGGCGTGCACCGCGATCGCGAACCCGAAGTCCGACGGCAGGTCGCCGCTGACCTCGCGCCAGGACTCCCCGGCGTCGTCGCTGCGCATCACGTCCCAGTGCTTCTGCATGAAGAGCGTGGCGGGCCGCGCGGGGTGCATGGCGATCCGGTGGACGCAGTGGCCCACCTCGGCGTCCGGCTTGGGCAGCATCTCCGAGTGCAGGCCCCGGTTGGCCGGTTGCCACGTCTCGCCGGCGTCCGCGGTCCGGAAGACCCCGGCCGCGGAGATGGCGATGAACATGCGCCGAGGGTCGCCCGGGTCGAGCAGGGCGGTGTGCAGGCACATCCCGCCGGCGCCCGGCTGCCAAGCCGCCCCCGACGGGTGGCGGCGCAGGCCGGAGACCTCCTGCCAGGTGCGGCCGCCGTCGACCGTGCGGAAGAGGCCCGCATCCTCCACCCCGGCGAAGACCGTGTCCGGGTCGGTCAGGGACGGGCGGAAGTGCCACACGCGCTTGAACTCCCAGGGATGCTGCGTGCCGTCGTACCACTGGTGGGTGCCCGGCACCCCCTCGTAGACGAACCGGTTGCCGACCGTCTCCCACGTCCGGCCGCCGTCGTCGGATCGCTGCACGACCTGCCCGAACCAGGCGTTGGACTGCGAGGCGTACAGGCGCTCCGGATCGGCGGGAGAGCCCTGCAGGTGGTAGATCTCCCAGCCGGCGAAGTGGGGGCCGCTCACCCCCCAGCGCCGCCGCGCGCCATCCGACGTGAGGATGAACGCCCCCTTGCGCGTACCGACCAGCACACGCACCGCACTCACCGCCGAATCCCCCCCCGGCCCGCCTCCGTCGCCGTACCGGCCGTGCCGGGGCGCGGGCCGCGCCCAGGACGGCTCACCCGAGCGGGTGACCAGCGGCATGCCTCGACGGCCCTGACTTCTACAGGCGCCGTGGACCTCCTGGGCGAGCCCGCCGCCGGCCGGGTGCAGTTCTTTGTCTTCAGCAACGGTGGCCGCACCTGGTCCGGCACCGCACCCTCGGCGTGGCCTGATAAAACTCGGCGAGCGGCGAGGAGTCGACGGGGCCGACGGAGATCCCGAGGTTGCATCCCCTCCGGAGGAGCCTGCACTGTACGGGAGTTGACCAGAGCGCCAGCCATCCCTTGTCATCGAACATATGGTCCGATATGGTGCAATGGCAGGAGGTTCCTGCCATTGCACCTTGACAAGCAACCGTTTGGCGGCTGCTCCCACTAACCCCTGGGAGCGTAAGACTTTCCCCCTTCGCGGGCTACGCTGATAGGGTTTTCGCTTGGCATCGCCGACAGGGTTCTCACGTTCTATGCCAGAGCCCAGACCAAGCTCATGCCCACTCTACGCCGGATGCCGCGAAGGCCGTAAGTAGGTTTCGCCTTCGCCT
>Ga0080006_1136857_pt1 | contig 27535 bp, 15 predicted proteins | sample RS3BMetagenome_FD_69209 | JGI IMG/M metagenome (GOLD analysis project Ga0080006, IMG submission 69209) | Ferric oxide microbial mat and aquatic microbial communities from Rainbow Spring, Yellowstone National Park, USA - RS3B (SPADES... ...
GAACCTGTGCGCGATTCACGCGAAGCGTGTGACGATTATGCCGAAGGATATCCAGCTGGCACGCCGCATCCGTGGTGAACGGGCTTAAGGCGGTGCTTGCTCACAACTGGTGCCGCCGAGCTGTCTAGATAGAAGCGTTGTTGATCTGGCTCGGGAATGGAGACCGCGACGTGGCCCCAGCAGCGGAAGTAACTGGAGCTCAGGCATTATCTGGCAGTGAATGGTCCGTTAGCCGCCTATGGCAAGGATATGTGGCCTCAGGACGGGGTGGGCGTCTGCCCTTGCGTCCCTCACAGGGACTAGCACCCGATCAAGTACCCCAAAGTAACGCGTTCGCTTGTCCTACAGAGTCCGTTTACGCGATCCGCAAATCAAGAAGGAGGAAAACAGCTAGCGCAGCAACATGCCTGTGCCAGGATACCAGCACGGGATATGCTGCAACCTGTGCGGCTGAGAGAGCCCCACGCTGGGGCGTCTCCTAGGTCAGGGCCGCGCCTTCGAGGCGCCTCAGCGCGGGCGCTGACAGTCACCTGCAAGCGAACGCGTCGCAGAGCACCACCACCACCACCATCATCATCATCATCACCAACCTCTACAGGCGCTTCTTGTCCAGCGCCTTTGCCAGCACAGGCACCGCAGCACCCTCCGTGTCCGTCGGCGCTCGGATGCCAGTCTAAGCTGCACTCACAACCGAGGAAGCACTTCAATGCCGAGGAGGCGCAGGCCAGATTCCACGACGTATCCAGTCAGCGCACAGAGCGCAAGCCGCGAATGCCGCACCGAGTCGTCCTCCGCACCCAGAACAGGGCAGTGCTCGTAGAACTGATTGAAGCGTTGCGAGAGCTCGAACAGATACTCGCAGAGCACGTGCGGCATAAGCTCCCGCTCCAGGTCCAGCAGAACGTACGGGAAGCGGAGCAGCTGCCGTGCGAGGGCCCCCTCAGCAGGCTCCGCGACGCGCAGCAATAACTGCTGCTCTGAGGCACAGTTCGCAACCAGCTCCTGCATGCACACCTCCGCGTCTGCTGGGAGGCCGGCGGCTTTCCGCGCTATCCCGCTCACGCGCGTGAAGACATACATCATATACGGAGCTGTATTCCCGTTCAGCGAGAGCATCTTCTCGTAGCTGAATCGGTAATCCGCTGTACGTGTTGTGCGTAGGTCCGCATACTTGACAGCCCCAATACCGATAGCCCGCGCTGCCCGCTCCAGGTACTCGGGCGACTCTGTGCGTCCCGGCTGCTCAGCGATTCGCTGCTCGAGATCGTGACGTGCCAGCTCGATAGCTCGCTCGAGCAGGTCCATCAGACGCACCGTGTCTCCGGATCGGGTCTTGAACTTCTTGCCGTCGTCCCCGAGAACGAGGCCAAAGGGGACATGCTCCAGCGAGACTTCCGCGGGGTCGAAGAACCCCGCTCGACGAGCGACCTGGAAAACCTGCGCGAAATGCGTCGCCTGTCCCGCATCCGTTACATAGAGAATTCGCTGCGCACGGTCCTCCTGGACGCGGTATAGAATTGCCGCCAGGTCCGTTGTCGAGTACATGTAGCCACCGTCGCTCTTCCGAACGATGAGCGGCTGCGGAGAGCCATCCCGATTCTTGAAGCCCTCCAGGAACACGCACAATGCGCCCTGGTCGACCTGAACCAGTCCTTTTCGCTCGAGGCGTTCAATCACATCGGGCAGATATGGGTTGTAGAAGGACTCGCCACGTTCCGTCAGCTGCACATCGAGAAGCTGGTATATTTTTTCAAACTCCCGGCGCGAAAGCTCGCAAAGGAGGCGCCACGCCCGCAACGACGCCTCGTCACCGGACTGCAGCTTCGTGACTTGAGCTCGTGCCGCATTCTGGAAGACTGGGTCTTCGTCGAAACGCTTTTTCGCCTGCTTATAAAATGCTACAAGGTCCCCGAGGTCCGGTGGACGCTCTCCGGTGAGCGCTTCGGGGGCCACCTCTGCGAGGTACGCGATCAACATCCCGAACTGCGTGCCCCAGTCGCCAACATGGTTCAAGCGTATCACCGTGTGGCCCAGGTATTCCAGCACCCGGCACAACGTGTCCCCGATAATCGTACTTCGGAGATGCCCCACATGCATTTCCTTCGCAATATTCGGCGAAGAAAAGTCCACGACGATACGCTGCAGTTTCGGCGGCTCAGGAACGTTGAGCTTACCACGCGGGTCGCTCATCATCTGTCGTATGACAGAGGCCAGGTAGCCATCGCTCAGCCGAAAGTTCACAAAGCCCGGGCCCGCCACCTCCAGTGGGGTCGCGCACATGCCCGCAACTTTCTGCTCTAGGCCGACCCGCAGACGCTCCGCAACGTCTCGCGGTTTGCTTTTGAGTTGTCGCGCGAGACTCATGGCGACATTGCACTGGAAGTCACCAAACTCCGGACGCGACGAAAAGACGACCATCGGATCGACAACCTCGGGGAGCGCATCCCCGTACTCCTTAGAAAGGACCTCAATAACGCTACGCCGCAGATACTCTAACGGCCCCAAGCGGTACGACTCGGCTGGGGCGTCTGGCGCCATCCCCGCCAAACCGGCGGAATGCTTCACCTCTCGCGCCATGCGCAGGTTGACGGGACCTTCTAGACGTCGCACCTGCTTTCGAAACGGCCCACCGCGCGCACCGACACCAAAGCACTGATCCAGAGTCCTGCGCCCGGCTCGAGCACTGATCAGCGACCTCAGCCCGCTATGACGATAACAAACAGAAGCAGCTCTCCCTCTGCAATAAAGACTTGTCGGATGTCGCCGTGCTGACGCTCGAGTAGCTTCACAGGCAAACCCAAGCGTGCGTTGCATGCACAGATCTGCCTATGCTTCACCAAGCGTACACGCGTTCCGGTTAAACGTCTGTTCCGCTGCTGGTCTCTTTCGGATAAGGTGCTTGCACGCGAACGTCTCACAAGTCGTGGCTTCACAGCGCCCGTGCAGCGACGTACGTCGGCGGTACAAGTCGACGGCCACCGGCCAGCGCAACTGCACTGTCGCCGTCGATCCCAGGGCGATGCCTCCTCGAGCAGTTTCTTTCATCGATTACTTGCTTGACCGATAGATGGGGATCAATGACGATAGATTGCATATGTAAGTGATAGATTCCGTATATCGGTTTGATAACCTACTTGCTGGGCTGATAGATTGTGATCAACGAGTATAGATTCCGTATATCCGTTTGATACCTTACTGGCTAGGCTGATAGATTGTGATCAACGAGTATAGATTCCGTATATCCGTTTGATGCCCTACTAGCTGGGCTGATAGATTGTGATCAACGAGTATAGATTCCGTATATCCGTTTGATACCCTACTGGCTGGGCTGATATATTTTCATCAGCGTTTATAGAATGTGTGCAAGTGTTGCTGCATCCGCGGTCTCCTGCGTAATGCGCTATGGGCTCGCTAACCCGGCTGCACCGGCCGTCGGAAATCACTTAGGCAATCCCCTGCTTGCTGCCGCCTTCTGAGGAGCGTCTACTGCCTAACTGGCGTCATTCCGGGAAGCTCTGGCGCAAAACCATTGTAAACACCTGAAAAGTGCTGGTGTGCGCAGGTCACGAGTTTTCCTCTTTAGGGTCATGCATAGAGAACGGATAATCCGGCAAATGTTAGCAAGCTTCAGCGGCTTGGATTCCCGCCAACGCCATGCGTTACCCTCGTCACTGGATCGCAGTTCTCTTTCACTGACGCTTTCGACCCATAGACTAGCTCGGAGGGTCGGCGTCGGTACTGGGGCCAAACAGGTTTCGATACGGTCGCGTCCATCGGCCGGGCGCTCCGAAGAAACAAAGGGCCCGCAACACTGCAGTCGTTTCTGGTGACGACGTGCCGCTCTCGTTGTAAATGGAAGCATGAGCAGTAGGCTCCGGTGTACGCAGTAGGAGCCCGCGCACATGCTGAGCACTCACTGTGGGCTCAAGTGGTGCTTTCGCAGTTGCCGGCTGCATCGCGACCCACAAAAGGATGCAGTGCGGCGCCTACACCCTAAAGTCTGCAAGGAAACACCGCAGCATGCAGACGAGTATACATGGTGGAGCCTATCGTGCATCAAAGATGACTTCAGTACAAGCGTATCAGCCTGACTGGTCGGCAAGTGAGCCTTTCTGTGGCAAATTGACAAACGGCAGCAACGTCTCGCCACCAAGGTACGGTTGCAGGACTGCCGGAACCTCCACCCCGTTCTCTCGCTGATAATTTTCCACAATACAGCATATTACTCTGGTGGTCGCGCACAGAGTGCTGTTCAGCATGTGCACAAACCTCTTTTCGCGGTCACCGCCCTTTTTCATACCGTAACGAGTGAGCAGCCTACGAGACTGGTAATCCGTGCAGTTCGAGCAGCTGACGAGCTCGCGCCACGCCTTGCTGGCAGGGTACCAACCCTCGAGATCGTACTTTTTCGAAGCGGCGTTATTAAGCGCTCCACTGACAATGCTCACGATTCGGTATGGTATTCCCAGGGATTGGTAGAACTCTTCCGCGTTCCCCAGGAGGCGTTCGAGCATCTCCCAAGAGGCCCCGTCCAGTGGAGATGTCACCGCAAACTGTTCTATTTTCTCAAACTGATGCACTCGGAAAATTCCCAGCTGGTCGCGTCCATGAGCGCCGGCCTCTTTCCGGAAACAGGTCGAAAACCCTGCGTACAATAGTGGCAACGTCGACGGATCCAGCCACTCGTCAGTGTGGTAGGCACAAATTGGCTGCTCCGAGGTCGCGATCAGATAGTATTTGTCGTCTTCGGCCGCGGCTGCCGTTGCATTCGTGCCGCCAGTTCCGGAGCTTTCTGGTTCGCCCGCTGCGGCTCCGCGAGAGCGAACGGTCACCTTGTACAACTGCTCGTCAAAGTCAGAGAGCTGCGCACAGCGCGCCATCGCATCACTTGTCATAAAATATGGTGGTTGCATTTCACGAAAGCCGCGTTCTCGTAAAAAGTTCAACGCATACTGCACAAGCGCGAGGTTGAGGCGAACGCCAGGGCCTATCAGAAAGTAGGCCCGGCTTCCGGCGACGCGAGCTCCGCGCTCGTAGTCTGCAGCGCCGAGTGCCAACAGGAGCTCTATGTGGCTACGGTGTGCGTTCTTCACGCGTTCATCAGCGAGTTCTGGATAGCCCCAGAGACGCTCGACTCGATTGTCCGCCTCGTCCACAGAAACAGGCACACTTTCATGCACAAGGTTACCGATCTCACGCAGTGAAGCATCCCGCTCCTGCTCTAGAGCAGCGGCCTCTCGTTCCGCCGCTGGTATACAGCGCTTCAAGTTCGCTACAGACGAGATGAGCTCGCTCGCATCTGCACCAGACTTGATGAGGCCACTTACCCGTTTCGAGGACTCGTTCAGTTCGCGCCTGAGCGCGTCCACCCGAAACTGCGCCTGCCTCCAGCGCTCGTCCAACTCAATGACGCGATCCACGAGCTTCACGTCCGCAAACCGACGGCGCTGCGACTCTCGAACCAGCTCGGGATTGCCACCCTGTTCCGCACGAAAAAGACGAATGTCTAACATAACACCAGCCACAGTGACCTATACACACGCTAAACGCGCTCGTAACCGAGAGTTCAGTGTGGTGCAGCAGCGACAGTGGCAACGATGATCATCCCGAATGACTGGACTGGAGCTGGGAGCGGCGAAGCGCAGCGACGCCTCGAGTCGACGATGCGGGTGCGTTGAGGCCCTGCGGCTGGGGCTCACTCCAAAAAACAAAAAGACGACGACACGTCCACACCGGGGGGTAGGCCTTAGTAGTGGGTGCTGGTCAGGCGTTCGGCACAGTTCCTAGATCGCTCAAGATCATTCTTTTATGGTCCTTATTTTCCAGGTGATGCTTTTCTGTGCGGTGCAATGCTGCCGATAAGTTCGTGTTCTTCGTTACAGCTGGACACAGACATTGATACCTTATCTGACTGGGATAGAGATCAGAGACGGTCACCGTAAACGGCAGTGCTTTCCTTGATATCGCTCACTGAGAGTCCCATAAACGCATCAAGAAAGCTTATCCTTTCAGTCGTATAGAGGTAAGCAAGCTCATTGAAAGCTCCATACAAGCTCCATAAAAGCTTATCCCTTCAATCGTATAGAGATAGGCAACCTCATTGAAAGCTCCTTCAAAGTTAATCCCTTCAATCGTATAGAGATAGGCAACCTCATTGAAAGCTCCGTAAAAGCTTATCCCTTCAATCTTATAGAGATTGGCAAGCTCATTGAAAGCTTATCCCTTCAGTCGTATAGAGGTAAGCAAGCTCACTGAAAGCTTCTTCAAAGTTAATCCCTTCAATCGTATAGAGATAGGCAACCTCATTGAAAGCTCCATACAAGCTCCATAAAAGCTTATCCCTTTCGTTCTACGATTTTTTTCGGCCGTCTGCGCGGGAGCGCTTCGATCCCTCCTCCGCAGCAGCGACGTTCGAGGCAGGCTGCGAACGTCACCAGGTGCCTTGTTCAGAGCGTTCGCGGACCCACCCTTGTGCGGTCCACTTCGAGTGGCTTTCGGGGGACATGCTTGTAGATCGATACGCGGGTTTGCGTGCCCTACGGCCAATAGGGTCCGCGTTGCTCCGGCCTGGGCGCGTGCTCCGGTGTCTCACCTCGGGCAACGGTGGCCGCGCAGCTGGTGAAGCAGGGTCAAAGCCGACCTCGGGGCCGATCCACCCAGAAGAGGGAGCAGCGGCAGCCTCGGATGGCGCGGCAGAGTCCAAGCGCCCACAGCACTCGCGATGGAGAGCTCTCTTTCGACCTGGACGTCTTCTCGGCTTCGTTGCGCTTGGCTCAGCCGCGACAGTGCTGACTTTCTGGGTCGTCGACCCCGAGGGAACGGTAGCACGTCTCGAGCGGCTACGGCACGAATTGGAGTCGCGCATCCGCTATTACGTCGAGCCTAGTCGAGAAAAGCTCCTACCGGACCCAGTTGCTCCGTTTCCCGGCAGTCTGCCGCCACGAACGTTGGTCCTGGATCTCGACGAGACCCTTGTGCACTCAGACTGGACGCGATCGACGGGGTGGCGAACCTCAAAAAGGCCGGGCGTAGACGCCTTTCTGGCGTACATCGCGCAGTTCTACGAGATAGTGGTCTTCACGAGCGCCCTTCCCGGCTATGCGGATCCCATTCTAGACAGGATGGATCCAAACGGGTACATCACGCACCGCCTGTATAGGCATGAAACCAAATACCGCGACGGCCTGCACATGAAGGACCTTGCCAAGCTCAACCGCGATCTACGACGCACCATCATCATCGATAATGACCCTCGAGTATTCGCGCTGCAATCCGAGAACGGGATCGAAATCGCCCCGTGGAACGGCACTGACCCCGACGACAAGGAGTTGCTTCGTCTTACTGCATTCCTCGAATGGGTCGTTCGCAACGATGTCGCTGATGTACGACCGATCATCGCCACCGTTCGGAACTGTGATCGGACGACAAGCCGCAGCTTTGCCGAGCGGTTTGAGGCCTGTCGCCAGCAGGTCGAGTCCGTCCTTGCGTCACAGAAGCTCGCGGCAGTAGCCGGAGCGGCAACCGCGTCTTCAAGTTCCGCGGACGGTCATCTATCGGGCAACGGTGTGCGCGCTCCTGTTCGAGGTCTGGGGATCTTCGCCATTCCACGCCGCGATCCCGCTGAGCAGTCAGCAACTACAACATCCGAGGCATCTTCGCCAGCGGCTCCAGCGCAGCCGGTTCCTGATCAGAGTATCTGGACTCGTTTGCGACGATAGAGCTTTCACGAACTTTCAGATCGGAAGCGAGTCATGCGAAAAGTTTGCGCTTTGCGTCCCCGTATCGAGCTGGTGAGTTCGCTGCGGCACGCGACGCGTCTGTGTTTTTTCTCGGGGGCGCGGGGCAAGCGTCTAGGATTGTTTACACGAATAAGAGAATCCGTCGTTGTGCGATGGATATCAGCATCAAGGAGAGCAGCAGCGATCATTGCGGAATTCAGACGTCCACGTACCTCGAATCACCACTAGCCACACTCTTCATCGCGTATAATGGATCGTTCATACGGTCGCCCAGGTGCCGAGTGCGTTCTGTGCGCGTCCAGTGTGACGCCTTTAGAGCCGGTGCAGACGCCGCACGCAGATAGAGCGGCTTTTGCGTACCACTGAGGGCGTTGGCTCTAGAACTGTCATCTAGTCGAGTGCAGGTACAGCGCGCTCGTTTCTGCCGCGACGAGCGCGCTCCTTTCGGGAACTCTGTCTGCACGCTTGCAGGTGCTGCCCAGCCTACGGAAGCTAGATATCATGAAGGGACGATTTCGCACTTGATCATCACGCTGGTGGATGAGACTTTGCGAGACTTTGCTTTCCAGCGGGCGTCGCTGTGCATCTGGGTCTGGCGCTGCCCCAAGACTTGACGAGGCGTCACATATGGCCGTGGTAGCTCGCCGCTGGAGCATCCACGCAATAGGAGTATGCTAGGGAGATGGCGGTAAAGGCACACCTCAGCCCGAGGGGCATTGTCGAGAGGGCTCGTCCACATCCATGTCAGAGGACGTTCATGTTTGCCATTTCGTGTTTATGCCAGTGGCGGCAGAGATGCATGACTGGGCGAGTCTCTTCAAACGACAAGGTTCGCGTGGCCTGCCGTGTAACGACAAGCGCCTGATTACACGAGTCACCAGAGGTTCCGCACCTGGCGACTCCCAACACGTACGTGCACGAGTGGTACACCCGCATCCTCCGGGCAAACAAAGCGCACAAACGCTCATTGTACCCGGGTGTGCAGGGGCAGCAGCCGCGGTCACACGCACTCGGTGCAGTGAAACAGCACAGGTTTCCTGTACCTGAGCGATACACCCAGAGATGGCTCTTATCGTGCGAGACAAATATCTTACGAACTCCATGTGATCAGCAAAGTGCGCAAGGAAACATGGGGCACCTAGGCTCCGGGCGAAGGCCACTCAGCCGCCTCAGCGGGTGTCTTTGCCGGGGCGTCTTCCCTCGACGGAACGCAGCGTCTATTCGCATTCACCGGCACGACACCCTATTGAAGAGAAGCGCTCGCGTAGGCTCCACGCCGATAACACTCGTGATAATGTCAACGGCTGCGCAGCTAATAGCCCAGTAATGTGTGCCGCACCTGGCTCCGCTGTGCTACCTCTTCACCTCGATCTGCCAGAGGTCGACGTCGATGTCCACGGCACGTTCCCTATGAAACACGTACGTTGCGGGGAGATCGAAACGCAAGCGAGCGTACACCTGGGCCGTACACCCGAAACGCTCCAGCCTCCTCGATAAGTAACTGCGCGTGCTCGACTTGTGCAGAGAGTACACAAATCGGCGACTCAAGTGACATGCTACATCGAGGAAGGCGATGTCGGCGGATCGTTGTCGCGTTCCAAAGGGCGGATTAAGCACAGCGACGTCGAATGACTTTGGTGCCAATGCCAACGAGTTGGGCTGGACGTCCACCGCAGCAAACTCCAAGACTGCTCCGACGGACTGGGGACACAGTTCCCAGAGCGCTGCCGCATTGGCCCGTGCCAGCTCCAGGGCCTCGCTATCGACGTCCACTCCGAGCACGTGGTTGAGTCCAGCGAGACACAGTGCAAGAGCGAGTATTCCAGTCCCGGTGCCGAGGTCCACTGCCTGCACTGACCTCCGCTCATCTTCGTCGATGCATAGGGCAACATGGTGGGCGATTCTTGCCGCCAGATGAACCGGTGTCGTGTACTGCTCCAGGTGCACACGCGGGGACTGGAACTGGCGCCACGGAAGCTGTGAAAGCAGTGTCTCGATCTCACGAACGCTCGGCACCGAGCCACGCATCCCAGTTCGGCAGACTTTCAGCACGCTGCGATGCCGAGTACACGTCGCTCGCAGGGCCTAGCAGGTCCGCTCCTTAAAGCCTACGCAGCGCACGCTCCAACACGCTGTTCCAGCGGACCTGTGGTTGTAATTCGGGCTTGCGGGGTGTGTCGCCCCGCTGCCGACGGTCGGTCCAGCTGCTTGTAGCACCCCCGCTACCTCCGTGGAAGCTGTTTTTCCTGCCAGCGGCGGGCGTTTGAATGAATCGTCGATAAAACACTGTCCCAGGCGCGTCGCAGTGCTCCCCAGCTGACGAGCACCCGAAGCCATTTCTGTTACCCGATGCGTCGCAGCGCTTTCGTATGGACCATCGGCGCGTTTGCTTCTAAGATGAGCATAGAGCGAATAGATAGACTCACTCACACGCTTTCCGCAGGACTTATACGAGCGGGTGCCTGCTATGGGCTTTCACTCTCATCTTGTTCACTTCGAGTCTGAGAGGCTGGCCCGGAAAGTTGGCTCAAACCAGCTCCTTGGGTCTTCTACTGAGCACCGTATGTCGTCTAATGTTCATAGCAGCGTTGAAGTCTGGGATCACGAACTGGATGCGTTTATTGTCTCTTATTAAACTCACCAATGCAAGGATCCCTCGAAATGCTGCCCTCGGTGCCATTTGGTGCTTCATCACCTCTCCAAGGTTTCCTATTCCCAAAGTGCTCCGTTGCCTTCTCTCCATCTCGACGTTATGAAGGATACACCCCAGCACATCCATTAGATTTTTTAAACACATTTCTTTATGCCCCTAGGTGACGACCTTATAGGAGCGCGTAGGACTTGCGGAAGAAAGACGTCATGTGTCTCTGTGTACCACCGTGTTCTGAACGCTTCAGTGATTCGCCTAGTGGCGCGATCTTTACTTTTCACAATAGGAAACACTTCTTCAATGTGGTTGAACCGGAAGCGTACTGACGAATGAAATGCAGCCCTACTCCGGTAGAATTGGGCAAGGTTTCAATGCGAGGGGAATGGTGAAATTCCAAAAAGTCGAACAGAAGAACACAGCCAGACGTCAGGGAATCGTCTTCAAAGAGTCGACGATGTGAAAACTGTTGTATGAGCGTTCTCTGGAGTCGAAACTGAGGCCGCAAAAGAAATCCACTGCAGCTGGAGTAGAGAAATTTTTATGTCTTTTCGATATCGATTGTATATCCAACGGGCGCCCCTCATAGCGAATACTCATATCCACTGTGACGGTTCTGTGTGGAGCAAATCTCGTGGAATGAAAAAAACAACGTTCTTGTGGCTCATAGCCGGCGCGATGTTTCAGGGACTGTGTTCTAGTCGCCATTTCGTTCGGACATGGCTGTGAACGATCTAGGACATTTTATGTGACTGTATGCCACTGGTTTCAGGACCATACGAAAAAGCTGTAGACAAAAACAGTCACCGGTGATGGCTGCTATCGTCGCTTTTTGTTCCCGCAAAGTCGGCAACGGGTCGTGTTCTATCACTGACCTCATGCACGCGTCGAGAATATCCGTTTCTTTTCGCGGAGTTCATCTAATTCTTTCTTTCAGTGTTCCTCGACCGTTTGAGTGTTGTTCCATGACTGACATCAAGAATCAATACAGATCTCCTTCAAATATCCAGTATATAATATATCCTACATGAAATTCGACTTCGATATATACAGTATATTACAACGTGATTCCCATCTCTTGCTATACATCGCAGATCGTGTCGAGTAACCATGGGTTGAAAGCCTAAAAGATCGCGGATCGCAATCCCACCACCACCGTTCTGCTGTCTGGATCGCCGAGTCGCGAACGCTGTGGAGCCACGCTGTTCAGGGACACGTGGCAGATATCGAATGCTGCTGCTCCTCTAGCTCACGCATAGGTTGAGGCTATTTCGTAGCGCGGGCTGCCCCCAGGCAGTTGTGCTTTTCCCACAACCAGCAACATTGGAAAGTGATCGACGCGAGAAGCTTGTACAGTGGGGGATTGGGGGAGCGATTGTGCGTTTTCTGTAGACAGTAACTCTGGAAGCTGCTCAGCGAAAAAGCTTGTACAGCGGGGGACTTTGCAGCGATTTTGCGTTTCTCCAGAACAACAACTGCGAATGCCGCTAAGTGAGGGAGGCTTGTACAGTGGGTTCCGCGCAGTTCGCGGCTCGTTCGGCGGATGCCTGCAATTGGTCCGGAAGTTCGCGACCGAAGTGCCGTTGTCGCCCACGATGCGGCGCGCTCTCGCGCTAGCGGAACGGACGGACGGAGCACTGTGCGGGCCCGACGCGTCCAAACTCGTAGTAGACCGGGCGCCCGTGGTCGACAGTTCCGGTCATTCGGTGCGTGCTCGGGAAGTTCTTGGGGTACACAGCTTTTACGCGCGGGGGTCGAACTTCCAGATTCGACAACCCGCTGGCTCGCAGGAGTTTGGGGTCACGTTCACTGACCATATGCTCCTTGTTCGTTATCGCGGTGGCCACTGGATGGATCCGCTGATAACCAGTCGTCGCCCGCTTGAGCTGGATCCGGCGAGCTCGAGCCTGCAGTACGGCTTGCAGATTTTTGAGGGTTTGAAGGCGTACCGGCCTGACCCGGTTGGGCCCGAGACCGAGGACGTTGTGCGGCTCTTCAGGCCCCAAGAGAACCTCCAGCGTATGTATCGCTCCGCAGCGCGCCTTGCACTCCCGCTTTTTGACACCGGCTCCATGCTGAGGCTAATCGAGGAGTACGTCCGCATCGAGGCGGACTGGGTACCAGTACGCGCGCCAGACGAGAACTTCAGAGCGGTGTCTTTGTACCTGCGGCCTTGCCTCATTTCAACGGACGCACGACTGGGTGTACGACGCGCGGAAGAGGCGCTCTTCTATGTGATCGCCTCTCCAAGCCTGGGCGGTTATTATAGCGCAGCGAACAACGCTGGCGTCACCTTGCTCGCTACAGAGGAGTTCGTACGCGCATGGCCAGGCGGTGTTGGCGACACGAAATGCGGAGGCAATTACGCGCTGAGTCTCGTGGCTCAAGAGCTTGCACACGCGGAGGGATGCCACCAGGTGCTTTGGCTAGATCCAGACCGGAACGTTACAGAGGCAGGGGTAATGAACTTTTTCGCTGTCACTTCTTCGGGGGAGGTGGTGACGGCGCCGCTGAGCAAAGGCCTCATTCTGCCTGGTGTCATGCGCAGCGCGGTGATCCAGCTCATCGAGCAGGGCCGTTTCCCACCAGGTGCGAACCATTCGAGCTGGCGGCTTGTCGAGCGCAGCCTCTCTGTCGATGAACTTGTGCAGGGGATTGAGCAGGGCCGCATTGTGGAAGCATTCGGAACAGGTACTGCGGCGATGATATGCCCCGTGGCAGCTGTCAAGTACCGGGGCCGCACTTTTCGCCTTCCGGAAGCCTCTGATGCCAAGCGACGGCTAACTTGGCAGCTCAGCCGGGCACTCGAGCACCTATTCTTCGATCCGGATCCGCATTTCGCAGCACATCCGTGGATTCATACAGTTCACGTCAGCCGAATACCACAGCACGCAAGCGCATCGCACACCCAGTTCGGATAGGCACCGCTGGGGTACCGCCGGGCGAACCATTTGTGTACATAGTCTGCAAAAGTGTTCTTAAAAATGGCCTCCCGCGCCCCGCGCATGAACCGCGTCAGGTAGGAGATATTATGGACCGTAAGCAGGTGCCCAACAACTGCCGGATCCCGGTTCACGAGCACGTGTAAGTACGCTCTGGAGTAGTGGCGGCAGCACTCGCACGGGCACTGCGGCTCTATCGGTCGCGAGTCCTTGAACATGGCAGCTGACTTGATCTTGAGCATACCGGGTGCTTCTGCATCGACCAGGGCGCTCCCGAATCGAGCCGTTCTCGCGGGATACACGCAGTCGAACATGTCGACACCCAGCGCAACGCATACGAGCAAATCCTCAGGATAACCAACCCCCATGCAATAGCGCGGCTTGTCGTGCGGTAGCTCTCTCGTGCAGAGTTGCACCACCTGCCAGAACTTGTCCTTCTCTTCGCCACCAGCGAGCCCGCCTATGGCGTACCCTGGTAGCTCCCGCGCGACGAGCTCCCGCAAACAGTACCGCCGCAGCTCGGGACTGAGCCCGCCCTGAACGATCGCAAAGAGAAGCTGCTCACTGGGCCTTGCATGGGCGCCAATGCATCGGTCTAGCCAGCGCACCGTTCGAGCAGCTGCCTCGCGAAAGCGCTCTACGTTGCTGGCTGTCGTTGGCACCACGTCGTCGAGGGCCATAATGATATCCGCTCCAATCTGGTTTTGTAGCTGAATAGATAGCTCTGGGGTCAACAGGACCTGCGACCCATCGACTGGCGACTGAAAGTGGACACCAGCTTCGGAAACTGTCGCAAGACGAAGCAGAGATACCATCTGGAACCCTCCCGAGTCGGTGAGCACGTTTCTCGGCCAGTGTGCAAACGTGTGTACGCCACCGAGCGCACTGAGAACCTCCCCGCCGGGTCGAAGTCCCAGGTGAAACGTGTTTCCCAGAATAATATCCAGATCGAGGTCAAGAAGCTGGTCCGGGGTGAGGCCCTTCACGGTTGCCTGGGTACCGACCGGCATGAACACGGGCGTCCGCGTCGTGCCGTGTCGCAGGTGGAGGACCCCGGCCCGAGCACTTCCGTCCGTTGCCTGTAAGGTAAACATCCCGCTACAGTAGACCGAGTGCTAGAGCCCAGATCGTCCAGAGGCCTGCTGGTCCTGCACGAGCACGAACGCAAACGCCGGGTGCCCGGTACTCCACGTCTGGCTGCACGGTAGCTTGTAGCCGCTCGTCGAGGTTATCGACGTCGCTGGCTCGTGCCTCAACGCCGAACTGTTCGAGAGAGGTTCCGAAGCCACCCGACAGCGCAGCGTGCTACGTCTGACGATACGGACACAGTCGTTCGACACGCTCTGGAGCTCGAGAGTAGAGGTTTGTCTGCGGACCAGTTGAGGATAGTGCCCGAGCAGCAACAGGCAGTGGTTGGTGAACGCGAATCAGGAGGATTCTGGGTCGGTTCCTCTCGACCCGAAACGTTAAGGAGGTGCTCAGGCTGCACAGACAGTCAGCGCGCTGCGTATACATAACAGGATAGCTTCGTGTGCCCCAGTGACGAAGGCACCAGCTTTGTCCAAGGAGTCGTTTCGCAGACGCTGGACGCACAGAGCAGCGTGCAACTACCTCGAACAGGGTACTGGAGTCGTTCTTCCGGAGGGCATAAGGAAATTGGCAGGTTACGCTACTCGTAGTGACGACGGCTTCGGGGACATACACCAGCGAAGTGGGGCAGTTCTGCGGCTTTTCGCGCTGCACTGGAGACGGTCTCAACGGAGATGAATGAGAACTTCTCCTTCGAGACGGACTCGGGCGGCGTAACTGAAGGGCGCTTCGCGATAGAGGTATTTTACGGCGTGGAGTTGAAGGATCGGACCAGCTGTAGACGCGTCCGTACTAGTAGGAGACAGAGGACAAACAAGTCTGGTCTGCAAACCGCAGATCAGTGTGCGCTAACTTCGGCAGACTAGCGGCCAACCTGGACATGTAATGAGAATCTTTTAGATGCCACGCGCTGCAGTGTGTGGGCGGCGCTGTCTCGCTTGCGACTGCCCCCGGAAGAGGCCCGGTCCAGCGAGTGAGCCTGCGGACGCAACGTGTTTGGCAACGGAGCGCTTGGAGCGGCGTGACAAGGCCAGATGAGCGCTCTACGCTATGTCGACCGTTTGCAAGGTTGGCTATATGAAGCGCTCACGCTGTACCTTGATCTGCAGTTAAACTGCGGTCGACCGTTTGCAAGGCTGGCTATGGGAAGCGCTCGCGCTCTACCTTGATCTGCAGTTAAACTGCATTCATAAATCACTCTCACTGGAAGATGCGCTGCGAGCCGTTTGACAGCGACGGCTTCCACTAGCATCGACCGATGCTGTGGACGTCCCATGGCCGGCGGAATCAGGTGTCTAAAAGTGACACACAAGGGGCGCTGGTAGCCAGCGTTCTCGGGTTCACAAGTGCTCCCGATATCGCAGCGTGCATGCTGCAGTGAAGCACGCTGCTCTTCCTGGTGTGTGTGCCGCTCGCGTCGGAGACCGTCCGATAGGCGCAAGGTCGTCAGCAAATCCCACAGGAATGCCGCTTTCTGAGCGTCGCGCGGATATGCCACTTGTTTAGGTGTGGCCCCGGCTTAAAAGGCGCTACCCATCTATTTTATAGTGTATAGGATAATCGGGGCTAAGATAGGATCTCCAAGAATGCATTTGAAACGCGGTATCCGTCTCAATGGTGTAGGATAATTCAAGCTAAGCTGGGATCCCCAGGTGCGCGTTTGAAACGCGGTATCCGTCTTAATGGTGTAGGACAATCGAAGCTATACTAGGATCCCCGACTACGCGCTTCAACCGCACCACCAGTGCCGTATCGAGGGCTGCGGTCGAGGCGAATCGCTCGATGCCCGGCACGACTGGACAGCAACGTGTAGCGCGTGCTGCTCGCTCAGGCACAGTTTCGTTGACCCCGGACGTCTGCCTCACGGCTGATCGATATCGTTACGCTTTTCGCGGCGCTGTCGAACGCGTGCTGTCCGTTTCGCGATCCCTGCGATGAGCAAGCGGTACGCGATCTTGAAGGAAATGGCACACGCTGGGATGTCGGATCGCCGGCATCGATCTGCGCACGCGCCAGCGCGCCCTGGCGCATGCGTGCGCAACGGGCGCCTGATCAGCGGAGATTCGTGTTTTTGCTTGTTCGCAGAAGTAGCCCGCGTGCGGTTGCGATATCCTGAACCTGTGTTGCGCTCAAAATGCCGGAAAAAGCGAGTCATCCGAAATATCTTGATATGGTGAAAGAGGCGATACGGAAGAATTATTCTGTGAAGGGCACAAGCCGACAGAAAATCAAGTCGTTTATTGAGCAGACGTACCATATTCAGGCCCTGAACAGCATTCTGCGAGCAACACTGGAGAAGGCTGCGACAGAGGGGGTAATTGAGAAGACGAGCGACGGCTCGCGGTACCGACTCACGAGCAAAGGACGCCTTTCCATGGAGAAGAAGAAGGAGAAAAAAATCCGTAAGCCGGCGAAAGTCACCAAGTCGGCGGTGAAGAAGGCGACTACTTCGAAAGCGAAGAAGCCGCGCAAGGCGGCCGTCAAAGTTAAGAAAGTCATCAAGCCGTCTATGAAGAAGACTTCGGCTCCGAAAGCGAAAAAGCTGGCAAAGCCTTCCAAGAAAGCAAGCGGTGCTGTGACGAAGAAGAGCGCTGCGAAACCGGCGAAGAAAGTCTCCATGAAGAAGGCGCCCAAGCCGAGCAAGTGAGACAACTGGGGCTCGCGACCCAGCGATTCACCTCACAGAGGCATCGACGATACAATCCCGCCGGCGTTCAGCGACCTCTCCTCAACAGTCATTTGCACTCGGACTCTCAATTTCTCACTCCGATCCATGATAAAAAAGTCCCGCGTGGGGTCCGGTTAACCTGCGAGAACTGCCCCTCTTTTCGAATTCTACCACATGGTGCTTCCACCAGCGGTTTACACGCCGCCGCCGCAGCAGCAGCAGACAGCGCCTTGCACTAGAGCTTCTTCGGCATCGCTCGAAAATCGACTGCCGCGTTCGCGACGCTTGCTGCGGTGTGTGCTCAAGCTTGTAGATGGCGCCGCACGGCCCAGATGAGCTAGTAGTCGTCAAGAGCGAAATGCGATGCCTTTTTCAGTGCTTGGGGGACATACGTGTGGCACGATAATGGCTCCCGACGCTCTGCCGTGTTCGAGTCGCGTATGCAAACAGATCTTCGCCCCGTCTGCTGCCGGCAAAATTGTTATTCGTTCCCGCAGTGCCTCCAACTGCTCCCAGTGCAAGTCTTTTCGACTCGTGTACAGTGCTTGGGAACGCAGGCCCTGTGCTCGTCCCAAGAGCCGTTCGGATACGCTAGCAAATCATCTGCGACTGCTTGGGATACTACGTGGGGAAGTATCGTTCTGGTTTTTTCATTCGTACCCAGAGAGCGTTTTCGCAGGGTCGCTTGTGATCTAAACCGCTCGTGGATGATGTTGGGCGCAGGTTCGCACGCCAGCGCACTGTGTGTGTGTATGTGAAGATTGAGTCATAGTCGTCAGAGCGCCCAGCGGAGCGCGTGCTTTCGGTGAAACAGATCGCTTCAAGAATTGGACGCCGTCTCGAGGCCTGCCTGGTGCCTGCTCCACGTCATCCGAAAGAAACCTTCACATACGTGTTCAGCTCGAATGCTGTATTCGTAGCGTCCTCCTTATCCAATGTCATAATTAGGCCGAAAGACTGATACGTCCGCCATCAAGTTCTGTTGCCCAGCAAAAGACGTTCCAGGTGGCAGAGCAGAATCGCTTGAGCAGAGCTTTATCGGCTCCAGTCACTGCACGCTGCAAACAGTATCGATTACGAAGTAGATACACTAAGTAAAATCGAATAATGGAACACCTGTATCGTCTACAAGTTGCCTAGGAAGACCGATTCCGGTGTATCTATACGGCGCTCCAGCATCACTGGATTGCTGAACCGCACTACACCAGTGCCTTGCTTCAGGCTTGGATCCAAACGTTCCCTCCTGGCCGCTGTTTCTTCATCGCATGGCTTCCGATTTTCAGCACAATGCCCGCAATGACTACGACACGACTTTTTCGATACTTCGCTTAACACAGAGTCTTGGGCGCTGCAGAAGCACGAGACATATTCCGGATGTTGGCCGAGGCGTTGAACTCCCGGTGGAGAAAGTGCTTTTGCCCATGACTGCTGGGAAATGCGCACCGCAGTAAACCTGTCACCATAGACTACCTTGCCAGCTGACGTGCGGTCAGCTTCACGTCCACCATGTCGTACATTCGGACCTGTTCCTCTCTGTTTCTCAAGCTGCATCATCGTGCACCTCAGCTCGTGGTGCTTTCATGTCGTCCTGAACTTGTCCAAAGGAATCCTGCACAATCGGCTCCTGCATTCGTTTTACGCTCCGAGCGAAGGAGCATGAGTCCAGCCTTTGTGTTGAACAGCACGTTCAGCGTCATAGGCCCCTACCAAACGACACGACGTATCGGTTATTTCCTTTTTCAACACAGTGAGCAAATTGGTGAATGCACGCATCTTGCGAACGTGCAACCCGAAGCGCTGACGACACCAGTACGGTATCATGAACTCCTGCTAAATCTCATTCTCATATGCAATTTTGACGCTCGCATACTCCCTGAATCAAGTGATGAAAGTACGCCCTCTGCACGATACGGCGCCCAGAGCGTCGGCACAGGTCCGGACGGCATTCCTCAATCTGTTGGAATGTCCCGCGGCGTCTATGATGCCCAGCTGCAGATGATACTGAACGCTGGAAACCATGAGCAGCTTCCTGTGATATCCGTTCGGATCTTTGGATCCTTCATTATGGTTTGGAGGTACGTCGACGCTCATGATATTGCTGGACCTTGGATGCACGCCCACCACGAAGAGTTTCTTATCACCTACCGTGAACAGTTGGATACGACTCGCATTGTTCGACTCATGATTCGGTTTCCGATGAATTCGATGGAGATTAAGCCTTCGTTGGTCTGCAACGTTACTGTATGCTTCGTTCCGTTTTCGCCCGGTCGAGGAGAAATCTTGAGCGAGCTCTACCAATACATTTCGCGGACTCGTTTGAACTCTTCACATTTGCTTCCGGGTGTCCGCCCTAACCCGCTGAGGAGGCCACACAACATTGTAGACACTCATCTATGGCGATGTAATGAGCATTAATGTCACACATGGAAACCACATCCAAAATAAACACCAGAGGAGACGAGGACTCTCGAATTCGGGAAGGGAGTCGACCTCGCTCTGGATGGCTCTGCTCAGAAACACGTAGTGCTTCAAGATGGAATGTAGATAGGTAGATATCACGTCTCAATTATACATCGGATACGACGTCCGCTGGTCCGAGGCAGAGAGCAACACGATGAGCTTGGACAGCATGAAGCGTCTCTTGCTCTCGTTAACGCATCTCTTTGAACTTCGCGACAAACTCCATCTCGTCCGTAGCCAGCAAGCCACTTGCCTACGTCCGCACCCGAAGAATCCCTTCATGTAATCCTCACTGTTCTGAGCCTCAATAGTGACGCTATAATGACCACAGCGTGCGCTTCATGAAGCCCCGGTCATTGGCTTGAACATGGTTTTGCTTGTTGAGGTTGTTTTGAAACTTTCTGGCAACTGCGGCGTACATGTTCCGATGAATGATGTGTAACGGCGAGGCGTCGGGGTAGTTTTGGAAGCGTGTGTACAAATCTCTAATCCTATGAACAAGCCGAATGGCATCCTCTATCCGAAGCATCCGTTGCTGCAAGGAGGTTTGACAGAAGATTTCCTGAGGAATGCGGACAACTGGCAGCCGAGCGTCCGCAGCGCCCCTGAGCAGTTGCTTGGCGAGGTGTGTCAAGGAGAGGTAAGCATGGCGAGCTTCCGCCGAGGTGGAAGCTGCGCGAACCTCAACGGCCAGCTGCCTCATCCGTTTTGGAAGACTCACCAGCTTGATACGTTTTCTGTGGAAAGCCTCGACAACGAGTGCAGACTGATCTATCCGCTACCACAATTTTTTCTTCTTGTCCCTCCTCGCCCTCTTTTCGGAAGGATCCTTCTCCTCTTCGTCTAGTGGTTTCCTCTCCCTCTCCACAAAGCGGTGTTGGTACCGATGCGGTCGATATACTTCATATCTGTTTTTTCTCTGGGCTGAAACAGTCTCGGCGATAGATGGCAATGAAGCTCATCTATTCTGCGTGAGTGTCGATTTCTCCTGAAGCACCTGTTTGCCACCGTCTCTGCGGGCAGCGCGCTCGCGGTGCGGGGCACGCTTTCCCCTCCCTGATGCGCTCGAGCGGAGGAGCAAACCATCAGCTCAGAGCTGGTTACCATAGAAAAACACTCGTCCGAGAACGCTCGAGCGAAGGCGAACGACTTCTCGACTGATAGGTGAGCATGAAAGCGGAGTCTGCCGACAGAAAATTTAGCTTCAACTGTTGTGGACCGAGGAGTTCAGGCTAGCACGAAGAACAGCTCACTACCTATTGCTGCAGCATACACCCAGACCGCCTTGGATCTCTACAAAGCGACGTTGTCTAAGTGCATAACAAAAGAATACGGGATGATGAAAGCACGTGGCGTGCTCCAGCGAACGATGAGATGTAGAAAGCCCGTCTCTTTGGCGATATTAAATTGAACACACATCTGAGTCGCCGCTGGGGCTGATCTTGTCGACATTCGCGCTAGAATCTTCTGTAAGAGTAGCTTTGGCCCCATCTTCGCGTACCCGTATGCAAAGGTGTACCATTTCATCCGAGTGAAGTCGCATCGAGTGAGACGAGCTCCCTTGCTTCCAGTACAGAGTGTTCGATTTCCAGCACGAAATGGAGAGTATACTGCACAACAAGCTATCCTCTCTCAGAGACGCACGTTTCTCTGTTGTTTATCTACCCTTCGTCACCTTTCGCATCTAAGGTCCCAAAAATTCACATCCTGTAGCTTCTCTGGAAGCTTTTCTGAGAGAAATACGCAGTGGAACAGACTGACGAAGAGATTAACCTGTCCATAGAGTTTGTTACGTTCTGTTCTAGGCACACGACGTATAATGCTTGTTCTCCGAGAAGGATGGTTCATCCACCTGCTGCCCTGTGAGTGACCGACGTGCTCCATTAAGGCCGCCTTTCGTAAGCTCTCCGTGAGCATAAAGAGTCTTTTCGCGACTTTTGTCCGATCTACATGATACATTCCTTGTATTGGATAAGTGCAAGAAAAACAAACAAAATCGGAAAGGGCGTGCTGTTACAGGTACGCCAGAATTTACTGCCAAAGTGCACATGCTGTTTCAGTTCGTTTTCGCCCCGGCGCGCGAGCATATCGATCTTGCAACTGTCCAACGATGTAGATGCACTCATTTTCGACGCGAAGTGCAAAGAAAATGCGTACTGTTCGGAACAAGCCAACCTACAGTGAACGTAAAGCCAACGAGGGAGCCGCTCTGAATCACATCGTGCAGCCTCGGCGTGAAAGAAACGAGAGGGGCGACGTCCCGATTCCGTATCTTGTGCATACGATCGAACTACTCCGACGCGTGGTATACGGCTCTTCATGCTCTGTCAGTGGCCTTCGTGCAGGAGAACGAACAATCTTGAAAGAGATTAGATCGAAGTATTCTCCGGAATAGGCCCTAAACAAATCGGCACGCAGTCTATCCGCGGCATCTATCGAGCAACGTGTGCTGTACCTGATCATCCTCTGGTGCGGCTTGTGCTGGAGACGCGCAGCACTCTCGCGGCGTCCGCCATAAAGTTCTGCTTTGAGCGCTTCTAGATATATCCTCGACAATGGAGCACCATGCCCACCGCGCGAGTCTCAATGGCACGTGAATGCCTCTCAGCCGTACTGAATGTCCACTGCTGCCTACCACACAAATCCACTAACCAACTTGCGAGCTAAGGCCATAGGTGAAGGCCCGCGCTTCACTGGCATGTAATGCCGTGCCGAGGCAATCATCAAAAGGGACGCCACTCGCGCGTTCTGCCCCGCTTCAGTGCGCTCCACCGCGCCGAAAAGCAACTCAGCGAGCACACGGTCAACCGATTGCGGAGATCTCTTCGTCGGCACAAGCCAGTGCTCGTGAGGCGGAGTCTCAATTTTAGGGCCCCATTTGGGCCCATAAAACGGCGAACTCTAGATATTGGAAGAAACGTTCAACTTCCTCCGTTTCTCCTGCGATGCACACAGCGCAGGTCAAGAGCAAGCATCCGTAAGCATTTGTACGGCACAAGGATTCTGGCAGATTTCGCACTCTTCCACAAATTCACGAAAACTCATCAGCATTCACGTGCATCTGTATGGCACAGAGATCCTCGCTCAACTCGCACACCTCGACGAGGCCAAGAAACCCATCATCATTCACAGGGGTCGCGCGTTCCCACTGCTTTGCTCCCCCGTACTGCACCTCCGCCGCAGTCACCAAATCGTAGAGCAACGCGTCTTCTGGCCCAGAGCAGGCCTCGACGATAGTGAGCGCTTCGAGCGCAGCTCGATCAAGCGCGTCTTCAGCACCGGTTGCACTAGCAGCTTCTGCAGCGCAGCTGGGCCCAAGCACGACAAGCGGGAGCGCATGTAGCTCGGAACGCCAGTTTGCACACTCCGGATCAAGACACTTCTGAAACATTACGCTCTGATTCAGATCAACAACATAGATCACATGATTCGATTGGTGCTGCCGACGAACGCGTGCGCAGTAGCGATGATTCGCCATCGAAAGTAGCAGCGTGCGTGAGGAGGCGAAGTACATCCAGTTCCGGATACGGGGCCACGTGGAGGTATCCTTCGAGCGCGCATACTCGATGACATAGTCTTCAATTGCTGGAAAAAGAGAGCGGAGACGGCCTGGTTCCAGACCAGAAACCGGCATTGGTGCACTCGGCGTATGCTTCGCAGAGTGCACGGGCGGGGCAGTGCCGCCCGTCCGCGGCAGCGGCAGCTCGAGCGAGCACGACGTTTCATAAAATGCATTCGTCAGCATTGCAGTGCGGAGAACTTGGGCCCGCTGGTCCTCGGTGGACAAGGCACACAATATCGAGCCCATCCACCTTGCGGTCGGCTCGAAAACCTTATCGCGTCCAAACTTTTGAGAATACGGTAGTCGAAAGCACCGATTCCGCGAGTAAACACTGATATCAATGAAACCCTCTGGCAGCTCGTTCTCAAGCCGCGGAAGAACTCTGGTCCTCACAAAACAGCCAACAGCCATGTTATCATGCAGCAAAACTCCGGGTAATATCAGGTGCCGTGAGTACTTCGCCGGTATGCTAGAGTCCAGTTCCAGAACCTCGAGAAACCGACTCCCAACGTCCGCGCCTGCGCACTCTCGCACAGCCTCTCGGACAACTCGAACGAGACGCTCAACCGCAGCATCAAGCTGCTGAACAACTCGGCTGCGGTGCTCGTCCGCCCAGTCCGGGCAAAGGCGTTGTTCCAGGTCAAAGAAGAGCTTGCACGCGAAGCCCTCTCTGAGTACTTCGCTGAAGCAACGCGGAACGTAACGCCAGCTCTTGTAAAGAAACGAGTCGAGCGTGCCGACGAAGTAGTCCCGTCTGCCCGTTACGTCTAGCTCACGAGCGAAAACAAACAGAGCCTCCGTGAGGCCAGAGTGCCGCAGCGCCCGCTCACGTTCCTCCGAAAAAGCTAGTGCGGAACTTTGCACTTCAAAGTGCCGGAAAAGTGCACGAGCGCTCCCGGTGCTCTGATTGCGCGCTTGGCTCAGGAGTCGGGCTTGGTTCGTCGGTGTGAAATCCCTCCCATAAAACGTATACGTAGAAACGCCCGACATGGGCGTTGTATTAGTCGCTTGTATCCACCCTGCGAAGCAACCGTTGGGAAGCGCGCGAAAACAGCGCGCATGGAGATTTTTGCTAAGTCTTTATATACTGATTCGCGAATTGTTTCATTCGACTTCGGGGGGCTGGCGCAACGGTAGCGCGTTTGACTCCAGTCCGCAGTGGCGATCAAAAGGTTATCGGTTCAAATCCGGTGTCCCTCACATTTTGCAAGCTCGTGCCGCTTTGGCACTAGAGGTACTGCACTACGCAGCAAGACGCTCGGGGGCACTTCCTGCGGTTCGCAGCCTCAGAGCTGTGTACCGCGCATACTGCACTCAATGGAGTTGTTAGCGGGGGCGACTAACGCTCCAGAGGTTGCTTTCGTTGCTAAGGTCTAGGCTTGCTGAAACTGACCAGACTCGCTCGGGTGCGCGAACGTTACCAGCGGTCAGTTTAGAAACAATCGTTTCGCTGCGGACGCTTGGACCTTCCGCCAGCCACGGTACTGTGAAATGCCCACGGCATAGAGGCTTGTTCGACCCAGTGAACAACCGGGAGCCAAGCTATCTTCGGCACCTGCTTCAATGTTGTTGCATAGAGCCTGACTCCTCCGGCTGTGCGAGAGCAGCCAATAACTAGTGGAGGGAGCAGCTCTGCTCTCCAGATGCGTCTGCGTTCCAGTGGCCCAAAACTTTTCTTTCCATTGAGGCATGGTTTCCAATCGATCCAGCGGCATGTGTTCGTATAGCGCCACGTCTACCGATACTACTTGCTCCGAGGTTGGATGCGACGCCACCACGGTGACCGCACAGGAACAGAGCAGCCCCGCCGTGCCATTGCGGGTGTCGGGCCGAAGCTCTTAAACCAAATGCCCTCGGGCAGAATCCGCAGGGCCCCTGGATTTGCAAGAATGCTGAAGGGAAACGCACTCGCGAGGCCGCTTCGACGGCAGCGCGGCAAGCGGCTCGGACATGACGTCGAGTGGCCAGCCTTCAGTGACGCACCCTGTCCGTGGCTGGGTATCCAACGCGGCAGCGCCAACCCTGCAAACCCCGGACAGCGCTCGGGTAGCACACGTGTCACTGTGATTCTACGTATGTATCCAAATGCGCTCGGGGTTGCCAAAACCCGCAATATCCATCCGCGCTCGGTAACACGGCTGCATCGAAACGCGCGCGTTGCCTAGTCCTGAATCTTTGAAACACATGAACCTCGTCGCGGGCTGAGAGCTAATGAAAGCGCCGCGCAACGCCTAGGAACTTGTTCTCCATTCTGACTTTCGGTATATAGTGTGTGCTGCTCCACCCCGGGGCCGCTGTACACAACCATCCTTTCTGTCCAGCCGAAGACGCATTGCCTTCGATGTGGTCGCAATAAAGCACTGGAATACAAAGGAAAAGCAGCAGCAGCTGATGATGATGGTGACCGTGTTCAACGTCTAACAAAGTTTCCTCATGCCTTTACTGGAGCTCTCACTGCACACGGCGTGGGATATGTGGGCGCCCCGTCAGCGTGCCTGTCTAGCTCAGCTACTAGCCATCGCACGGGACGCATGATACCGTTGGAGTTTGGATCGACGCTACACCATTGCAATGCAGCAACAGCCGCTGTCTATTACACTGAAATTTACCTGGTCTCAAAACCGTATCCCACTTTCCGCACGGTGGGCATATACTACAAGCGCGTTTCTGGTAGCCGTATATTTGACAAGGGTGCTTTCCTGGCACGAAAAAAAGTAATGAACAGAGTTCTCAAGCTGTCCAGTTCGTTGAACTGCCAGAGCCCGACGGCTCCTCGCGCAGATGACCAACTACTTCGTATTTTTGGAGAAACTTCTCAAACCACTGGTACAGCGTCTCTTTTTCGTGCTCAGTCAAATCATCAATAGCGCCACAGACTTCGCCAGGTTCCGTGCTCATCTTTGCGAGTCCTCTGCTCGCGTTCTTCCCAGCAAAGACAAAGTACGGCCCACCGGGCCCATAAAAAGACCTCGCATCGGAGACGTCGAAAACTTCAGCCCGCGCCCCAGGCCGTGGCTGTACGGCCACGTAGATTGGCTGCCCTTTTGTTCCGTCGTACTGAGCAAGCTCCTCGCCAGTGAACGCCCTCGGTGCCGGCCGTTCATGGTGCCGTGGCGGCGGCTGCACTGCAGGGTTCTCAACGTGGTTACCCATCAAGCGAAGCGCACCCAGCACAAACACACCGCCACCCAAAAGTAACCAGAGTCCAACTGCATCCATGATAGCGTCGAAGCGTTCACCGAACGCCGTTCTAAAGTAGAACGACGCCGACCGTTTACAGTAGAGGAGAGAAACCCGCCCTAGACAAAAAGTCTCCAACTGACGTGCAGACGCCTCCCCGTCTTTTTCGACGGGTCACCCACTACTGCTTCCAACTTCTTCTCATATAGTTCGACTTTGAGAGGTTGTCCAATAAAGTTCATTCTTGTTGACTCTGGAGGTCTCTTCTCCAGCACCGCACATCTCCTTACATTGATGGCGGCGTTTAAGTCCCGGTTCACGAATTCCATACGTTTCGTCCCGTTGATTGTACTTACTAATGGAAGGAGTCCACGAACTTTCGCCCTGCTTTCCATTTGCTCCTCTGCCAGCGGTCCGTACTTTGCTATTTCCTCGGGGCTCCGTTGGCACTTTTCCATCGCCACTCTCTGAAGTGTGCAACCCAGCTCGTGGTGTGTGTACGATGTTCGAAACTCATCTATAGGTATCGTGACGAAACGCCTTGCGCACTCCTTGTACGCTCTCGTCGTTGGAGCTGGTGTACACCCTTTTTGGGTCTTCCAGTGCCCTGCTCCGTACGCTACTACGAGCCCTTGACGGTCGTCCTCCTTCAAGGCGCTCAACTGGTTGAAAGAATTCGCGAACGCCCGCCGCTTACCACAATACAAATTCATTCGCAAACGAGCCCACCGGGACTTGGTATACTCATCCCACAGTGCATCCCAATGAGCAACGCGAAATTCTATGAACTCCCGAAGAGCTTTAAAGTCCGCTCCGCGGCTCGTCACCTCGCTCAAAGTTTCCAGGCGATCCTTCATTCCTGCATTCCATGTCTCGATTTTCTTCCTTGCATTCACTATATCGGATTCTCGATAGTATATTGCTCTCGAGAATCTCAACAGATGCACGTCTTTCTGACGTAAGTTGCCGTCAGTACCATCTTCCTCACGCTTCGGTGCTACGATGGTTATGATATTGGTATTCCCAGGGTCCGCGCCAACGACAAAGTCGCTATCCCGCACTTTCTGCGTCGCAGGTTCCGCCTCCTTCTTCTCTTCATGCTTCGCCGCGTAAACGATAACGTGGTTATCCTGCACTTTCTGCGTCGCAGGATCCGCCGTCTTCTTATCTTCATCCTTCCTCACGGACGAAGCCGAAGGCGGGACTGAACGATCTGCCTTCAACCGTCGATATTGTACACACATGGCA
>Ga0080006_1153982_pt1 | contig 27502 bp, 22 predicted proteins | sample RS3BMetagenome_FD_69209 | JGI IMG/M metagenome (GOLD analysis project Ga0080006, IMG submission 69209) | Ferric oxide microbial mat and aquatic microbial communities from Rainbow Spring, Yellowstone National Park, USA - RS3B (SPADES... ...
GTAGATGCCGCGCTGCCTCCCATGCATCCGTGCGCAGTACTCGCCAACCGGTAGTCCCTCTTCTCGTGCGGCCAACTCCGCTGGGGTGCCGTGCTCGTCCGTGGCGCAGATGAACAGGGTCTCCTCCCCCTCGGCCCGCAGGAACCAAGCGTAGACATCTGCAGGCAACAGCGAGCCGATCAGATTCCCAAGGTGTTTCACGCCGTTGATGTACGGCAATGCGCTAGTGATCAGATGCCTTCCCAAACTCCTACCCCTCTTTCGGCATAACAAAAGCCGCCACGGGAGTGCCCGTGGCGACCAGGTGGCTACAACCTAAGGCCGGCGCATTCGAGCACTCCGCAGCGTGGACATCATGGAGACCATCGCGGTCTTCATCGCGCTCATCCCTTCCGACGTGTCGTCACGTCCGATGATACGGGGGCAGCGGATCGAGGGTCAAGGCCGTCTCCTGAGGTCCCCTCTCCAGATCACGACGTGTTGGGGTACGACCCCCACAGAAGTTGACTCTGCGCTCGTGAGCTACGCCGCGGATTGGGGTGGCCATAGCCGCACGTGAAGGAACGGCAGCGAGTTGAGCACGAGTACGCAACCGAACGGGCGGCGGATCAGGCCCCTTGCCACTCCATACCCCATCGGTTTTGGCCGGAGGAGTCGTCACCAGTTGCGCCGAAGGGTTGTCATTGTGCAACCATCTCAGGCAGATGCACCCTGTTCCAGCGGAGGTGACGGCTTGTCGCCACTCCTCGGCTTGCCCAAGAGCCACTGCGCGTTCCGAGAGGCGCTATTCACGGATCTGGCTGGCTTGGCGGAGATCCTGGGTTGACGGTCGGCCAACGGTCAGCGGATACCCTGGCCTGGTCCCGGGTGACGGGGAGTGGTATAGCATGGCAGAGTGGCGCAAGGAACTGCGGTGGCGCCAGGCCGCAGTTGCGGGAGGTGGCTTGGCCTTCGGGCCACGCAGCGCGGAGCTTTTCTACGGTGACGAGCAGGTAGGCGTCGTGGCCCCTGTACAGAGCAGCTTCTGGGAACCCTGGCGCTGGTGGTGGAGCGCGAGCGGCAAAGGTATCCCCGCGCACCGCGTGCCCGCTGACGTGCCGTCGCGAGAAGCCGCCAAGGCCGCTTGCGAAGCGTACGTGCGCGCCTGCCTCGGCCTGCCGGCGCAAACGGCAGCCGAGCCGTAAAAGGCGGAGGTCGCGCAAAAGTTCGCCTTGATACTCGGCCCGCAGCGCTAAAACCCGCGCCCGCTCGGGGCCATGACACAAGTCATGTGGCGTGGTTGAAGCGGTATGCGTCGCCGAGTTCACATGCCACACCAGTGATGGGCGTTGCCTTCTGCGTCTATAGTGGCCACTCTCATATCGACTGAAAGCTAAACCTGTTGATCCCGGACTCGCGCAGTCCTGCCCTTCGCATTCTCAACAATGTGGATGCACAAGTAGACGGCTCTACAGTTCACTCGTATAAGGTCATTGGGGCAAGGAGCAGAGACAGTGAACATTCTGGTCATCGGTGCAAGCGGTTATTTGGGCGCTCATGTCTATCGGCGTCTCCTCGAAGAAGGAGCACATGTGTATGGCACGTGTGGACGTCATCATCGTCCAGGGCTCCTAACGATCGACCTTCTCGACCCGCAGGCCACAGCCCGCTATCTGATCTCATTGCGACCGGAACCGGATGTCGTCATCTGGTGCGCCAAACGAAATCGCGAGAACGACGATGAACAGGCTCTGAATGAGACGGGACTTTGCAGTCTGGTGCGCTCCGTCCCTGGCACCGCCCGGTTGATCTTCGTGTCAACGGACGGCGTGTTGCCCGGAACCGGAGGTCCACATGGAGAAGAGGTGATGCCCTCGCCCTTTTCTTCTGACTCTTCCGTCGCGCGCTACACCAACGGGAAACTGTGGGCGGAACAGTGGTTGCAAAGCGACTCACCACTCGCGCACACGACAACCATAGTTCGAACAGGCATGATCTACGGCCGGGCAGTCTCCGGCGAGTGGGACGCGCGCACAGCGGCGGTGCTGAATGATTTTGCTTGCGGACAAGCTTTTTCAAAAGCGGACAATCTGCTGCGTACGTTTGTGTATGTTGAAGAGTTGGCTTCCGCCCTGTGCGAACTAGCCGCGATCGACTGCATCCCCGGTATCTTGCATGCGGGACCTGAGCACGGAGAAAGCCACTACACGTTTGCTAGGGCCATCGCCCGCGCCTGGTCCCTGCCCATGCATCTGTTGAGTCCGCATCAGATTCCACCGGAAGATGTCAAGGAACGCGAAGTTCGTCTCGATACTCGCCTGAACACCTCTCTCCTCCGCTCCAAGCTTGCGACCCGATTTCACTCCGTTGATGAAGTGTTTGCTCTTCTGGCCAGGTAGAAGTGATTGCGCTGCCGATTCCATGAGGGCCGAGGCTAACCTTGGCCACAACAAAGGTTATGGACCACCTCATGGCCGAGCAATCTAGCTGCCATGCCGACGCCACATGTCCTCAAGCCCGCGCCTCAGGCGATCAAGTTCGAACGCGTCCCCTTGCCAGAAACCATGCGCCCACAGTTCGGCTACGAGATAAACTGCCGCACCGGTCCCAGTCAGCGCCGCACTCAACGCGTCGAATCTCCCAGCACCTGCCAAGAACGCCGTGTTGCCATCCGGAAGATCGGACATCAAGGAATCTAGCTCTAAAGCATCGCCATGAGTGCAGAGCACAGCCGAGAGTAGTCGTAGTCGTAGCTCCTGCGGTACGGGCGTTCTCCTGGCCCACCAAGGTGCCCTCTCGCGTCGAGTTCATCCACCTGTGCCTTGATGCTAACGTCCTTACCTTGCCATCGCAGGCTATGAAACACCACGAACCCGCCGTCCTTCCTTCGCCATTGGTCGTACCGTAGGGGTTCCTTAGCAATTAGTTCCTCGACCTCGTGTCTGGTCTTCTGATTGTCAACACTTAGCCGTTCGTGCTGCTCGTACAACCGAAACAAACCTAGAGTTTGCGGCCCAGCGGACGCCCAGAAGGCCGTCGCCCGTGCTCTGGGATCTAGCAGGAGCCATGCGGAGTTGATCCACGTTTCCCATATCGAGCGGGCCAACGGGGCGGCCGCCGTTCCGAAGTTCAGTGAGGCGAGATGGTACAAGCCGCGCAGAAGCTGTTGCATGCGACCAACTCGGGTGATGAGAAAGTCGACGTCTGCGCGGTCACGCGGGAAGGGCGGACGGTCTGCCCGCTGCTTCAGCAGGTGCTCTGCAGCGACAACAAGCTGATGGTCTACGGACTCCACAACAGGATGTAGTTCGGAAAGCTCGATCACGCTAATCCCCTCCTGGAGACCGACGAGACCCGAGTCGCGCCGTGCTGAGTGAGGACATGTCGTCGCATCGGTACTCTCCAGAATGCGGTAGGACCCTTGCCGCCGGGTACGGGTACTGGGCACTGCACTCAATGGTATCCTGCAGTGCGCTTCCTTCGGGCAGGTTTGCCAGCTGTCAGGCCCGTCCGAGCGGCAGCGCTCCCCTCACCACGCGGATGGCCGAGCGCCCGCGCTCACCGCCCAGGGACCAGAGGAGGAGGAGGTACAACCCGAGCAGCACGGACCCGATGGCCACGACGAGCCCGAGCTGCATGAGCCAGCCGTGCAGCCATGATCCCCGGCTTAGGACGTAGCCGAGGGGCGCCAGCGGCAGCGCGATCAGGAGGGCTCGCAGGTACGGTGCCGGGGAGATCCCGCGCGTCCCGAGGAGGCGCTGGAGGTAGAAGAGGGACGAGAGGAAGTACAGGCCGCTCACGATCGTCGTGCTGAGCGCGATGCCGGGGGTGCCCATGAGGAGCATGAGGCCGTAGTCGAGGCCGGCGTTCGCGAGCATCGCGAGGAGGCTCAGCCGGCCGAGGATCCGCGTGTTCTTGTACGAGTAGAAGGCGCGCAGGAGGAACTGCTGCATCGTGCGGAAGACCAAAGACACCGCATACGCCGCGACGATGGCGGCCGTGGCGATCACGGCGTCTCGGCCGTAGTGGCCATGGTGGAAGACGACGTCCACGACGGGGCGGCTCATGCCGATGAGCAGCGCCGCGATCGGCAGCGTCGCCACCCAGGTAAGGTAGAGGGCCCTGTCAACGGCTCCAACGAGGCCGGCGGGGTCCCTCGCCTTCGCGTGCTCCGCGAAGTCCGGGAAGAGCACCGTAGCGAGCGACTGCCCGATGAGGGTCACGGGTAATTCGAGGAACTGCCCGGCATTCTGGAGCTCGAAGAGGCTGCCGGCGGCGAGCGACGACGCGAAGAACTGGTCGACGAAGAAGTTGACCTGTCCTACTACCGACGAGGTGACCTGGCTCGGCAGGAGCCGCAGCATCCTAAAGGTGCGCTGCCAAGTCTCGGGCCTTGGCTGTGCGAAGGGGGCCGTCGCAGGGACCATGAAAAGGAGTTGCAGGAGCGTGCCGCCGAGGAGGCCGATGCCGATGCCCAAGAGGCCATAGCCGCGCAGGAGAAAGATTAGGGCAAGCGTGGATCCAGAGCGCGCGAGGTTCGCCGCGGAGAGCGGCCCGAAGCGGCGCAGGGCGTTGAGACGGCCGGTCCAGACGGCGGCGAGGGCTAGCGGCACGATCATGGCGGCGACGAACCAGACGACAAGGGATACCGCGTGTACGCCGGACGGCCCGATGTGGTACAAACGCGGCAGGTAGAGGGGCGCGAGGAACCCGAGCAGGAGCGCGAGCGGTGCGATCGAGAGGAGCACGACGCGCCCCAGGGCGGAGAGGAGCCGCGGCGCCTCTTCCGGCGACTCGTGGAAGAAGGGCACGGTGACCGTGGAGAAGGCCTGCGTCTCGATCGAGATGATGGCCTGCGGTAGAATCTGTATCGCGCTGTAGGCGTCGCTGAGGCGCGTCGCGCCGAGGAGCGCCGACACTAGGGATCTCCACACGATGCCCGCGAGCTTCCCCAGGAGGGTCCAGGCCATCACCTGCAGGGTCGCCCTGGTGCGCCTGCTGGGCGCGTCCTCAGCCACGGGGACAGCCACGCGGGATCACCTCCGGTAATTTCGGCAGCCCAATTCGGAAAGGAACGAGCCGCTAGTCCGGAAAAGGTCTGCCACCTCTGCCAGCCGTGGGCTGGGGGAGAAGCGGGTATGCGTGTGGGATGGGTGGGGTTCTGCTCCGGGGCTCGGGGCCCCTGCCTACCCTCGCGTCGGTGGTGGAGGGGGAGCTCGGCATGCAGGTTTGCCGAAATTTGCGGAAGTTTCTAGCCTGCGGCGACTGCGATCCGAAGTCCTTGCCCTCACCCGCCGGCGACGAACTCGAGCGCCCTGGAAAGGCTCTGGCAGAAGTCCCCCGGGTACGAGTGGCCCATGGAGTGTGTCTCCATCTCGCACGAGATGCCGCCCTCCCTGAGCAGGGATCGCGCGGCCTGCGCGAGGGATGACGCATCCCGGTCCCGATTCCCCGCGACGATGTACCCGCGCAGCCCCTGGGGCGCGCGCTCAAGGAAGGAGCGGATCTCCGCGGGAGAGAGGAGCGCCGGCGCGACGGCAATGAAACCGCGCATGGCGATCGTCCCGCTGAGCGCGAGGCGCATGGCGAGGCCGGCCCCCGCGGAGAACCCTCCGATCACGATCCTTTCCCGGTCTAGTAGCCGATTGGACACCTCCTGGCGCACATGCCCCCAGACCTCCCGCGCACCCCGATCAGCGTCCCACCAGCTGTAGCCCCCCGGCGTCTCGACTTCGGTGGACTGCGGGAGAAGGAGCGCCCAGCCGGCCCCGGCCGCGCACCGCCAATGCCCGAGCTCAGCGCCTGCGGTGCCGCCGTTCCCGTGCGGAACAGCGAGCAGCGGAGCCCCGCGCTCCTCCCGCCCTTCCGGCGGGAGGAACATCGAGAGGGGCCTTGCCGCGGCCTGTGCCGCATCCCAAAGCTCCTGGCTGGCGGCGACAAGCCGCTCGAAGTCCGGATCGCCCTGCAGAGTCGCGAGGTCGCGGTCTCTGCGCAGCATGCGGAGCGAGAACCACCGCCCCTCGGCCACCTCGTCCTCGAGCACGCGCAGCGCCTCCTCCCGGTCCCCGAGGAGGTTTGCCAGGCAGAGCCGCCAGTAAGCGATGTCGCTGCGCGCCTCGGAAAAGCGCCTGGCGTCGCGTGCGATGGCCTCCATCGCCGCCGCGTACTCTCCTCGGTCGTAGAGCTCGTGAAGGAGTTCGCGAAACTCCGTCAGTGTCACGCCCGCACTCCCCTTCTGAAGGGACACTGGGACGTCCGTCCAGTTGGAGTATAGGGCTGGCAGCCGCAACCAGGTAGTCCGTGGACGGTCTGGATTACAAGCCGGAGGGCTCCGGGCACGCTTCACCGGTGCGTGGCGAGAAGGCCGAGGCTCTTGACGACGGAGGCGCGCCAAGCGCCGGAAGACACTTAAACGTTGACCAAAAGGTAAGAGGTTGTCTGACCGCGAAGGAGCGTTCAGGGAGCTGGCAACTCTTGCCACTGCGAGTACTGCACTACGATATGGACCTGACCCTCCTACCCGTGCCGCCAGAGAGCCCGATCGCGGATGCTCCCGGACGCATGGACGCGCGCTGCACGCTGCGTCTGCGCAACGAGGGCAGACGGCCCGTGCGCCACGTAAGGCTCATCCTCTACCGCCTGCTAGACGTCTCTTCCGCAGAGACGGCAGGGCGGCCAATTGCGTTACGGCAGACCCAGCGCAGGATTGCACTCGACTGGACGGATGCACTCTTTGTCAACCGCGTGACGCTCACCCTCGAGAATGCCATCGAGCCCGGCGCTGAGATCGCGGTCGCACTCCGCTACGGCGGCACCCTTGTCGGCTACCGTGAGCTCGGCGCCTACATGCACGACTCGGTGCAGCGTGACGTGGCCGTCCTGCGGCCAGAGGTTCTCTGGTATCCCGTGCCAGGTCCGCTCACATGGCAGGGATTTCAATGCACTTGGTCGCGCGTGCCCTTTGCAGTCAGCGCACGCTGCCCCGCTGGCTGGGACTGCTTTGTGGCCGGCACCCGAAAGTCCGGCCCGTCGGACGGCCATTTCACCTTCGAGAGCACGGGCTCCGCGTCCACTCCGGGCATCCACCTCTACGCCGGCCGCTATGAGGCCCGCCGCGATGGCCCTGTCGCGGTACACCACCTACCGGAGGGCGAGGCGTGGGCTAGGACGGCCGCAGCCGCTGGCGCCTTCGCGCTAGGAGAGCTTGAGCGGCTACTGGGAGCGCCACCGGTCGGCAACCTTCAGGCGACCTTCGTTGCCATACCGCCTGGCTGGGGCTCGCAGAACCTCTTCGACATCATCACGCAGACGGCAGAGCAAGACTCCGCTCGGACGTTCCGCGAGGTGGCCCACGAAGTGTCGCACTTCTGGACACCAATCGCGGAGGGTGATCCCGACCGCTTCGCAGAGGCGATCGCCCACTTCTTCGAGGATTATCTTGAGGGATTGCGCGAGGGACCCACGGCCGTCGACGCTGCGATTGCGGCTCACATGGCGGCCCTACGGTCGCGGCTCGAGGCCGGCAAGGCCCCGCTCGCCGGGGCGGGCAGGCGCCCCGATATCGATACCATCTCGCGCCAGAAAGGCCCCCTTGCACTATGGGCACTTGCGCGCACGATCGGTGTCCCGAAGACGATGGACGTCCTCTCCACCTGGGCGCATACCAAAGGCGGCGGAGCCGACGAGTTCGCCGCGCTCCTGCTGGAACGCTTGGGGGGTGAGAAGGGTTTTAATGCAGGCCACTTCATCGACGACTGGTTCCACGCGGATCTCTGTCCTCTGGATCTCGACCTTGCGCCAGACACGGCACTTCGCCGAGTGGCCGTGCGCTACTTGGACGGGCAGCCCTAAGCCGCAAGCGGGTTCACGCCTAGAAGCGGACGCAGCTCGCCCCGCCATCCTCGCTTCCGACGATCCTCAGTTCGTCGTGGGCAAGGGGCGGAGCGACGCCGCAGCACATCCCGCGCCTAGCCAGCCGACAGGCGGAGCGGGACAGATCTCCTTCTTCGAAACATGCTTCGTAGAAACCCCGTTTCCAGGCGTCTGAGCGCTTAGATCAGCCCATGGTCCCAGTGTCTGCGCAGCCACGCGCGCTCAAGCGCCGTGCGCAGCACCTGAGGCTCCTCCCCGCCGTGGATGTAGCGCAGTGTGCTCATGAGCGAGCGATGCCCGAGGTACTCCTGTACACCGCAAGCGGCATCGCTCTGAGGTACAGGTGGGTCGCGGCGCTGTGGCGCAGCGTATGGTTGCAGACGTTTGAGGTGATGCCGGCCCGCTTGGCCGCCTCCTTCCCTGCGCATCTTGCGGAGACGCCTTTCGTGCTTGACAACGCGTCGTGTGCGCGTGGGAGACTCAGGAATCTGCGAGATCGGCACCGGAGAACCGGCTTGGACGAGGTCATGCAGCGTCACCGCCCGGTAGCCGCGACTCCTCAGGCCCTGCAGGATGGTCTCGAGTGCTTGCACCGTGCGTCGGCGCGGGCCGCCGCCGTCGTGCAGGAGGATGATGGCTCCTGGGCCCAGAGGATCCAGCACACGGGCCGCGATCATAGCGGCTGAGGAGTTGGTCCAGTCGCGCGCATCGGTCGTCCAAAGGACGAGCGTCTGTCCCACCCTGTCCGCGGCGTCCACGACGTTCCGATTGAACGCCCCGTACGGCGGGCGAAAGAACCTCGGCGTCTGGCCTGCGATGTCACCAAGCAGTCCCTGCGCCTTGGTGATCTCGCTCAGCATCTGATCCTTGCCGAATCTCGTCAGGAGGACGTGCCGCATGCCATGGCTGGCGATTTCGTTGCCATCTGCCGCGATGACGCGCACGAGTCCCGGGTAGCGCTTCGCGCTTTGGCCGAGCACGAAGAATGTCGCATGGTCGTGGTAGCGTGCGAGCAGGTTGAGCACGTCCCGGGTGTTGCCGGGATCGGGCCCGTCGTCAAAGGTCAGGGCAACTACCCGCTCTGTGGTGCGCACACGGTAGAACGCCGGCACGTGGGAAAGCTTCTCCTGCACCACCTGATCGCGCTGCCGCTTGGCCGTGGCTTCGGGCGCGCCCTCTCCGGTGGGCTCCTGTCGTGCCGGCCGGCGTTCGGCCGCCTGCAGCGCCCCTGTCGGGCGATTGGCGCTCGGCTGGCTGGCGGCGCATTCTGAGCAGGTCAGCAGTACCGTACCGAGCAGAACGAGCCGGGCGATCGGGCTGCGCATGATCGTGCCTCCAGGCATCTCCTTCGGTTCAGCATCCGGACCTCTCGGTCCGCCCTTCCACGAGCCTCCGTGCGGTGTCCCCGCGAATCCCGCCCATCCTGATGTCCTCCGCCAGAGCGACCCGACGACCTGCGATACCGTTCGCCCAAATGCCGCCTGCGATCGTTGATGCGCGATCCGTCCCCGGCCCCTCGCCGGCACGCGGGTGTCCGCGTGCGCACCGAAGGCCTCGGATCCGCCGCCTTGCGGGACCGATCGCCTGCACTCAAGGCCCTTCCCGGTCGGCCGGGCTGCGTCAGCGCCCGGCCAACAAGCCGGCCCCGGCCTCCTCTCGCGACCAGTTCTCTCTCTGCGCCTCGGGCCCCAGCAGGGGAAGCTCAAGCCTGCGTAGAGGCTCGGCAAAGGGAATGCTCACCGCACGCCCAGCGATTTTCGCCTGTACGCGCACGGCTGTGACGTAGAATCGCTTCCAACCGTAGAGCTGGCTGCGGTGGGCGCGTACGGCCTCGCACTTGTCCGTCATCACCTGGGATACGTCCACAAGGACGTTGGGATCTGCCGAGCCATAGAAGACGATCGCCGGTGTGCGGCCCTGCAGCGATCGACTGACGTTCAGGACGGCTCGCCCGACCGCCAGGTGGTCGGGATGGATCGCGGAGCGATAGGGTGCGCTTGGATCGAACGCGAATACGACGTCGGGCTCGGTCTGCCGCCACACGTCCCGCAGAGCATCTTCGAAATATGGGTTGCGCGAGAGCTCCAGGTCCCTGAAGTGCAGGAATCGCACCTTGCGGTACCCGATGATCGTCCCCGCGTCCCTCTCCTCCTGCTCGCGAATCTGATCCAGCGTGCGCACATCGGAGTATTGCTGGTTGCCGCCGGTCGCCACCACCACGTCGATGTCGCTGCCGGCGAGCGCGAGCAGGCGGAGCGTCCCGCCGATGAACAGCTCGAGATCGTCCTGGTGGGCAGTGACAGCCAGGATGCGCTGGGGACCTCGGACCAGATCGAAGCCGAAGCGCAGGGCGAGTTCCGGGTTCTTGGGTGTGAGCCGGCGCTTGATGAACCGCCACGCAGACCAGGTGGCGAACGATGCGAGCGCGACCACCAGACGCACCGACCCGAGCGACAATCGGCGTGCCTTCCTCACGTTGCAGCGGCCTCCTCTAGCTTAGCCCTGCCCCAGGGCCGCAGCAGCCTTGTAGCCTACTTGCGCCAGCGGAGCCGATCGGTGGCAAGTTTGCTCGGGCCAGCCTCGTCGCGTTCGCTGAACCCGCCCCAGGTGCCGCCAGCTGCAGACAGCGCGATCTCCGGACCATCTGCCTCGGGCGATCAGATGCGAAAGAAAGGCCGGAGCCGGTACAGCTCCTTCGTAGACGACGTGTTCAGGCGCCTCCGTTCGGCCGTGTGAACGCCGGGGGCTCGCGACGATCCGGCGAAACGTCGAGGTGCTCCAGAGTGGATGTGACGCGTAAGCGGGGCCGGTCCATTATCGGCAACGCATGCCAAGAGGCCCGCGCCGCCCTGCAAGAACAGCTCCGCCGCCCTTGGCACGGCCGCCAGCATCTACCGCGGGAACCGCAGCAAGGCCGGGCCCTGGTCCCGACTTCGGCGGCCTGGCAGCAGGACTCCCCAGCGTGCCCCGGCGCTTTGGGCCGCATGCCAAAAGCGCCTATAAACGGCCGTTCACACGGATTCGCGCCGGGGAAGAGCAGCGGCACAGCCCTCCCTCAGTTGCGGCAAGACGTACGCGCCACGCCGGGCCTCCATCGCCGCTCTTGCCGGGCGCCGGCAGGCGCCGCACGCGCGCCTCGATGCGGGGCAATCTCAGGCCCGCACGCCGGCTGATCCCGCCGCTTGCCGCCTCACCGTCGGCCAGCAGCGCACGACACTTCGTCGTGACCTGCAGTCACCCGATCCTCCGCCCATCTCTCCTCTCCCGCTCCACGCCCGCCACCCCTCGCGCAGGATGCCGCGCTCAAACTGGGCGTCAGCGACCGTTGGAGAGTTCCGCCGAAGGGGTGCGCCGTGTCGAGCGGGGGCTCCTCGCAGCCAGGCAGGCCGACGCCCCAGGGCGCGCAAGCGCTCCGATGCGCAGCGCCGCGGACGGAGCGGGACGCCGGGTTGTTCCCGATACTAGACTTGGATGGTATGGGATCTCGGAATCGTCTTCAGGCCGCTCCTTGTCGATGTCGCGTCAAGGTCCGCGGCCCCCAGATGACGACGATGATCATGGCCGCCAAGGCAGAGATCAGACCGGTGATGCGCGGATCGTAAAACGAGCCGTCGACCGGAAACAGCTGCCAGGTGAGATTGATCATCATGTGGAAGAGCGCCGCGGCGAAGACGCTCCTGCCCGTGTTGTTGTAGAGCCAGACGATGACCACCCGCGTCGCCACGGTGCCAAGTGACCACCATGCCACCCATTCCACGGAACGGTAAGCCTGCGCCAGTCCCACGTAGTGGTAGACGGCCCAGAAGACACCCAGCATGATGCTGGCCCACAGCGCGCCCCATCGAGCCTGCATCGGGTCGATTGCGTATCCGCTCCAGCCAAGTTCCTCGCCCAGAGCGCCGACGAAGAACACTGCGGACAAGACCAGCGTCGGCAGAACCGCGATCCGCGGGGCCGGGACCGGCGTTCCGCTCAGGCGCATCACGCCGAACGAGAGCGCCATCACCACCGGCATGAGCAACAGGGTCGGTGCGTACCAGACGTTCGCTCTGATCCGTTTGTAGTCGAACGCCCGCGTCAGCAGCGCCTTTGCACCCGCCGGCCCATTCTCACGGTGACAGAGAATAAGCGCGGCCAATCCCGGGGTGACGGCCGCCAGCGCGGCGACGGGGAGACCAGGCAGGAGCTGTAGCCCCGTCACCGCGCCGATGACCCAAAAGGGAATGCTGAGTGCAAGGACCAGCGCGAAGAACACCATGGGCGATCTCTGCGACGGGACGCCAGGGCTGCCGGGTCTTCCAGCGACCGGCACAGGGGATGGCGGCAAGGGTGACCGCGGCACGAGGACATCTCCCGTCGGCATCAGCTCATGAGCGCAAAAAGACAGCCTGGAAGCGATCCAGAGCAGTTCTCGCGAGGGCTGAGGGCCCCGCACGTCATAAGGTGCTTTCCTTCCCGTGACAGCGAGCTCCTTCAGGACTACGAGGACAGGGCCCGATGGTCGACGGCGGTCAGAGAGAGGACAGCGATCTCGCCGCCCGCCGCGCAGGTTGAGGGGCGCCTCGGCCACGAGCGTACCATCGGCATGCGGCGGCTTCGTTGGCCCTTGCCGATCAGGTGCGACAGCCGATCGACGCCGACAGCGCCGGGCGATGCGGCTGATCTCTGCCCGCCGTCACCAGTGTCGGCGCGACGTAAGGGCGCAGACAGCCCGTCCGCCACGCTCCGTCGTCGCGACAGGGGCCGGAGGGAGGACGTCGCGGATCGCTAGCGTCCGTGTCGCAAGGTGAGCAGGTAGACCCTCTGGGAGAGCCGAGTCCCGTCTTCCCCACCGATGAGCGCGAAGCGGCCCTGTCCGAGATAACTGGCGGCTCCGAGGGCGAGCGGCGCCGGCAGGGCGCCGATCCTCAGGAGGCCGCCGCTCTCGCTGTACCAGTACACGCCGTTCTGGTCCTCGCCCGGCCCCGACTCCCCGCCCGCGACGAGAATCCCGTCCGATCCCGCAGCGACCAGCGGCGCGCGCACCGCCACCGGCAGCGCGCCCGCGCGCGTGACGCCCTGCCCTGGCGTGAAGCGGTAGATCGCGGACTGGTAGCCGCTCAGGGCGAAGCCGCCGAAGATGTAGACGCGTCCGCCGAGGGCCGCCGCGCCGGCGTAGCGCAGGCCGAGCGGCAGCTTGCCGGCGGCCGCGACGCGGCCCTGGGGGTCGATGCGCAGGATGCTCGCGAGAAAGCTTTGGCCGGTGTAGCCGCCCACAAGGTAGACGTCGCCGCCGCACGGCGCCGCCGCGAGGTCGGAGCGCGGCGTCGGCAGCGCGCCAAGGGGATGCAGCTGCCCGCCCTTGTAGAGGTACAGGCGATCGAAGCTCCGCACCTCGCCGCCCCCTGCGATCAGGATGGCACCACCAGGCAGAGGCGCTGCCGCGAGGTCGTGGATCGGCAGGGGGAGCTGCCCGGCGGGCGTGATGCGCCCGTCCTGCAGCCGGTAGATCGCCGCGAGGGAACCTTCTGGGCCGAGCCCGCCGAACAGATAGACCTTGCCGCCTTGTGCCGCCGCCGCGAGACCCTCGGCGGGCACGGGGAGCGTCGCGGCCTGCTGGAGCGCAAAACCGGTGACCAGCCGGGGACTTGGCGTCGCCTGATGTCCCGCCGCCGGGTGCGGCGCGGGCGCGGCCGTACGTCCGCAAGCGCCCAGGAACGCGGCGAGCAGGAGCGCGAGCGGGACTTCGCGGCGGCACGGCACGGCGTGACCTCCTCCCGAAGGCGAGGGTTCCCCTGGCGCACGATTTGCGGCACAGTACTGGTTTCCCCTGCCGCAGGCCTCTCGCACGCGGAACCGCGGCAGTCTTGATCGACATGGCTGGCCAGACCCCACGTTCCCGCTCGGACGCCCCCATCCGGTCACCGGCCCCGCTACGTCGGATGCCGCGCGCAACCGTGCAGGGCCATGAAGCTCGCGCTGGGACGATCCTCCCGCGGACGCCCTGGCTCTCGTCCGACGGGCACGAGAGCGGCTGTCCATCGGCCACGTCCGCCAGACGATGGGACTGGGGACGGCCAGGCAGATCTCTCCGCCGCCCGCCGAAGTCCCATCCAGATGGACGTCCGCATTGACAGCTCCGCACCCCACCGTTACGTTTACTAGCGTACTAAATTACTCGTGTACTGGAGGGTGCCATGAAGATCCCCACGTCTCTTCGCCACAAGCCGGTGATCGTCTCCGAGGCATACGACAAGGTCGACGGCCGCTTCGCGGGCCAAAGCGACGCCAAGGGGCTGTCCCTCGGTCTCGCGCAGTGGAACGACCGCGGCACGCTCGACATCTCGGCCAAGGTCTGGCGCCACACCGGCGCCAAGTGGTCGAGGCAGTCGGAGGAGCTCCCGCTCCACCGCGTGCTCGATCTCGCCATCCTCGTCTGCCGCACCCGCCAGTACTTCGCGGACGCCTATCGCCTCCAAGGGCTTCACGATCCGGCACATCCCGCGATCGACCGCGTCCCCCTCCAGGGCGGCGCCCTCGACGTGTCCATCGCCGTCGACAACGCGCGGATCGACCAGGACCTGAAGCTCTTTCAGCAGGCCCTGAGCCAGGACGACGAGTTGATCGGTGAGCGTCTGCGCCGGCTCGCGACCATCCTGAGAGAGCTCGGATACTGACTCCCCGTCCGGGGCCCGCCGACTGCGCATCCCCCGCAAGGGTGGCATTCCAAGGAGAGAAGACCGTGAGCGAGAGGACTCCGTACCTGCACCGGGATCACCTGCACAAGGCCCTGCATCCCAGCTTCGGCGCCATCGCCCGCGCCATGCGCGAGGCGAACGGCATCAACGCCAAGATCGCCGTCTTCGTCACCAACGTCGTCGGCACCATGTGGTGCGCGTACATCTTCACCCTCCTCGCCCTCATGGGCCTTCCCGCCGCCCTCAAGCCCGGCGGCGAGGGCATCGTCGCATGGATCGCGCAGACGTTCCTGCAGCTCGTGCTGCTCTCCGTGATCATCGTCGGCCAGAACGTGCAGAGCATGGCGGCCGACGCGCGCGCCGAGAACACCTTCAAGGACACGGAAGCCATCCTCGACCGCCTCGACATCCACACCGAGGGCGGGCTCAAGGCCATCCTCGACCGCATCGCCGAACTCGAAAACAAGTTCGCCGTCCAGCAGGCCCGGATGGAGTAGAACCGCCCCACAGGCACCGTGCCGCGGGTCACCATCGGCGCCGCCTCTCGCAATGAGCAGATGGCGCCATCCTTGATGGCGGCATTGGCACCCCTTGCCCGCGAACCCGAGCCGTCCTATGCGCGGGTGTAGTATGGTAAATGAGAAGCATTGGCGAAGGGTCGGATCTTGGTGGCCATCTTGCGCAGACCTCCGCAGCAGCCAACCCCGCAGACCGAGGAACCGGCAGCCGGACTGGACAGCAGCATCGTCTACACATCCCGCTCGATCGCCGGCGCCATGGAGAAGATGAACGGCGCATCGCTCACGATGTCCTCGAACCTCGACGGCATGGCCCGGTCCACCGACGAGATGATCCGGCAGCTGCAGGACAGCCCTCGCGTGAGCGGCGAGATCGACGCGAGCCTGCACGCGCTCGCGGACTCCTTCGGTCAGGTGGCCATCGGCGCGACGGAGCAGGCGGACGCCACCTCGGCGGCGCTCAGCATCATCGAGGCCGCCTCGCGCGCCGGCCAGGACGCCGGTCAGACCGCCCAGGAGGTCGTGGCCGATCTCGGCGAAGGCAGCGAGCGCCTGCGTGAGGGCCAGGAAGCCATCGCCGGCGTGCTGCGCGGCGCGGCGGGCTTCGCGGCCGCCATGGACCGCGTGCACGAGCAGCTCGATGCCCTGGCCCAGGCCGCGCAGGGCATCCACGAGTTCTCGGAGAGCATCCTCGACATCGCGAACGAGACCAACCTCTTGTCGCTGAACGCCTCGATCGAGGCCGCGCGCGCCGGCGAGGCGGGCCGCGGCTTCTCCGTCGTGGCGCAGTCGATCCGCACCCTTGCAGACCGCTCCAAGACGCGGGTCAAGGAGACCGACCAGCGCATCGCGTCGATCAACGCGGCCGTAGCCATGGTGGCGCGGGTCGTCGGCGAGATCAGCCAGAGCGCGCGGTCGGTCGCGGCCTCGGCCGAGGCCGCGGAAGGCACCCTGGCCGCCATCGTCTCGCAGGTCCACGAGGTGCAGGGAAGCGTCGGCACCCTCTCGGAGTCCTTCTCCGCCGTCACCGAGCAGATGCGCCAGGCGTCGACGCAGATCGGCTCTGTCGCCGCGGTGTCGCAGGAGAACGCGGCGATCGCCGAGGAGGTCACGGCGAGCGTCCGCGTCGTCGGCGAGCAGGTGCGCGACATGGCCGCGGTCAGTGCGCAGAACGCCGTCCGGGCGGAGGGCACGGCCAGGCAGGTGGAGGAGCTGCAGGCCGAGATGAGGACGTTCGTCGCCTCGTCGAACATCCTGCGCGCCATGGCGGACGACATCGCCCGGCGGGTCTCGGGCGACGCCGCGAGCTCCCAGATCCAGTCCCTGATCGAGGAGCTGCAGGCGGTCGCACGCCAGGCCGAGGATCTCCTGTCCGCGGTCCCCGAGGACGCGCTCGCCGTCGCGGACTACCGCGAGCTGAGACAGCCCGAGGATGTGGGGAGCCTCGCGCGGCTGTTCGACGTCAGCCGGGTCACCCGTTTCGACCCGCCCAAGTACGCCGCGCGCTGGGACTCCCTCGTCGACCGGCCTGCCGTCGATCTCCTGGAGCAGTTCCGCAAGGGCCACGAGAGCATCTCGATCATCGCCCTCGTCGATCTCAACGGCTTCGTCTGGGCGACCGACCGCCGCAACCAGGCGGACTGGACGGGCGATGCCGCGAGGGATCAGGTCCAGAACCGGATCAAGCGCTTCTTCGACGACGAGAGCGACCTGCCCCCGGCCCGCGTCGGGCTCGCTCCCGCCTACCTCGCGTCGCGCTTCGCGGGCAAAACCCGCTGCGCCCCCCGCGACCTCTGGCCCTACGGCGCCCCGCAGAGCGACCGGCCGTTCTCGATCCAGGTGTTCCACCGCGATACCGGTGAAGTGACGATGGAGATCGCCATCGCCGTCTACGCACACGGGCATCCGCACGGCGCGCTGCGCATGCTGACCGCCCTGGACCACGAGGGGCGCGTGGGCCGCTAGCATCCAGGAGGCCATCCTCGCAGCCGCACCGCCGCACCCGATCCGCCGCACCTCAGCGGCCTGATGCCCGGCGCCGCGCCTGGGCGTCAGGCCGTCGCCTTGCCCATGATCACCGTCCAGAGGGCGCCGCCGCGCACGTACGCCTTCACGACGACGGGCGTGCTGCGGCTATTGAGGAAGCGGAAGTCGAGATCCGGCCAGGCGATCGTCGCATCGCGGCCGCGCGGCACGTAGTGCACCCGCTTCGCATGGTGGTGGCGCTCGACGATCTTGAGCTGCGCCTTGTCGACGGCGTTGTAGAGCGTCGAGGACACCTGGCAGAGCCCACCGCCGACGCCCTGCTCGTACGCGCCCCAGACGATGACCGGCGCCCGCTGCCAGCCGGGCTGCCGGCTGACGTCCCCGATTACCCCAAGCGTCGAGAAGGTCTCGCCTGGGAAGACGATGCGGTTGTTGATGCGGCCAGCGCCCTTCTGGATGTTCATGTAGCGCCCTGCCGACCCGTCGATCCAGGTGCGGTAGCGTCCGAGGACATCGGTCAGGGCCTCGATGTCGGCGGTGCGCCAGCGCGCGAAGACGATGCGGATCACGGGATCGACCGTCCCCGCCTGCCTCGCGGCCCAGATGCGGCGCAGGGTGGCCTGCACGTCGAGCCTGCGGCCGGGCCGGTCCGGGACCACCTGTCCCGCCGGGTGCGTCAACGTCGCGCCGACCGGCGCCACATAGAGCCGCCGCGCCTCCTGCGCGACGAAGGCCTGCAGCTCCCGGTCCAGGAGGCCACCCACGGGGCTCGCGCCGAGCCGGACGCCAGGCTTCACGCCGTAGAGGCGCCGCACCGCGAGCTCGCCCGGCCTGCCAAGGTGCCAGAGCGCCCGCGCGGGCAGCCCCGCCGCGGGATAGATGCGCCGTAGCGGCGGGCGCGTCCCCGCCGTCCGGATCGTCGCCTGGGCCTGCGCCGCACCCGGCGGGACCGTCGCCGCCCGGCAGTACTGCAGGTGGCGCGCGGCGTCCTCGATGAGCCCGCTCGCGCTCGTCGCGATCAGGCTTCGCGCGCGCAGCGTCGCGAGGGCCGGCGCCATGCGGGCCACCGCGGCGCTGTCCCGAGGCAGGTCGAAGCGCACGATCTCCCCTGGTCCGACCGCTTTGGCGATGCGCTCAAGCTGCGCCGGATCGCCCCCCGCCTGCCGAGACCAGAGCACCGTCACGAGTCCGGCGCGGTACGCCTCCTTCGCTTCGCGGCTGGCGTCCTCGCGCCGCTGAGGCTGATAGACGCCGATCCGGTCGCCGAGCAGCCGCTCTGCCTCCTCGCCGTCCGCGAGCAGGCTGCCGCCGCCGGTCGCGGGCTGCCGCGTCAGGCCGAGCTCCACCTCTCCCGACTGCAGCAGCCGGCGCAGCGCGGGGGCCTCGGCGCGGATCTCGGCCGGCGTGACGATCACCGTGGCTTGCGCACCTTCCGCCGCAAGGACGTTGAGAAGTGCCGGCCAGGCCCGAAAGCGCTCGTCCGCGCGCAGCGTCAGGGCCACCAGCCGGTGCGTCGGCTGGATCCTGCTCACCGGTGCGGGGACGCGGGCCGCGGCTCCTTGCGCGGCTGCGGGACCAGGCGTAACGGCGGCAGAGAGCAAGAGTGCGGCAACAGCAGGCAGACGTCCCACCAAGCATCGCCTCCATACATCGCGCCTCCAGGCGGCGCAGGTTCGCAGCTAGGTTTCCCTGCGCGCACGAATCGCCGCAGGCGACGACGCCCTGCCGCTGCCGGGCGGCGACGCCGGGCGCAAGCGGCCGTGGAGGCAAAGGCAAAGCCGGCCGACGTCGCAACGACGCGGGTGGTCTCAGCCGTCCGCGCTCCCGACCGAATGCAGGTGCGCCGCTCAGCCCCCGCCGCGAGGAGCGTTCCGCCGAGGTGGCGTCCAGCCGGCGATCTCGGTCCAGGCCGCACCGCCGTCCTCTGTCCGCATCAGACCGACGTAGGGCCCTTTCGGCGTCCCCTGCAGCAACGCGTACCCCGTGCGGTCGTCGACGAACGAGACGCTGAGCGGCTCCTCGACCTCGAGTTCCGTGACGAGGCGACCTCTGGTCCACGTCCGACCCCCGTCGCGCGTCGCGTAGAGGCCGCCGCGAAACGACCACAGCCAGCCCCGGCCGCCCGGGAGGAAGGTCACGCCCTGCACCGTGCCGACGCCAAGGCCCGGTGCGACCGCGCTGGCCGGCACGCTCAGGACTGCATGCCACGTCCTGCCGCCGTCCGATGTCGCGAAGAAGTACTTCGCCTGCACGGTGACCGCGGACGCAAGCGTTCTCTGCGCGCCGGTGCAGACAAGCAGTGCCCGCGCACCGCCCAGCGACGCGACCGCGGCGAGCGACGGGGCGGCGCCGGGCGCAATCCCCGGGCAGGGCGCGCTGACGCGCTTTAGCCGCAGGCCCCGGCCGCCGGCCGCGGTCGTCAGCCGGTAGAGTCGCGTCTGCATGAGGCCTTGGCCGTGCGCGACGAGCGCAAACCCCTGGCCGCCCACGACGGAGAACGAGACGCTGCGCGGCCCGCCCAAAGACCAGTCCCTGCCGCCGTCGTCGGTCTGCATCGGCTGGATGGCGCACGCCCCGTAGGGAAAGCCGCCCTTCCTGACGCAGGTCTCGACGGTAAGCCAGCCTCGCCCGTGGCGCGACGTGTCGACGAACACGGCCGCCACGTAGCGGGCCCCTTGCGCAATCCGCAAGCGCACCTGCCACGTCCTGCCCGCGTCGGACGTCGCGGCCAGGTAGACGGTGTTCGTGCCGCTGTCGACGCCGGCCATGATCCCCGACCGCGCCGACCAGAACGAGATGGCCGACGGCAGGAAGGTCCGCGGCAGGCGGGCGGCGCGGGAGGCAGCCGCCACGGGCGCCAGGCCGGAGGCGAGGAGCAGGGCGGATCCGATGAGAGGCAGGAAGTTGCGCATCGGCGCATCAGCTCCAGATGGTGCGAAATCCGTGCCGTGCACCAGGGCTACGGCGCGTGGCGCCATACGGGCTTCGGGACCGCGCCCGCCGGAGGGTCGCCCCTTCAGCCGTCCAGGCGCCCGAGGCCGTCGACGAGGATCTCCGTCAGCCGGCGCGCGTAGACGCCCTGCGGGTCAAGCTCCGGATCGAAGAGGGTGACGTCTGCGCCCGCGGCTTGAGGAGCCAGCCCCACGAGGAGCTGCGTCAGCTCGTCCGCGTCGAGGCCGCCCGGATCGGGGCTGTCCACCGCCGGCATGGCGTCAGGGTCGAGGATGTCCACGTCCAGGTGGAGCCAGTAGGCCCTGAGGTCGGGACGATCCATGCCGCGGCGCATGCGGTCGGCGACGGCCGCCCCACCGGCGCGCCGGATCTCCGCTGCGGGGATGGTCATGGCCAGCCGGCCGCGTACCTCGGCGAGATGCTCGTCGCCGTCGCGGCAGCCCGCGTGCACGGCGTCGGCCGGCTGGAAGTACGGTCCGAGTCCGTCGATGTCGGCGATCTGCGGCCAGTGCAGACCCGTCACCGCGGCGAGATCCTCCCCCGCCAGGCTGGCGCACGTCGTCGCGTTGCCCGGATGGCGGAAGTCGGCATGCCCGTCCAAGTGCACGAGCCCATGGCGACCGGCCGGACGCAGTGCGAGTCCCACAGCGACGAGGAGGCTGCAGTCGCCTCCGACGATCAGCGGAACATGGCACTCCGCCCGCAGGCGGGCGATGCGCTCGGCGAGCCGCCGCGCATGCTCGACGGTCCGCTCGTGATTGCGCACGAGGCCTGGGGCCGCATCGTCGACATAGCGCCCTGGCAGCACCACCCCGGCATCGACGGCGCCCAGCTCGCCAAACCGCCTGAACAGCCCCGCTTCGCGCAGCGCCTCAGGTGCTTTCGCGGAGCCCGGTACACTCGTCGGTTGGGGTGTGGCGCAGGCCGAGATTGCTCGGTGCCGAAAGGAGCGCGATCATCGCCGCAAGGCCTCCCCTTCCCGTCGGGCGTCCTGGACCGCGACGGCCCGCCCGGCGTCCGCACGCCGGGATCGGGCGACGGCGCACGGGGACCTTCCACCCCGGCGGACTGGCCCCGGGGACTTGGCAGCTCCCCACGCGCAGGCTCCCTTCCACAGGCCTGCACGGTATCCCTCCGCGGTGTCCGCCCGCGCCGGCCACGCCCACGGCGAAGGATACGGCGTCACCCGTCTCAGAGGGCCACGCCGATCTCCCCTCCCGCCTCCGCCGCGAGCGGGTCGAGACTGACGAAGTGCAGCAGGCCGTCCTCGAAGCGCACGTGGACGATGGCGGCGTTCGGCACGGTGTAGAGATCCTGATCGGCGAACCCATGCCCGCGTCCCTCGAGCACAAGCCCGATCAGCGGATGCATGTGGCTGTAGCCGACGATCGCCCCCGGACCGCCCATCGCCGCCAGCCGGCGCACAAGACCGCCAACGCGCCAGGCGATCTGCGAGAGCCGCTCGCCTCCGGGCGGAGAGAAGCTCTCGGGGTCTAGGCACCACTGGCGAAACTCCTCTTCCGCCCACAGCTCGTCCGTGCGACGGCCCTCCCACCCACCGAACGTCACCTCCCGCAGCGCGTCGTGCAGCTCCACCTTGAGGCCCGTGGCCTGTGCCAGGGGCTCAGCCGACTGGATCGCCCTGGCGAGCGGGCTTGAGATGATGCGCGTGGGCCGCACGCCGCGGCCGAGCAGACGTCTGGCCGCCGCCGCGGCCTGCAGCCTGCCGCGCTCTGTCAGCCCCGGTCCCGGCGGGATCCCGCACAGCCGGCCCTCCACATTGCTGAGACTCTCGCCGTGGCGTACCAGGAACACGTCCGTGTGCAACGCCTCGCCTCCGTCGGCAGGAGTAGCCCTGGACCGGGCCCGAGGCGAGCGTAGCGTAAGGCGGTTACCGTTCCGTGAAGGCCTCCGGGCGGCACGGCACCCCAGGCACCCGACGGCACCCAACGCAACCGTCAAGGGATCGTAACCTGTTCGCAAGGGACGGGAGATAGCCTGAAGGCCCGAGGCCCCGCAGGAGGGATATCCCTTGGACCTGCAAGACGTGCTGCGCCATGACCTGATCGAAGCCGCCTACCAGCCCGTCGTCCGTCTCCACGACCGCACGATCTACGCGCACGAAGCCCTGGCGCGCGGCCCCGCGGGGCCGCTGCGCTCCCCCGCCGCCCTCTTTCAGGCCGCGAGGGACCAGGGGCTCCTCTTCCCCCTCGACCTCGCCTGCCGCACCGCGGCCCTGCGCCGCAAGCCCGCCGGCGTCCTCAGTCTCAACGTCGAGCCGCAGAGCCTGCTCGACCCCGCCTTCACCCGCGGACTGACGGCGCAGGTCCTGAGAAGCCTCGGCGTCTCGCCCTACGAGGTGATCCTGGAGGTGACGGAGCGGATCGCCATCACCGACTACGCGCTCTTCCGCCGCACCCTGGACCACTACCGCAGCCAGGGCTACCGCATCGCGCTCGACGATGTCGGCGCCGGCTACTCGAACCTCCGCCTCGTGGCGGAAGCCCAGCCGGAGTTCCTCAAGATCGACCAGGGGCTCGTGCAGGGCATCGCCGGCTCCCGGGCGCGGCGCGCGGCGGTCAGCGCCCTCGCGCGCATGGCCGAGGAGTGCGACGCCACGGTGATCGCGGAGGGCATCGAGGGCGAAGGGGACCTCGCCGTCCTCCTGGACCTCGGCATACCCTTCGGTCAGGGCTTCCTGCTCGACCTGCCGGTCATACCACCCATCGTCCGCGAGCTCCCCGAGCCGGCGCTCTACGCGCCTGCCGGCGACTAGGGGGCGCTGCGCCGCCACCACGGGCGGGCCGACGCCTGCTGGCCGCCGTACGTCCTGTCGAGGTATGCCACGATATCGTTCTCGTCCGCGAGCACCACGTCACCGTCCACCAGCACCGGCACCGTAGGCTGCCCCGAGGCTTCGATCACCTTCTCGCGCCTGCCCCTGTCCGCGGAAACACAGACCGAGACGTAGGTCAGCTCGAGATCGGAAAGCTTTTGCCGCACCATGCGGCAGTACGGACATCCTTCGAACTGGTAGAGCGTCATCACGGGCTTCTCCCCCTATCGCTGCGCCACCGGGCCATGGCCCTCGGCTGCCCTTCAGGAGTATGGCATATGGCCCGTGCCCTCGCAGCGCCACCCGGCCGAATCCTGACGGCCCTTGCCGCCGCTAGATCACGGCCGGCTCGACGATCAGGCGCCCCTCGGCAAACCGCTCTGCCCCGAGCGGCGAGAGGTCCAGCGTCTCGTAGCGGCCGCCCAGCATCAGCTCCGCGAGGCCGCGGGTGACGCTTGGCGACTGCATCAGCCCATGCCCCGAGAAGCCTGTCGCGAGGTACACGTTCAAAAACCCCGGCAGGTGCCCGACGATGGCGTTGTGGTCCATGGTGTTCTCGTCGTAGTACCCGGCCCAGCCGCGCTCCAGCCGCAGTTCCGCAAGCGACGGCACGCGCCGCGCGAGCGGCTCCCAGAGCTCCTCGACGAACGACCCGCGGTCCCAGTCGAGAGGCAGGTCGTAGCCGTCGCCCCGCGTCGCGTGGGCCACGATCAGCCGGTCGCCGGTTTCCGGGCGGAAGTGCAGCCCCGTCGGGTCGATCGTCAGCGGGATGCTGGACGGCAGCGGCTGCCGCGGCAGCACGAGGTGCACCTGACGGCGCAGGCGACGCACCGGGATCTCGACGCCGAGGGATGCGGCGAGCCTGCCGGTGAGTCCGCCGGCGGCGAGCACGCAGCGGTCCGCCGCGATCCTGTCGCCGTCTTTGAGCCGCACCTGCCGCAGCGTTGCCCCCTCGCAGACAAACCCTGCGGCCTCCCCCGTCGCCTGCGCCGCGCCCAGCCGCGCCGCGGCCCGCCGGAAGCCGCCGAGGACCGAGGCCGAGTCCAGGTAGCCGTCGGTCGCGCAGAAGGTGCCGCCCGCGAGGTCGGATGTCGCGATGCCCGGCACGAGCGCCGCGATCTCGCCGGGTGCCAGCTCCCGCACGTCCACCCCGAGGCTCCGCGCGAGCGCCGCACGCGCGCGGTGCATCGGCCAGCTGTCCCCGCCCGAGAGAAAGAGGTAGCCGTTCTGGCGGAAGCCGATCTCCGCGTCCCCGCCGAGCTCCTCCCGGACCCGCTCGTAGAAGCGCACCGCCTCGCGCGCGATCTCGATGTTGATGGCCGTGCCGAACTGCTGCCGGATGCCGCCGACGCTGAGCCCCGAGGATGCCTCGGCGTAGGTCGGATCGCGTTCGAGCACGAGCACCTTCAGCCCCGGCGCCTGGCGCAGGAGCCAGTAGCCTGTGGCCTGCCCCACCACGCCTCCGCCGATCACAAGCACGTCGACATGCTCCATCAGGCGGCGCCCCCCCTTGGCCGTTGGCGTCAAGTTCGCCCCCGGCGCCCCGGATCCTTCGCGGCTTTGGCCCGCCACGTGCGGCGGGCAGGCCTGGGCGCCGGCGTCAGCGAACCGTGGCCGAAGGGGAGGAATCGTCGTGCGGTCGGCGCGGAAGATCCTGATGGGGCTCCTCGCCCTCGCGGTGCTGGCGGCCTTCCTGGTGCCGCCCCTGCCCACCGGAGCCCTGAAGGTCGTGCGGCCCTTCCTCATCTACTACGGCGGCACGCCCGATCCAGCCAGCGAGGCGCAGGCCATGGCCCTGGCGCGCCGCATGCGGGGCTACCGCGTCGTCGTGCTTGGTCTCGCGACCCACGCCCCCGCCTTCACCGAGCGCCTGCTTCGCCTTCTGCCGCACACGGTCTTCTACGGCTACGCCGACGCCGGCCACGTCAGCTTCCAGCACGTCGCCACACGCCTGCGCCTCCTGCGCCGCCTCGGCGTGCAGGGCGTGCTCCTCGACGACATCGGCACGGGCCTCAGCGCCGATGCCCTCTCGCTGCGCACAGTCGTCCGCCTGGCGCAGAGGGAGGGTCTGCGCGTGATGCTCAACGCCTGGGACCCGCGCGACGTCCTCAGCCTGCCTCTGCGGCCGGGCCGGGACGCCGTGCTCTGCGAGAACTGGGTCTACAGCGAGGGCGCCTGGGCCGAGCCCAGGTCAGCCGCGGTCTATGCGGCGCTGCGCAGCCTCGAGGCCCGCGGCGTCCTCGTCTTCATGATCGTGACCTCGAACGCTACGCCGTCGCCGAAGGCGCCGCCCGCCGCAGGCGTCTCCGCCACCGCCCGCGCCATCTTCGGCGACTACCTGTCGCTCTCCGATCCCATCTACTCCGCCGATAGCGATGCGATCTTCCCCGCTGCCGCCCTCAGGCGCGTGCTCGGACGGCTCGGCTTCTAGCGAGGGGCCGCCGCGAGGTCACTGCGGGGCCGCCGGCATCGGCCGCGGGCCCTCCCGCACCTGGCCGTCGCCCTCGACGATGTACTTGTAGCTCGTCAGCTCGCGCAGACCCATCGGGCCGCGCGCATGCAGAACCTGTGTCGAGATGCCGATCTCGACGCCGAACCCGAACTCGTGCCCGTCGGTGAAGCGCGTCGAAGCGTTGTGGTACACCACGGCCGCGTCGACCCGCTCGAGGAAGCGTCGCGCGGCGGCGCGGTCCTCGGTCACGATCGCCTCTGAGTGCCTCGTGCCGTAGCGCGCGATGTGCTCCATGGCCTCGTCGGCACTCTGCACCACGCGGACGGCGAGCACCGGCGCGAGGAACTCGCTGGCCCAGTCCTCCTCCGTCGCCTGCAGCACCTGCGCGCCCGCGACCTCAGAAAGGATGCCCAGGGCGTCGGGGCAGGCCCTGAGCTCCACCCCTGCCGCGGCGAGCGCCGCGCCGACCTGCGGCAGGAACTCCCCTGCCGCGTCGCGGTGCACGAGCAGGGTCTCCATCGCGTTGCAGACGGAGGGACGCTGGCACTTCGCGTTGAGCACGATCTCTGTGGCCTTGCCGAGATCGGCCTGCCGGTCGACGTAGACGTGGCAGTTGCCGACGCCCGTCTCGACGATCGGCACGCGCGCGTGTTCGGCCACGTATTGGATCAACCCCGCGCCGCCGCGCGGGATGACGAGGTCCACGAGCCCGCGCGCGGCGATCAGGTGGGCGACCGTCTCCCGCCCGCCCCGGTCGAGCAGCTGGACTGCGTCCACCGGCACGCCCGCGGCGCCAAGGCCGCGGTGCATGGCGGCGAGGAGCGCCCGGTTGGAGTGCACGGCCTCGCTGCTGCCGCGCAGCACGACGGCGCTTCCCGCCTTGAACGCGATCGCCGCCGCATCCACCGTGACGTTCGGCCTGGACTCGTAGATCATCGCCACGACGCCGATCGGCACGCGCACCTTGGCGATCCTGAGGCCGTTCGGCCTGAGGAAGCTCTCGATCTGCTCACCGACCGGATCCTCGATCGCGGCGACCGCCTCGAGGCCGTCCACCATCGCACGGACGCGCCCGACATCGAGCCGCAGGCGGTCGAGGCGCGCCATGTCCATGCCTGCCTGCCGCGCCAGGGCGAGGTCCTGCCCGTTCGCGGCGAGGATCTCCTCGCGGGCGCGCCAGATGGCGTCGCCCATCGCGGCGAGGGCGCGGTCCTTGCGCAGGCTCGAAAGCCGCCCGAGCAGCGGCAGGGTTGCCCTGGCCGCCTGCAGGCGCTCGCGCACGTACTGCGCAAGGTCCTCCCGGCTGTCCTCGGCCCTATCCCTGTTCGTGTCCATCGGCCAGCTCCTCCCTCGCCATGACCATCGTCCGGTGCTGTACGACGCGTACCGCGCGCCTGGCGGGACGCTCCTCCAGCGCGAGCCAGCGCACCAGATCCAGCGCGCCGAAGAGCGCCGTACCGCGCGCGATGACGCGCTCGCTCGCCGTCGCGAGCTCCACGACGTCCCCGGCCTGGAACGCGCCGCGGCAGTCGGTGATGCCGGGCAGGAGCAGGCTGGCCTGCCGGCCCTCGACGGCCGCCACGGCGCCGTCGTCGAGGATCAGCCGCCCGCGCGGCCTGGCGCCGTACCGCAGCCAGACCTCGCGCCGCGGCCCCGGCTGCGGGTGGCCGCGAAACCGCGTGCCGACCCCGTCGCCGCGCAGCACGGACGAGAGCACACCCTCCTCCGCCCTCGCGACCACCGTGTCGATGCCGGCCGCGGTGGCGATCCTGGCCGCGCCGAGCTTCGTGCGCATGCCGCCGGTGCCGATGCCGCTGCCGGCCTTGCCCGCCGCGGTCGCGAGATCCGGCGTCCAGGCCTCCACCACGGCGATGCGCCGCGCCTCCGGCCTGCGGCGCGGGTCCTGGTCGTAGAAGCCGTCAATGTCCGTCAGCAGGACGAGGAGCTCCGCCCCGGCCACCACCGCCAGAAGCGCCGCGAGCGTGTCGTTGTCTCCGATCCTGAGCTCCTCGACGGCCACCGTGTCGTTCTCGTTCACGATAGGGAGCACGTCGTGGCGCAGCAGGGCGTGCAGCGCACGCCGCAGATGCCCGACGTGCCGCGGGTGCTCGAGCTCGCTGCGGCTCAGCAGCACCTGTGCCACCTCGATGCCGAGCGGCAGGAAGATCTCGCGGTACGCGTCCATCAGCCGGCCCTGCCCGCTCGCCGCAGCCGCCTGCTTCTCCGCGAG
>Ga0080006_1155531_pt1 | contig 27498 bp, 33 predicted proteins | sample RS3BMetagenome_FD_69209 | JGI IMG/M metagenome (GOLD analysis project Ga0080006, IMG submission 69209) | Ferric oxide microbial mat and aquatic microbial communities from Rainbow Spring, Yellowstone National Park, USA - RS3B (SPADES... ...
TGCTATAAGTTATGCTTTAAAGCTTTTGTTGTGTGAGATATCTAAACTCTTTTTCCCACTTTATCATGGCGTCTACGAGGCCCCTCCAACCCAACAACGCCCCTATATGTATGGCTATCGACTGACCTCCTCCCCTGCCCTCACGGATTGGTCTCTGGTGCTTAAAGATGAACTTTTATCTTGTACTTTAAAACAGAAGTCTAAAACCCCCAGGGGGTTTGCTTTGAGCCGAAGGCGAATCAATTTAGATCATCTATTTTGTAATTTTTCCTCAATTTTTTCCCTTAACTTAGTCCTTAATCTCTTAGCGTCTTCTCTCTCAATTATGTCTATCTGCGGTTTTCCGAAAAGTGTATTAACACCAATCCTTTCTAAGATTATATCCTTTAATTCTAAGTCTATTTCATAGCCTATCGCGTTCCTTTTCAATTCATTAGCGACCTTTAATGTAGTACCAGTCCCAGCAAAGGGGTCTAGAACTGTATCCCCTACGTAAGAGTAAAGCGTAATAATTCTCCTAGCTAGCTCTTCTGGAAATGGTGCTGTATACTTCGAATACTTATTATTAGGCAGTACGTTAGTTATTTCCCACACACTTAAATACCATTTCTCTCTTTGAAATTTATTTACATCTATTTTACTTTCTTCCTCGTTCCTAGGGATAAATTTCCCTGGCTTCTTAAACACTACTATATCCTCATAAACATTATCTGGATAATAATAAAGAGGATAAGGATGTTGAATAAGAACCCCACTCCTCCTACTAATTCTTATATAACCTTCTGGTTTTTCCCAAATAATCCTCTCTTGATATTTAAAACCCAGGCTTTGCATTATTTTTATTAAATCTGCAACTATAGGATAAAGTTCACCGTGTATTCTAACATCTGCTGTAACGAAAACCGCGACCCTACCTCCCTCTAAGACCCTAAAAATCTCCTTACCCACTTCATTCAACAAGCTCAAGTAATCGGCATAAGAAGGAAAAAGATCTGGAAAGTCAAAAGGTGCATTATAGTAAGGAGGAGAAGTAAGAACTAAACTAACACTACTATCCTCAACTTCTTTCATATCTCTAGAATCTGCAAATATAACTTTCATTATTGAGAGTTTGCTATAAGTTATGCTTTAAAGCTTTTGTTGTGTGAGATATCTAAACTCTTTTTCCCACTTTATCATGGCGTCTACGAGGCCCCTCCAACCCAACAACGCCCCTATATGTATGGCTATCGACTGACCTCCTCCCCGCCCTAAAGGGCGGGGGTTCCCCGAGGTCTCAGTTGTTACACCCCTTTTACAGGTGCTACTCCGTTATAAAAATTGGGGGTTAAGGGGGGGCGAAAAGCCTCGCCCTTCCAAGGCGGGGAGAAAGACAGATGAAAGAGTTTTAAACGAGATTTCTTATTTTATCATGTGATAAAAAGATTAAAGATAAAGAACTTCAAGAGTTACCGTGACAGCGAGTTTGAGTTTGGGAAAGTAAGTATCGTTGTAGGGCCTAACGGTTCTGGTAAAACTAATCTTGTCGACGCTTTTAGTTTTCTAAAGCAACTTATCAGACCTCTATCTCACCCGCCTTATCCTTTCATTCGATGGGGAGATTACAAGAACGTTGTATTTATGCAAGATGAGAATTTGGACATCTCCTTTGAGATTGATGGTGAATATAAGGGTAAAGATCACCATTATGAGATTTCGCTAAATAAGTTGCATATAAAAAAGGAAATTATAAATTACTACACTTACTTTATTGAAAGAAGAGGTAACCTAGTAAGATATGAAAATAAAGAGATGGAAATCCCCAAAAATTTAAGTGTATTTAACTTATTTTTTGCACGACCTTTTAGTAATCACATTTTCCCCCTTCCACTTGAATTCTTGGATTTTATGATGAATTTCCTAAATGACGTAGGGGTGTTCAGAATAGTTCCTCAGGTAGCAGTATCTCCAGTCTATTTCACATTCCCAGAAGCGTTAGACGAAAACGGTAGCGGGTTAGTTAAGGTGATAAGCAATAACTTGTCTAGAATTAATGAGGTTAAGCAGGTTTATGATTTCTTAGTTGAAAACAACATCTCTCTAAGACCGATTTTCACTGAGGACGGAAATATAATACTATATTTTGTTGAAAGGAGAGAAAACAACAGGGAGCTGGTTTTACCACCCGCATCAGTGCCTGACGGTTTTATAAAAATGTTGACAATCCTTACAGCTGTGTATCTGTTAAAAATGTCGACAATCATTATCGACGAGATAGAGAACTCCCTCCACCTTAAGTACATTGAAAGACTAGTTGATATAATGCGTTATTCCGACTCACAGTTCATAGCAACTACACATTCGCCACTAATTATCGACTTCATGGATCCTTCAGAAATAATAATTCTTGATAAAGAAAGAGGAGAGACTAAAGTTAATAAAGTACAAGAGCCAGAGAAATTGAAGGAAAAGTTGACTGGGAACGGTATCTTGTTAAGTGAATGGTTATTATACTAAAGAATTTGCAGTAAGTTGAATAAAGAAGAGGTTATGAAAGAAATTAAGAATAGCCCTGGAATAGATTAAGTTCAGAGAGTAACTTTGAGGCTTTCTCGTTTAACTTATCACGTACTCCTCTCCTTATTAGGTTAAACATGTACAGAGAAGCTTCTAAAATCGTTTTCTCATCGTATTTATCTATTATAGACAAATAATTTTCGCAGTCAGCAACATAACCGTTTACCAAACCGCGATAAGTAAGACGTCCATCTACCTCATAAAAGTCGTCTATAGGGATTCCTACAGAGAGGGAAATTAAGAAAGCCTTTTCGTCAATAAGATGTTTTTCACGTTTCTTAACACAATTATAAATTGCCGAAACCATTTCTTTTTGGGTATTCATAAGAGAAATTTTGATAAGGGGGTATTTAAATATAGGGGTATTCATTCCCTAGCAGAGCTTTCCGCCCCCTTAACCCCCATTTTTTGTAAAAAAGAAGTATATAAGGCCTTCTTTCTTTTCATAAAATTTTCTGAAAATAAAAATGAAATCCAACGTTGCATAAAAGAATAATAGGCATATACAGAAGGTATGAATATGGTCTCAGAAACTGCAAAGAAGCTTGTCCTCCTAGTCCTAGGATTGGCTGATGGACATATAGCCACAGATACAAGGATGCAGAAGCTTGCTTTCTTAGTAAACCAAGAGGTCTTTAACTGGGTAAAATTTGAAGCAAATAATTATGGTCCATACTCTAAGGAGCTTATGAAGGCTGTTGATGAACTAGAGAAAGAGGGAAAGCTGGTCTACGTCTGGGATGACGATGGTGTATCTAGGTATCATTTAACAGAAAAAGGTAAGCAAGATGCGAAGAAGTTGTTGGAGCAGTTAAAAGATGAGGACGAGAATAAACTGAAGAGAGCCATGGAAATTATCCAAAGACATAAGGACGACCCACTCTCATATTTAATGGCATATGTTTACAAGTATTATCCAGAGTACGCTGAAAAGAGTAAGATCAAAGGTAAGGTTGAAGAGTGGATCAGGTATTATCATCTTTAACCTTGCATTCTTCTGCTCTGTATATTATGGCGAGGTAGTTCACGTTTCTATCTTATCTAGCGGTTCTATTGAGATGTAAGCTATCCTACCGTTCTCGTCAACTCCAATAGTAACAAAAGCCTCACCTTCGAAACTTTTCTCAACACTCCTCTTAAATTCAACTATAAGATTACAGAAGTCGTTATCTACTATCACTTGAAAAGCAGTGCCAGGGAATGATAAGAGCGGAAAATTCGTGGAAATCTGAAAACCAGATATACTAAATCTCCACTGTTCCATAATTCCTAACTATATACTTTAGATATTAACAGCAGTTATGGGATTTCTCGTTAGGTATTGCCTTGAAGTCAAGGTAAAATCTGATTACTGCTGTATTAATTTGTTTTGAGCACAGTGTTGCCAGCTGGATTACATAATCCTCTTTTTTGTCGGGTACGTAATTTCAACGCCCCTAATCTTTTTAACGTACTATATCACCAGGTGGCTGTATGGCAAAAAGAGATGAGCTCATTCCTGACCTCCTCCCCGCCTCAGAGAGATGAGGCTTTACGCCCCCTTAAACCCCAATTTTTTGTAAAAGAATTTCGAGTATTTTATTTACGTTATTCACGTCAATATTTATCCTTACTCCTGATCTACATATTTCTGTTAATAATTCATAAAACAATTTAATGTTAGACACTGCATTTGTTTCTACTGTTAGTGGTACTTTGCACAATTTTTCCCAACTTTTATATGGAGGGATTACTAAAACACTACCAAACTCCAAAAATTTGTTGTTATAGACATAATGCAAATTAGCTAGCGTGCCTTCTGGGTAAACGCTTATTTTGGTTAATGAGAAGCCTCTTAGGTATTCCTCATTTCTCGAATGTCTGCTCAGTTCCTTTATCAAACTAGATTCTAGTAAACTTTCCAATTTACTTTTAATCTCATATATTAAATAGTTTTGTTTTAGTTCAGAACCTCCGACTATAAGCTGTTTACCGTCATAAATAACCGTAATAGTTTTATAGGTTTCGGGTATTGCTATCTTAGTTTCAAAGCTAAGTATATTTTTATCAGTTTTCTCGACTTTAAATTTAGTTAGCTCCCATCTAACCATGCAGTCTCACCTCCTTCAATAACGGGATAATTTTGCCTTTAAATACGCCTTCGATTTTATTGCGTATATTTCTTATATCGTCAAGCCCAAGTTCTGTATTCATTGTAAAAGTTGTACCCGCATGCTCTATTTCAAATATATATTTGCCATTAACTTGTATGGATAAAGGTAAATATGATTCATCTTCAACAACTATATCTGTATTATCGTTAAATAGTTGACAAATCTCGTTAAAATATTCAAATAATTTTGGTTCGATTATTTGATAATGGGCACCACCTGGCAATGCCTTCGCACGCACACCATTGATATGCAAGTATTCCTGTTGAGGATATTTTTCTAAGTATAAATCATATATTGGTACTCCATTAATATAGATAGGCTCTTTTACCGTGGTCTCTATAAAAAACGACTGTATAAATTTTTTAGAACACTGAATTGTGATCATAATATGCCACAATACTTTAAAACGTTTTAGAATTTTAAAAAACTTTTGCAAAACACATGCGGGTCACCTCATTCCTCCTCTTCAACCCAAAAATCGAATTCGACCCAATAAATTCTTTTCTTCAAGCAGTTAGTAAAAGTATTTCTTTTAGTAGTTTGCTTCGCTTTTCCTCATCCTTGAATTTCTTGTAATGTATAGTCTAGGACTTCACTCATTTTTAATCCCCTTAATCCCTTCTTTTAGATCTTTATCTAGCGGTTCTATTGAGATGTAAGCTATCCTACCGTTCTCGTCAACTCCAATAGTAACAAAAGCCTCACCTTCGAAACTTTTCTCAACACTCCTCTTAAATTCAACTATAAGATTACCGAAATCGTTATCTACTATCACTTGAAAAGCAGTGCCAGGGAATGATAAGAGCGGAAAATTCGTGGAAATCTGAAGACCAGATATCTAAATCCCCACTGTTCCATAATTCCTAACTATATACTTTAGATATTAATTTGTTTTGAGCACAATGTTGTCATTAACAACCTTACAAAAATTGTGGTGAATCCTTTTTCACATTGATGGAAATCTTTATTATATTTGTTTATAATAAATTTTTGTTGATAAATGAAGACCTCTCACGTCCCGGAACGTAAACGTAACTCCATGACGTACACCAGGTACCTCTACACCACCGACCTCTCGCTCAGCGAGGAGGCCTGCCTGACCGGAGATCGAGGACCTCCAAGGGTCTTCAAGGCCCTGGGACTCGTCCTTCTGAAGGAGGCTTCAGGGCTACCTCACGACCTTCACCATCAACAACGTCCTCAGGGAGCTGGGAGCTTAACCTGAGGTACGCCTCCACTTTCCTCAGGTCCTCGAGCGTCATATAGGCGTATCACCTGGGCTGATGAAAATCTTTAAGTTACGTTAAAGTCCCGTAACTACTGTAGAGTTAAAGGTGAACTACCCCGCCAGAAGCGGGCTTCCCGCTTCACGGTCAAGGCTTGCCAAGGGTAGAGCTCTCAGCTTCACAGGCACTGTCGTTCCAACCCTACTCAGGACGTTGAGGGAAGCATTATAGTCACGGTCTAACAGTCGAACCACAATTAGGACAAACAAAAATACGATGAGACAAAGTTAGGTCCCTCTCAACATGAGCCACTTAGAATAGTGACATAGAGCGCACGTATACGGAACTCTTATATACGAATATCTCGTATATGTATTCATGTCTGACGTAATTAGCGTGAGAGTAGCAAAGGAGATAAAGAAGAGAGCTGAGGAATTAGGAATCAACATTAGAAAAGTAGTGGAAAAGGCTTTGGAGGATGCGATAAGGGAAAAAGAAAAGGAAGAAATTAAAGACATAGCAATGAAAATTAAAGAATTAATGTCAGACGTAAGTGAAGATGATTGGACAACAGATATTAGGGAGAGTAGAAATGAAAGATAAGAGGTTTCTTTTCGACGCCTCAGCTCTGTATCCACTCTTAAACTATGTAGACAAGATAGACCCTAGCAAAATTCACGTGCTTAGTCTGACATTCTACGAGGTAGGTAATGCAATATGGAAGGAGCATTACCTACGTAAAAAGGTTAAAGACCCTATAGCCCTTGCGATTTTTTTTCATAAATTTTTGAGAAAATTTAACGTAATAGAAGACCCTCCTCTTGAAGAAGTGATGAAAACTGCAGTGGAAGGAGGTTTAACTTATTACGACGCGTCCTACCTTTATGCTGCTACATCTTTAGGACTTATTTTAGTGTCCAACGATAAGGACTTAATAGGAAAGAAAAACACTATTTCTTTAGAAGATTTCATAAAATCTATATAGATCCACATAAGTTATTTCGTGTCAGTTTTCGTGTTAACTATAACTTAGATATTTATTAAGCTGCTTTGTTGGTTGCTTCAGAATTGTACAAAAAGTTTATAGATTATTCCGTTGAGTATTACCCACGGGAAAGAGGAAGTACACTAGGGGTTGGCACAAGTACGACGAGAACGTCATAACGAGATATACCCTAATGTTCCCCTTCTACGTCTCGGAACGCTGGTTAACTAGCAGAGGAGAATAGGTACGCTAGGACAAAGTATAAAGCACCAAGGGAGTTCAACGAATTCCTAGCATTCCTCCACACTTACCTTATAGGGCCTTAGGAGGAGTATTGGGAGCACCAGAGAGACTGAAGATCATCCCAACAAGCCTAGACTACTCAACAAAATGGGAGAAAGTGAGAAACATGAACATAAAAGACCCGGAGGCGAATGATCAACTAGAAGCAGACGCGACGGGAATCGGCACAAACAAGGGAGGGCAATACGTCATTGCCAAGTGGGAAAAACCAAGGATTCAAAAATACTCAAGATCGAAATAGCAATGGATAAGGACCAATTCAACTTAATAAACGCTGAAGTAACTGGCAACGAAGTTGAGACTGCAGTTAAGACAGTCAAGGATTTAGATAAGGGAGAGAAGGTCAAGAAATTTTATGGGGACAAGGCTCATCGTGCTAATGAGGTTTACAAGACTGGGGTTGAGGCTGTTGTCCCACCTAGGAAGAACGCTTCTACTAGGTGTGGTCATCCTGCCAGGCCGTAAGGGAGTTCAAGAAATTGGCGGTAGTTATCAGATTTTGCCTTGACTTCAAGGCTACACCTAACGAGAAATCCCATAACTGCTGTCATGGAAACAAATAGAAATCGCAAAGGAGCCCTGAATCGCCCAACCAATCTTCATAACTATGTTTCTCCAGTAAGTTGAGAAATTTACTGTATTTTTCTAACAGGAATGAAAGCTGAAATTACAGGATAAGCGCTTATCATCCTTTAAATACAATTTTTCAAAATTCAAAGAGAAGGAACTCTATTAGGAAATTATTTTAATAACCTCTTTGAGAAGTTTATACATATGAGAATTGTTGAAGACAAGGATGGAGAGAGATTTCTGGAGTTCGAGAGCAAGGAGGATTTAGAAAAGTTTAGGAACATGCTAATTGAGGCTTACTATGAGCTTAATCCCTACCGTAAACGTCCTTGTGAGACCCAATCTCCCAAATGAATACCATACAGTTTTTTGAATCCACACTGTAAAGTATCCTTATATCTCCAGTAACCTCAATGGAGAACATTGGATTTCCGTATTTATCTGACCTGTTCTTCAACTTTTCTCTAGGGTATTTAAAAGGATTTTCTTGCAAGAGCTCCAATTTATCAACTATTAACATTAATATCTCCAAATTAGAAAATCTCCTCACTACAAACTCAGCTAAATCACTTTCACTCTTAACATCCCTCATCAAGAACCTTACATTCCACTTCTCACAAACCACGATAAAATATCTAGAAAAGTAATTTAAAAATCTTTCTATTGGTTTATTATTTCATTAGGAATTAATCCCAGAGATTCTTATAACTTCAAGGAAGTCGTTCAAGATACAGCTGTTATGGGACTTTAACCTATCTTAAAGATTTTCATCAGCCCCGACGGTCCACTTAAATGACGTTCAAGAACATGAGGAACGCCTCCACGCTCCTCAGGTTCAGCTCCCCCACCAGCTCCCTGACGACGTTGGTCGTGATGGTGAAGATCGTGAGGTACCCCTGAAGCCTCTCCCTCCTCCAGAAGGAGTCCTCCAGTCCAAGGGCCTTGACGTCCCTGTGGAGCTCCTCGATCTCCCACCTCATCCTCCAGGCCTCCTCGATCTCCTCCTCGCTGAGCGAGAGGTCGGTCGTGTAGAGGTACCTGGCCCGTGTCCCGGAGTCACGTTTATGTTCCTGGACGAGCAACTTCACTGTAGTCACTCGGTTTCCCAGGGTCAGGTCGGCGAAGTAGACTCCGGGGGTATCCCACTCGGAGGTGTCCCTCCACCTCCTCGAGGGTCCCCTGGATCGACTCGACCCTGAGGAGCCTCCGGTTGGACTTGAGCTCCGTCACCACGTTGTCCGTCACGAGCTTCTCGGACCAATACTGGAGTCGAAGACGACCCTGGACACGCGGAAGCGCTCCTTGAGCACGTCCAACATCTGGCCACGTCGATCTCGGTCTTGAACTCGTTGACCCTCACAAATCCGACATCTTCCTCACGGCATAGGGGAAACCGTGAACGTCCTGCCGAGGTCCACTATGGCGACCGTGAGGGGCTTGGCCCTCTCGAACCTCCCGTGGGCGTGGCAGTAGGTCCAGTGGTTCTCAGGGGCTCACGTCCTCCCCCCTGGAGTATTGTGGTCCACGGTGTCGTCCACGATGACGATCTGACCCTTCACCAGCCTAACAGGACCTCCACGCGTCGTCCAGTTCTCCCAACGTACCATCAATTCGCGTTCTAACCCGAACGTCTCGGCCGCGTTCCTCACGCTGGCCCTCCCACCTACCAGGACCACGAGGACTAGCGCCAGTTAACCTTCCTGCTCCTCCCGTTCCTCCCGACCATGCCCAGCCTGTTGATCTCCTTAACAGACTCTCCCTAGCGAACTCGATCGGCACTTCCGCACCTTTTCAGCAGGACAACGTCGAAAAACTTCTCGCTAATACAACTTCTTCGTATTACCTCCCTAAGATTCCCATAACCATTGTTCATACTAAAACTTTAAAGGTCGTTAAACAACTATATTTATGTTATTATGAAAGATGGATCCTCAAAACTGCTCGTACCCTGCGAAGTGGCCATGAGGGACATAATCCCAAGTATTAAGGCTATCCTCGTTAAGGAGATCGTGTCACAGGGTCTCTCACAGTTCAAGGCCGCTTCACTCCTGGGCCTCACCCCCGCAGAGGCGAGCTATTACCTCAGGGGGAAGAGGGCCAATACGCCCTACAAACACGTCCTGGAATCTGACCCCGAGTTCATGGAAGTCGTCAGGAACTTCGCGGTCAAACTCACAAACAACGAAGTAGTGAACATGTGTCCCCTGTGTAGCTTAGCTAGAAAGAAGTTGAGGCTTCAGGACTATTCCTGCCCCTACGAGTGGTGATCCAACTTCAGGACTCCCAGGACCTCGTCCTCCTCAAAGGTCAGCTTGAAGCCCAGTCTCCTCCCGATCCTTATCATAGGCATGTTGTCCGGCAACGTGTAAAACCTCACCTCCCTGAGTCCCATCTCCTTAGCCTTCCTCACTAACTCCTGGACCAGCTTGGTACCTAGTCCCGCTCCTCTCTCCCTGGGGTCCACAACCAAGGAGAACTCCCCGTCCTTGTATAGGGTTGCCTCTCCCACTATCTTTCCTCCCTCCTCGGCCACTAGCGTCACGTGGTCCCCACCCTTGACCAACTCCTCTATCTCTCCCCTGGTAACCCTGTGGAAACTGAAGAACCTCATGTAGAGGTCCTCTGGGGAAAGAGAGGAGTAGAGTTGGTAGATCCCATCAGCGTCCTCCCTCCTAGCTTCCCTGATCGACAGCGGTATGCTTATACTCAGCTCCATATATTTAAATCTCCTTAGTAGATTTTAAGCCTTTCTCCTCATCCAGGTTGTGGAGCTTGATGAAGTCCGTCCTCCCCGGTTCCGTGGACGGATCCCCGGCGACTATGACCACGCTACCCTTGACCCCTAACCTCCTACAGTGTTCCACGGCCAAGGAAACCATCTCGTCCAAGGATGAGGGACCCTTCACCACCACCGTTGTAATCCCCCAGCAGAGCCTTAACCTCCTCGCGACTTCGGGGTCCGGGGTCAGGCAGAGTATGGGACTCCTGGGTCTGAGTCTCGACACCCTGAGGGCCGTGAGCCCGCTCCTTGTGTGCACCACTATTAGCTTCGACTTGGAAGTCTCAGCGAGGGCCAGCGAGGCTGAGGCGACGGCGTCGTCGGGACCTGAGGGGGTGGGCCTCGTGGACCTCACCTTGTCTTCTGAGGAAGTTATGATGCGGTGAAGGTACCTCACTGCCTCCAGGGGATAGGAACCTGAAGCTGTCTCATCGCTCAGCATTATTGCATCCACCCCCTGGTAGACGGAGTTGGCAACGTCTATGACCTCAGCCCTCCAGGGCATAGGGTTCAGGACCATGGACTCCAACACCTGTGTGGCCAGGATTACCGGTCTCCCCAGGGTCTTAGAGGTGGAGATTATCTTCCTCTGCACGTACGGTAGGTTCTCCAGGCCTATCTCCACTCCAAGGTCTCCCCTGGCTACCATGACGGCGTCGCTCTCAAGAATTATCTGCTTCAGGTTCTCCACGGCTTGCCTCTTCTCGATCTTGGATACTACCCACGCCCTCCCCTTTATCCTCTCCTTCGCCTTCCTAACGTCCTCAGCGCTGAGGACGAAGGAGAGCCCTACGTAGTCTGCCTTGAGTGAGATGGCCTCCTCCAGCAACTCCAGATCCCTCTGGGTGAGTCCGCTCCTCAGATTGAGGTCAGGTATGTTTATCCCCTTCCTGGAGGTCAACACTCCCTCATCCAATACGACACCCCTGACCTCGTCCTCAGAAACGTTCGTCACCTTAATCCTTATGAGGCCGTCGGAGATGAGGATGACGGAACCCTCCTTAACACTCGAGTAGAACACGGGGTCCTCAACCGTGATCCCACCCTTGGGAGATAAGAGGACCTCCTGTCCCCTCTTGAGCTCCATCCTCCCTATGTCTCCCACCCTCAGCTTAGGGCCTGGGAGGTCGATAAGGATGGAAGACTCAGGCGCCTCCTCCCTGATGAGTCTCACGTACTCTCTCCTGCTGTTCTCATCCCCATGAGCGAAGTTTACCCTGAATACGTCCACGAACTTGGAGAGTTGAGAAATTAACTTGAGGGAGGAGGGCCCCAGCGTCGCCACTATCTTAGTTCTTCTCATGAGAGCCGTGGGTAGACCTGATTAATATTCCTACAGGCCTCTGTGAGTCCCTTCTCGCAAGCTGCCCTGAGGAGATCTCCCTGTTTCCTGGTATTACCCAACTCACCGTAAGCTGAGGCGAGCTTCACCAGGAACTTGGGGTCGGCGTTCATCAACTCTTGGGCCAGCCTGTCCAGGAGATCCTCTCTCCTCCTCTTCACCAGGGCCCCCAGGGCTATATCCACATACTCGTTGAGTACGCCCCTCATGGCGTGACAAGTTACGACCCTCTTCAAGTTTCCGCAGGTGGTTATGTCGAAGATCTTACCTATACTCTCCAGGGTCTCGACCACGTACTTGCATTCCGCCGCGTCTATTATGTTGCAGATGACCCAGTTAGCCTCCCTTATATTGGAGGAATTCACGACCTTTCCTATGAGCTCAGTTCCCTGCTTGACATCCCCGTTAACTATCCTCTCCTTCGCCTCCATGAGGGACTTCTGTAACTCCCTGTTCTCTTTGGTCATTAATTATAGTAACCTTCCCGTGTCTTAAATATGTTATACCATGATTCCCTTAAGAGACGGTCGTTAAATATCTCGGGCTGAGTCCTTTCACGTCGAGAATGTTTTATATCCATGTTACAATCTTTACGTAAAACGTGAGCTCTCACATCGTGTAAGCTCCGCTCAAGGGGAGAGATCCAGGACGTGAACCCCTCCCTGTTGGGCTCCAAGGAGTCTCACGATTCACTTACCATGACTTGTAGTTATCCAGGGCTTAAAGCCCTCACACTGGGTCACGATTGAACACAAAGGGACTGGGACGAAAGTGTAGGTAGAGAATTTTAGCGCAGAGTGGACCGGTTTGCCCCCCCTTTAAATCGCGAAGGGAAAAGTTTTACGTACGTCACCCGGGTAGGGGCCTAGGACGTGCCCTTAGACTGAACGGTTTCATCCGGGAAAGGAGTCGAGACGTGGTGACGTATTAAGTGGCAAGCCGTTGTGGAGAGTTCTCGATAAGACTTAAGGTTTTGTTAATTGTTAGAAATCTTAAATACAGTTACACCGGAGGGTGAGGGTATCCCGACTAGGTGTGACGGTTAACTTAAGGTGTGCGGGTTTTATTAACGGATAGAGACTCCCGTTGGATTGGATCATCCTTAAGGAGTGTGAACGGGTTTCCCCGCGACTCCTGTGAAGCCCAAGGGCTGAGAATTGATATCGTTTGAAATTCTATAAAGCCCAAAAACCCAAATGTCCTAGGCTTAAAGGCTCACGTTGGGTTCTCCTCCACATACCTGGAGAGGTAACCTAAAGACCTCACCTTCCCTAGAACCAGGTCTGCACTCCACCTTCCCATGGCCGGACCGTAGCTCCACCCCAACCTACAAGCTCCGGTCACTACGACCCAGTCACCTCTCCTTCCTATTATGGGGAAACCGTCAGGTGAACAGGGTCTGAATCCCTGACTGTACCTGAGCACCTCCTCTGCCTTCACCACATCGGCTACTTTCCCCAATAGATCCATGGAGCCCTGCGTTGAGAAGTCTGCAGAGAAGCCTGCAGTCACCTTCACGTGATCCGAGAGCGGAGAGATGGCAACTCCCTCCTCAGCTAAGACCATGGCGTTCTTGAACTTGCTTTCTCCTCTAACCCAGGCCCCATATCCCTTGAATGCGGTAAGTGGGAGTGTCAACTCTCTCCTCATCCACACCCCGTTGCTTAACACCACAACGTCGTACTCCTCTCCGTTCACCTTATTACCCTGAACTTTACCCTCCTCTCTCCTTACCCTGACTTTCCTCTCCTCCAGTTCCCTGGATATCCTAGCCACGAACTTCTCGGTTGCCAACCTGCTCAGGTCCGGAAAGAACACAGCTCCAGCGAATCCCTCCAGGTCCACCACCTCAAACCTGGCCTTAAACGGGCTCCTCTTCTCTTCCTCTTCTCCTCTCTCCAGCTCTTCCCTGGACCTGTAGACCTCCAGTAGCCCGTCATCCCTATAATCGAAGTCGTTCCTTACCTCGGCCATCTCCCTATAGTACCTCAGGGAGAACTTAGCCATCTCCCTGATGGTCGACCACGCCTCCTCTGGCGGGTCCCTGTTCAGCGTTTTCAACAGCTCCAAGACCCACCTCCCGTCAAGTCGCCTCAGTGAAGTTACACCGCGCCTCATGTACTTGAGCATCTTAACGATCATACCCGTGGTGTTCATCCTGTCGAACCTATAGGGTTCTATGAGCCCCGCAGCGTGGACTGAGAAGTGTCCGAGATCCTGGGGTTCATAAAGCGTCACGTCCGCTCCCTCCTCCGCCAGGAACTTGGACACGAAGAGCCCCGTTATCCCCCCTCCCAGCACGGCTACCCTCAAAGCCTGAGCACCTCCACCAGCTTCCTGGCCCTCGCTGAGGCTCTGCTCTCTCCCTGAGTCAGTTCCTTGAGGAATGCCTCCTTCCTCTCAACGTCCTCCCTCGTTAGGAAGCCCAATTCCCCCAGTTCCCTCACCTTCGACCAGGCCAACAGTCTGACGCTAACCTTCCTATGGGAGAGATATGAGAGGACCTTCTCCTTATCTCCCTCTTGCACTATGCCGTCCCTCACCATGGAGACCAGAAGGGCCCACGCCTTCTTCCTGACCGTAGGGTAAAAGCTCCTGAGTAACCTCCAGAAGTGTTGTCTCATCTTCACGACCTGCTCCCTGGTCATCAGCCCTGAAGATATGACATCAGGGTAGTGGGACCAAGCGGTGAGCTTTATCCTGTCGGAGTTAGCCCTAAAGGCTCTCTCCACGTCTACTTCAAGCCTCTTGTACAACGGGAGATGCTTCCAGGCCTCCTCCCTCACTCCCTGCATTTTGTGCCACAGGAGTGACCGAATGTACAGTCTCTTATCCTCCAATTCCTTGGGGGACCTAGAAGCGAGCGACTCCAGTTCCTCCCACGCCCTCCGTCTCCTCTCCGGATCCAAACTCCTCAAACCTGCTAGGTCCAAGTCAACCACCAGACGCAGTGAGGACTACGGTCAGGTTGTCTCCCTCCTTTAACCTCTCTTCCTCAAGAACGGGAACACCATCCTTCAGTACAACGACCCCCTGAACCCTCAGACCCAAGATTTTGATCAGATCCCTCACTGTAGCCCTGTCATCAAGGGAAACGACCCTCTCCTCCTTCTGTCTAGCCAGGTAAACCTTAACTTTCACACACGTTCAGTGGATTCCTGAGTTAAAACGTTTGTGAGGGAAACTCTTTGCCCTTGAGGAACTTAGAGAGTGACGGAGAACCAGTTTCCTTACAGCAGTTATCAGATTTTACCTTGATTACAGGGCGCTACCTAAGGAAAAATCCCACAACTGATTTTCCTTAACTATTTTACATCATGTGAATTACACGTGGTATATCCGAGCACTCCCTGTTCAATTGTTTCCAACGGGACACTCCCTCGGTCACGCCTCCGAGTAGCAGGGGACTTCATCACGGAACGACATCCGTTACACCTCAACGGTCACGTGATGTAGGTCGTTCATTGTTCATGTTTCAAAAATCTTGCTGACTAAGCCTTAGCGGACCATTTGGGGGAATCCCGGGAACCCTCGCCCTCAAAGCGAGGATGATGTTAGATATGAAGTAGCTGTTAAAAGAGATGGTAATTTCGGGCTTAATGACTTTTACCCCGCCCCTCGAAGAGATGGTGTTTTGTCCCTCATTTTATCAAAGAGTCTCAGCTAACCCACCTGGTGGTTATCCCTCCCTCACATGTAGGCGGACGCCCTGTACTTGGCCATGAGTAAGGCCTTCCCATAACACTCCAAGGCCTGTTGTGCCACAGAGGACCACCTGAACATCCTGTCCACTCTCCTCACCGCGTTCTCCCTTGCCTTAGCCCAGGTCTCTGGGACGGCCCTGAAGCTCGTCCCCTCTACTCCTCCCCTCCCCTCACTGGCCTTGGATAGGATGACCGAGTCCAGCAGGGACGACCTCAGTGAGTCTATGTTCCCGGGTTCAACCAGGAAGCCCGTGCCCTCCTGAGAGTATCTCAGGTCCTCCACTATCTCGCTCAGTCCGCCCGTAGCTGAGGCAACTACGGGGGTCCCCACACTCATGGCCTCTATAGCTCCTATTCCGAAGGGCTCCCACCTGGAGGGCATGGCCATGACTGAGGCTGAGTAGTGGAGGAGTTTGTACATGTTCGGGTCCATGGACGAGCTAGCTATTATCCTCACGTTATCCCTCACCTCCGAGACCCTATCTATCAGGTCCTGAAGTAGGGCATAGTCGTCCGTGGGTATGCCCAGCATCAGGAGCCTAGTCTCCGGCTCCCTGTCTACCACTCCACGGAAGGACCTTACCAGTACGTCCACGCCCTTCTGATAGACCAACCTCCCCGTGAATAGGATCAGTTGACCATCTCCCAGGGGTTCGTAAGTCCAGTCGTCCCTTATGCCCAGGGACTTCCTGTGGTTCCACAACATGTTGCCCACGTTGTAGTTTTCAGGGACTAGCCTCATGGTGTTCAGGGAGGCCAACAACTTCCTCCTCACTTCCTTCCTGTCCTCGCTTCCCGTGACTCTCTTGGCCAGCTCCAACACCTGACCCAGGTCCCAGTCAGTCCCGTTGTAAATCACGCAGGACTTGTTTTCAGCCATCCCCCCAACGTAGGGGATGACCTCGCTCACGAGGTAGTTCTTGCTCACGCTGGTGACCAGGTCCGCCTCGTAGACTCCGAACTTCTCTATCCTACCTTCTGAGAGATCCCAGATCTCCGAGGGTTTCCTGAGCACGTGTTTTGAGACCATCCAGATGTAGTGACTGCAGTCCTCCAAACCGGTCCAGTCCGAGGAGGCGTAGTGCCACGGGGCTCCGACCCTGTTGAGCAGGTGGACCGTGTAGACCAGAGGTACGACCACCCTCCTCTCTTCCAGAGCTAGCTTAGCCTTGACTCCAGGTAGGACTGAGTGCCAATCGTGGGCGTGTATGAGGCTGGGCACACCATCCAACGTCAGGGTACCTACTAGGGCCTCCACTCCCCTGGTGAGGAGGGCCGACTTCTCCATGGCCCAATCGTATACCCCCCATGAGTCCATCACCCTGCCTGTGGGCTCGTCTAACCCCTTGACAAGGACTACCTCCACCCCATCCAACTCTCCCCTCTCGAAGCCCAGCCTGTAAGGGTAGACCTGGTTGTCAACTCCCCTCCTCTTCCCTGAGGTCGAGAGGGGAAGTTCCCTCAACTTGAGCCTTGATCTATACGCTCCGTCCAAGTGCCTCCCGTGACTGGGCATGATCACCGTGACGCTCATCCCCCTCTTGGTCAGTCCTGTGCTCAGGTAATAGACCGCACTCCCCAGACCCCCTGAGCTGGCGATCCCCCTCATCTCGAAGGTTATCATCCACACCTTGTTTAGGGAGTCCGGAACCCAGAGGGACTCGACTCTCTTCACTTCAACCACTCCTCCATGAACTTCTCGTGATCCTTTAGTGAGGGATCCCTCTTGAGCACCTCCCTGAACTCCCTCTCGTTCCAGGCCACGGAGAACCTCTTGCCGTCCTTGTAGAAGAAGAAGGGTTCGTTCTCAACCCCCAGGGCCTTAAGCTCCTCGTGTAGGAAGGAATTCACAGCATAGAACTCGTTGAGGAAGGCGTCCAGGGGTGAGTCGTAGGCACTGAAGTAGGAGTGAACCTCTCCAGGCCCTCCAGACTCCGTGAAGAGGTAGTAATAGTTGTCGCTGGTGCTGAAGTACCTCCAGGCCCTCAGGAATTCCCCCTTCAACTCCCTCGACGGCATCTCGGCCCTCCTGACCGCCTCATCGTAGGCCCACTGCATCACGTTCCCTAACCAGCTAGTGTGGTCCTTCCTTATGTCAGCCCAGGAGGATATTCCCTCGACCTCAAGTTCGTAATAGGGACTGTGAACCACCTCCCTGGGGAGTACCATCTTCACCCCTGCCCTGTCCAGTTCTCTGGGGAGCCAACGGAGGAAGTCCATTATCCCGGTCTCGGCCCAATGGTGCTCCCCGAAGGTCTCATAGTCCACGAACAGGGTCACCAGTTGTCCTGGCGAACTCCTTATCCAGGACGCATACTTGTTTGCTGTGAGGGGGTACTGGTCCCAACTCCTGTTGGAGAAACGGAAGGCCACGTCGTCGCTGAGCACGTAGTTCCTGGGAAGGAGAGAGATCTCTCCTCCCTTCCTCCTGTAGACGAAGTTGGGGCTCCTCCCCTTCAGGAGGGACTCCTTTCCCTCCAGGACGTATCCCGAGAACCCCATCCTCTCGGCCTCCTCCACCGTCACTGGGGTGGTCAGTAGCTCAGTGTTCTCGAAGGTCGTGGGCTCCTGCCCTAGGAGGGACTTCACTGTCTCCCTGTGCATCTGTACCTGTTCCCTCCACTCCGTCCTGTCCTCCCAGAGTGACGTCACTGAGTGGTAGTATGTCTGGGCCAGGAACTCCACCTTCCCCGTGGAGGAGAGGAGTTGGAGGAGTTCCAGGAAGTCCCTCCCCCACATCTCGGCCTGATCCAAGAGAGTCCCAGAGACCGAGAAGAAGAACTTGACCTCCCTGCCCTCATCTTCTCCGGCCTCTATTTCGTCTAGGATCACGTTGGTGGCAGGGATGTAACACTTCCTCCTGACCCTCTCGAATACCTCCCTGTTCTTGCCCTCGTCAAAGTACTTCTCCAGGGGTGAACCCCTGAACCTTGGACTCCAGAAGGCGTTCCTCCTGACCCTGAAGGGCTGATGAACCTCAAATCCCACTAGGACTCTGTCCGTCATATGTACTTAAATGATTCCTGTCAAATAAAAAATCATGAAGTGGTCTCCGGAGGACGTTAAGGTCATAATCCCCATCGGAGGGGAGGCCACGAGGATGAGGCCCTTAACAGTGGAGACGTCCAAGGCCACGGTCAGACTTCTCAACAGGCCCCTACTGGAGTTCCCTATCCTCGAGTTGGCCAAGCAGGGGGTCAAGGAGTTCATCTTCGGAGTTAAGGGGTACATAAATTACAAGTCGCTTTTCGACACCTTCAAGGAGGGGATAGGCTTCTCCGCCAGGTATGGCATAAAGCCCAGGGTACACTTCAAGTACCAGCCCAGGGTCGACAGCGTCGGAAACGCGGACTCGGTGAGGATAAACATGGACTACTACAGGATAGAGGACATAACCCTGGTAATACAAGGGGACAACCTAATCAAGGTAGACCTCAAGGACTTAGTGAACTACCACCTGGAGAGGGGGGCACTCATGACCATAGTCCTCAGGAAGTGGCACGACGTGAGAGAGTTCGGTGTAGCTGAGTTGGGGGACGACATGAGGATCAAGAGGTTCGTGGAGAAACCCAAGGAAGGAGAGGCTCCCTCCAACCTGATAAACACCGGGATATACGTCCTCTCCCCCAAGATAAGGGACGTGTTCGCTAGTGAGGAGGTGAGCATGATGAGGGAGGAGGGTAGGATGGACTTTGGGAAGGACGTAATACCCTACCTCATCTCCAAGGGTTACCCGGTGTACGGCTACGTCACCGAGTCCCTCTGGTTCGACGTCGGGACGCCAGAGAGGTACTTGGACGCCATGAAGACCCTGCTCTCCACGCTGGAGGAGAGGGACATTATGGCCAAGAGGGTCGACGAGAGCAAGAGGATCTTCGTCCAAGGGACTAGCCCAGACTCCATAAGGAGAAGGAACGTCATAGTCAATAAGTACAAGAGGGGCAGGCTCAAGGTTGAGGGGAGTGTCCTCGTGGGGAGGCACTGTCAGATAGGGAACAACGTCTACCTGGAGAACTCCACAGTGGATAACTTCTCCATAGTCAAGAACAATGCCAGGATAGTTAGGAGCGCAGTGATGGACAGGGCGTATATAGGGGAGGGGGTTGTGATAGAGGACTCTGTCATAGCGAGGCATGTGGAGATAAGGGGAGGGGCCAGGATAATCAGGAGCGTCATAGGGGACGACGTAGTCATAGAGGCGGGAACTGAGATAGTGAACTCCAAGATATGGCCACATAAGACCATAAACGCAAATAGCAAGATTCATGATACAGTGCTGACTTAATATACCCGTGAGGTTCGCTAGTGTCGGTAACGGGAGGCTCCTGGTCACTCTGGACAGGCACGGTAGGATAGTGGACTTCTACTTCCCCTACGTGGGTTTGGAGAACCAAACCTCAGGAAACCCGGTGAGGGTGGCCTTCTGGAATGGGGAGTCCCTCTCCTTAGACGAGGAGTGGAGGTCGCAGGTGACGTATCAGGAGGCGACGAACGTCGTGGAGTCCAGGTGGTTCCTGGAGAGGGAGAAAGTGGAGATAACTGCCTACACCTTCGTGGACGTGGACGAACCCGTCCTCTACGCCGTGCTAAAGGTACTCTACAACGGTGAAGGGGAAGGGAGGGGTAAGCTCTTCTTCGTCCAGGACTTCAACATCTACTCCAACCCCTACGGGGACACTGCCTTCTACGACCCTTACACGTCCTCCATAATACACTATAAGTCCAAGAGGTACGTCGCGGTGAAGATGATGTCGGCCCCAGGCTACCCAGTGGAGTTCTCCGCCAGTAAGGGAAATCCCCTCGACGACCTCAAGGACGGGAAACTGGATTACAACCCCATATCCCACGGCAACGTCCAGTCTGCCCTAGGGGTCGAGCTACCCCTGAAGCCCAAGGCAGTTACCAAGTTATACTACGTCATGGTAGCTTCCAGGAACCTGGAGGAAGTGAGGAGGTTGCTCCAGAAGATAAGCCCTGCACAGGCCGAGAGCTCCTTCGTCTCGGTGTTCCAGTTCTGGAGGAGCTGGCTCTCCAAAGGGAGCTGGCCCTCCAACCACGAGAGTTGGCTCTACAACGTGAGCCTCATAACCGTGAAGAACCACATGGACGTGAACGGGTCCATAATAGCCTCGTCCGACTACTCCTTCGTTAACATCTACGGTGATGCCTACCAGTACTGCTGGCCTAGGGACGGGGCACTTGCTGCACACGCCTTGGACGTGGCGGGTTACGGTGAGCTTGCCATGAGACACTTCAACTTCATAAGGGACGTCGTGAGCAGGGAGGGGTTCCTCTACCACAAGTATAATCCCAACAGGACCTTAGCCAGCTCCTGGCACCCCTGGCTCTACATGGGTAAGAGGATCTACCCTATCCAGGAGGACGAGACGGCACTGGAGGTCTGGGCCATAGGGTACCATTACAGGAAGTATAGGGACCTGGACGAACTGGTGGAGATATACAAGGGGTTCGTGAGACCTGCACTGAACTTCATGACCAGGTTCGTAGAGGACGGTTTACCGAAGCCCAGCTTCGACCTCTGGGAGGAGAGGTACGGGATACATCTCCACACAGTCTCCTCAGTGTACGGGGGGCTGGTGCAGGGGGCAGAATTGGCGAGGGGGATGGGGGATGAGAGCTTAGCCGAGGACACTCTGGAGGTCGCTAAGTCCATGAGGGAGCAGGCCCTAAAGAGGCTCAGCGACGGGAAGAGGTTCTTCCGTAGGCTCGACGAGAACCTCCAACTTGACCCCGTAGTCGACGCCAGCATGTACTCTCCCTACTTCTTCGGAATGGTCAACCCAGGGGACCCAGTGATGGTGAACACCGTGGAGCTGATCCTGCAGAGGCTTACTGTGAACGGAGGGATCGCCAGGTACGAGGGCGACTCATATCAGAGGAGGAAGTCGTCCCCGAACCCGTGGATCATAACGACCTTGTGGGTAGCCGAGTACCTCATAGACTCGGGGAGGAAGACCGAGGCTGACCCACTCATAAACTGGGTCACGAAGAGGGCCACCCCCTCAGGTCTGCTCCCGGAACAGGTTGACCCGGAGACCCTAGAGTCAACCTCCGTGTTACCCCTGGTGTGGTCCCACGCGGAGTTTGTAATCACCTTAAATAAATACCATGGCAAATACTAGAGCAATGTTAGATCCCCTGGAGTGCGAGGAGAGGGAGTGGCTCATCCCCACGGGCACAGGAGGTTACTCCTCCTCAACGCCATGCGGGATAAACGCCAGGACTTACCACGGCCTGCTGGTGGTACCCCAGGATCCTCCCCACAGGAGGTTCATGACCCTCTCCAAGGTTGAGGACTCCCTCCTGGTGGACGGGCACGAGTACCCCATGAGTACGAACCGTTACCAGGGGGACGTGTTCCACCCTCAGGGGTACAGGTACCTAGAGAGGTTCGTCGCTGGGGAGAACTTCGTGACCTGGGAGTACTCCTTCGACAAGGTGAGGGTGGAGAAGACACTGGTGGTGAACAGGGGCAACGACTCTATTATCCTGAGGTACAGGAGCGGGGGAGGGGTGGTGAGGGTTTGTCCGCTGGTCACGTTCAGGAGCCATCACCTGGTCATCAAGGAGAGGCACCCCATCTTCTCCTACTCCAGGGACGGGGGAGGCTTCACCCTCACCGTTGGGAACAGAGCCTTCCTCAGGTTGGATGTAGAGGAAGGATTTCAAGTGGAGGATACGGGGTACTGGTACTACAACTTCGTGTATAGGTTGGACAGGGAGAGGGGCTCCAACTACCTTGAGGACCTCTACAATCCCTTCTGCCTAATCAGTGTTGGGAACAAGCTGACCCTACACGCATACTGGGGGGAGAGGGGTGAGGAGGTTGAGTTGAAACCCTACAGCCAGGAACTCCTGACCCTACTCTCGAACGCTTCCAAGTCCTTCGTGGTCAAGGGTAGGGAGGGTTACGCCTTGATAGCCGGCTACCACTGGTTCGACGAGTGGGGGAGGGACACCATGATATCCTTGGAGGGTGCACTCCTCATGAACGGGTCCCAGAAACAGGCCTCCCAGATCCTCTCCAGGTACTTCGAGAGGGTCAACAGGGGGATGATGCCCAACAACTTCCTGGGGAACGAGGAGGTCATGTACAAGGGGGTCGACGTGTCACTCTGGGGGGTAAACGCTCTGTTTAAGTATTACCTTTATACCAAGGACCTGGACCTGGTGAGGAAGCTATTCCCCAAGGTCCTGGAGGTCTTGGACGAGTACTGGAAGGGGAACGGAGTGGTGTTCAACAGGGGAGGTCTGCTCTACCACTCGGGTTCCCCCAGGACATGGATGGACGCCCAGTTCGACGGCAACGTCGTGACCCCGAGGGAGGGGGCAGCGGTTGAGGTAAACGCCCTGTGGTACAACGCCCTCATGATTGCCTGGAGGTTGGGGGAGGTCATCGGTTACGATGCCGAGGAGTTCCAGGAGAAGGCGAAGACGGTGAAGTCCGCGTTCCGGGAGAGGTTCGTGTTCGAGGGAGGACTCTATGACTACGTGGATTGGGACGGGAGACCGAACAGGGCCGTTAGGCCGAACCAGATATTCGCGATCTCCCTACCCTTCCCAGTGGTGGAGGGAGAGTTGGCCAAGAGAGTGTTGAGGGTAGTGGAGGAGAGGTTGGTGAGACCCTACGGCCTCAGTACCTTAGCCCAGGGCGAGCAGGGGTACACTCCCTTCTACAGGGGAGATAGGAGGAGTAGGGATATGGCCTACCACAACGGCCCTATCTGGCCATGGTTGGTGGGGGCATACGCTGACGCGAAGGTGAGGTTCGAGGAGGATCCCATAGAGGTGAAGAGGCTCCTGAACGTTTTCAGGCCTCTCCTGAACCTGGCCGAGAGGGAAGGGGGATATATACCTGAGCTCTTCGAGGACATACCCCCCTACAGGAAGGGAGGGTGCATAGCCCAAGCGTGGAGTGTGGCCGAGGTCTTGAGGGGAGTCAGTAACGTAATAAACCTCTCGTGAGTTGTCCCCCCAAACGACTGGGAATCATGAATTAGCTATTTAGGAACCTAGCCCTCATGGCAAGGAGGAGGTCAGCTAAGGGATCTCTGGTTGAAAACTCTTCCATTAAATAAACGATATTAGTACATACTCTTTTATATCTAATACTCAATTCTACCCTATGTTCGTGCTACAGGAAATAAGAAAAGACCTGGAGTCAGGTCTGCCCGTCCTACTGTACGACTTCGACGGGAGAGAGGAGGAGGTAGACATGGTATTCTACGGGGGCTCAGTCACGTGGAAGACAGTCCAAACCTTAAGGAAGGAGGCTGGCGGGCTAATCTGCTACGCCACGGGTAAGAGGGAGGCCGAACTCCTGGGATTGCCCTTTCAGACGGAGATCATGAGGTCCATTCCGTCACTGTCGAGACTAGTTAAGAGACCCGTGTACGGTGATGAACCTGCGTTCTCATTGTGGGTAAACCACAGGAAAACCAGGACGGGGATATCGGACGAGGATAGGGCATTGACGATCTCCTCTCTTCACAGGGTGGTGGAGACGCTCAAGTCCGACGTAGAGGAGGCGAGGGAGACCTTTTATCAGGACTTCTACACCCCTGGGCACGTACCCATATTAGTGTCCAGGGGCCTAGAGAAGAGGAAGGGACACACGGAGATGTCGGTGAAACTCATGGAGGCGGTTGGCCTAGAGAAGAGCGTGGTTCTGGCCGAGATGCTGGGGGACGGGAGGAGCATGGGTAAGGAGGAGGCCAAGAGGTTCGCGAAGCATAACGGTTTTCATTTCCTCGAAGGTATCCAGGTGATCAAGGTGATCTCCCCTTGAGTTTCAGGAGGATTTACGGGGTCGCGGACACCACATTCTCCAGGGTTAACATGGGTGAGCTGGCTGTGAAGGTCATAAAGAAAGAAGATCCCGAGGGAGAAGTGAGGAGGTACACCGTGCCCGGAATCAAGGATCTTCCGGTGGCTGCCAAGAGACTCATAGAGTCAGGCTGTCACGGCGTAATAACTCTTGGGTGGGTCGGAAGGACGCAATTGGATAAGTACAGTTACTTAGCTGCAAGCATAGGGTTGATAACGGTACAACTCATGACCTCGACTCACGTAATAGACGTCACGGTTCACGAGGATGAGGCTGAGGACGAGGAGAGACTTAAGGAGATAGCCCTAGATAGGACGAGGAAGCACTCCGTCAACCTGGTGAAGCTTGTGAGAGATGGCTGGAAGGCACTCACTCCCTTGGCAGGAAAGGGTCTCAGGCAGGGGTACGAACATGCAGGAGAGATCGATTAAGCTCGGCATAGTTGTGGCGGAGTTCAACTACGACGTGACCAACCTCATGCTGACCAAGGCCTTGGCGCACGCTAAGTTTCTTGGAGCTGAGGTCAAGGTAGTCTTCAAGGTACCCGGAACCTTTGAGATACCCTTGGCAGTGAAGAGACTGTTGGCCAGGGACGACGTAGACGGTGTCGTCACTCTCGGTTGTGTGATAAAGGGAGAGACCAAGCATGACGAACTCATCGCTAACCAGCTGGCCAGGCTCGTCTCAGATCTGAGCCTGGAGTATAACAAACCAGTGGCTCTTGGTGTTATAGGCCCTGGAGCTACGCATGATCAGGCCTTGGAGAGGGTGGAGGAATACTCGACCAGGGCAGTGGAATCTGCCATCAAGATGGTTAAGAGGCTCAGGGACGTGGAGAAGGAAGGAGAGGGTACGGTGGTCGTAGAGTGAAGGTTCTCCTCCTGGAGCTTTATAACTACCGGGAATGGACAGAACTCTTGGGGGAAGACAGGGAGTGGAAGATTCAGGAGGTTCAGCACTTCCTTTCCTACAGGCTGGTGGACAGGGTTTCACAGATGGGAGGAGCGCTACTCCCCCTCAGGTACGATCTATTCCTCGTCCTAGCTGACGGGATAATGAACGCTAAACTCACGTCTCTCTTCAGGTACGCCGTCAGGCTCTCCCCAGTAATGGTGAGGGGTTGTATGGGCCACGGGAGGAACCCCGTGGAGGCACAGGGGGAAGCCAACGACTGTTTACACGATCTTGAACCCGGGAGATTAAGTCTGGGGAACTATGAGGACTCTCCTGTAGCTGTAGTACACTATGACCTAAACGGGTTCAGGGACCTCACGGCACAGACCTCCATGTACAACGCCTTCGTTGAGGTACAGAAACTCGTCCTGGACGTCATGCTCAGGACATATAAGTTGGGTGGGGTCACACAGTACCTGGGAGGGGACAATGTGATAACGTTCCTGAACCCTGAGGACGTGGATGGGGCCCTGGATCTAGTCTCCACCAACGTGAAGGCCGGTGTGGGGATAGGGTTCACTCCTAGACAAGCACTGAGGAACGCTACCAAGGCCCTCACCGAAATACGCAAGGAGAGGAAGGTATTGTGGAAGATCGTCAGCGGACAGTGAACGTGGCCTACGCTCTACTGGGGGAGGAGCTAGAAATAGCTGAGAGGGTTCACCTGACCTTAGAAGACGGGAAGGTCCAGCACGTGGGTAAGGGTTGGGTAACTGGGGGAGAGACGTACCCCACTGGGCTCATTCTCCCCGCGTTGGTCAACGCACACGTACATACGTTCGACTCGGCCTTTCCCGAGTTCGGTATGGGACTGACCTTAAAGGAGGCGGTAGGAGATCCTCAAAGCGAGAAGTACAAGCTGATCGGGTCTCTGACTCAGGATAGGTTGAAGGAATCCACTCTGGATTTCCTACGTCGTTCCAGGAAGATCGGCGTGATGAAGGTCGTAGACTTCAAGGAACTCGACCTTCTGGGGGCAAAGGTCGCGAAGGAGGTGAAGTTGATCTCCCCCATAGAGTACGTGGCTCTAGGAAGGCTTGACGGAGACTTCAGCAGGGAGAGGCTCGAGACCCTGAGGGATATGGTGGATGGATATGGGTTAAGTAGCGTCACATCGGTTACTAGGGAAACCATGAAGGAGATAAGGGAGGTGTTCAAGGACAAATTGGTCGTCGCCCACGTTTCAGAGACGTTGAGACAGAACCTCTCCAGGGACCTGGAGACTATCCTGAGTGACCTAAGGCCCGACCTCGTAGTTCACGGGACGAGGCTCGCGGAGAGTGAGCTCTCCCTTCTAAGAGACGAGGGGGTAGGGCTGGTACTGTGTCCCAGGAGTAACCTGTGGTGGGGAACCGGAGTTCCCAACGTGCCCCTCATCTTCAGGGAGGAGGTTCACACGCTCTTGGGTACGGACAACGCGGCGTGGAACGACCACGACCTATGGAAAGAGATGGAGACGGCACTGTTGATCTCTAGGTTATTGGAACCTGGGAGTGACTACTCCAGGGAAGTCCTGAAGGCTGGCACGGTGCACGGCGGAGCCAACCCCATCCTGGAGGGTCATGAGTTGACGGGAGTGATAGTTGAGGCCGAATGGACTGGAATAACCAGGGCGATCAATAAGTACGCCGCCATAGTCAAGAGAGGTGGTCAAGTCATTAACGTTATAAATGAGGGGGTTCAAAGGGGGTGGAAAAATTCGCCTCCTTGAGGCGGAGATGGCTCCTTTGTAGTTTTAAGCCTCGAATCGCTCCTCTCAAGATGTCCTACCCTGGTCGACTTCTAGAGGTGCGGGGGCCGAACATATCCCTAGATGCCTAAGGTGGGCATCCACTAGGCTAAGTACTCAAACAGGAGGACGAACGTCATACGTCTCCTATCAATGAGAACACTAAGGTAATGAGAGATTCGGGCTTCATAGGATTTCATAATACAGCAGTTATGGGAATCTTAGGGGGTAATACCAAGAAGTCGGTATTAGCGAGAAGTTTTTAATTTTCGACGTCGTCCCGCTGAAAAGATGAAGATGTCAAACCGGAAGGGACAGGTCGAACTGGCTAAGGAGGATCTGATCAAGG
>Ga0080006_1264398_pt1 | contig 27479 bp, 31 predicted proteins | sample RS3BMetagenome_FD_69209 | JGI IMG/M metagenome (GOLD analysis project Ga0080006, IMG submission 69209) | Ferric oxide microbial mat and aquatic microbial communities from Rainbow Spring, Yellowstone National Park, USA - RS3B (SPADES... ...
CAGATATGCGACATAAGCGGCCCCCCTGAAATTAGGGAGTGGTACAATAGCGATAGCTAGCGAAACGGAAGGTGATGGACTATGTTGTGGTCGGAAGTTCGTGAGTTATTTCCGAATCAGTTTGTCCTCGTACAGGCAATTAAATCACACCAGGAAGGCAAGAAGTTATATGTAGATGAAATGGCTGTCATTAGACCCATCCTAGACCCACACGAAGCTACTAGAGAACTACTAAAATCCAAAGATGAGAACTATGTTTATCATACGGGCAAAGAAGAAATGGTCATGGAAGTCGTTTCTCGCGTGGGTTTTAGGAGGTCACCAGTTGAAGATCCAACCAATTGACGGTCTTTTGTTTGTTACAATGGCCTTAACATTCCGAGGAAAAAGTAAAACAATCGACCAATTAGCCCTTGATACTGGTGCCAGTCACTCAGTAATTTCGATGGATCTTGTGGACGATATAGGTATTTATGGGGAAGTCGACGACGAAATTGTTGTCATGCATGGCATAGGTGGTGTGGAGAGGTCAATTCGTAAGAAAATTGATTCGGTTGAGTTTGGAACGTTCATACTGCCGGGAGTGAAATTGGATTTTGCTAACTTTGATGCTCATTTTGGGATCAACGGTTTGTTAGGAGCAGACATTCTGATGGCAGGGCGATTTGTTATAGATCTCGATGGCATGGAACTTTATCAGAAGTAGGTGGGGCATTCAAAACCTTGCATTGAACTAGCCACCAAGAAATAGTTTAGTTAGAGGTTTTTGGATGTTTATTCAACAGTCCGTTTCGCTATTTGTTGAGTTCAAGGGCAGAATGCTGAAGAAGCACTTATAGGAGGAGTCATATGGTTCGGTTATGAGAAAAGAATTGTGTCGCATAAGGGTGCGAAACTGCAATAAGCCGGGATTTTAATTGTGCATAAAGTTCCGCAATGTCCGCATAAACAACCGATTGACGGTTTTGCCTAACAGAACATGCTCGGTTCATCGTGTTAGATACCGAGACTACGGCTCTGAATCGAACTGGGCATCGGGTCGTCGAAGGTGCTGTGTGCGTGACGACGACAGGGTGTCGTTACCTTGTGCACTCATCAGGTCCGTTGCTGGAGTTTGACTAGAGACACAATAGCGTATTGGTTACTTTTAAGGCGATGACCTGGCCCTTGCATTCAACGAACACCTGATTTACAGTCAGGGTGTACCTGAATTCCCAACCATCAATCCAAGCGGTGTCGCGCGGATTGAGACGCTCTTGCACCCGGCGTGGCCTCACAAAGGGTCCAGGGCGAATGCACGTGCAGGGGAGAAGGGGTCATCACCGGGCGACTTTTCCGGATCGGACCCACGGCACGCCCTCGGTATCGAGCGAGTGTCCCTTCTGGCGCGGTCGTGGTGTCACCAACGCGCGCACGGGAAAGTCTGGCAACTGGCAGTCCCATCCACTGGCCAACGCACAGTGGGGGAACCAACGGACAACGCAGCTTCGCCGTTTCTCGTCTGTGCGCAAGACAGGCGAGCCAGAGGGGGTTGCGGGCGAGTATCCTTGGACCACAGAACCGACTCCCAATGACGGGACTGTGTGCTGCAAATGCAACCGCCATGAAACGGGAACCTCGACGGAGCAAGAGGGGACCCGGCTACCGAGTAGCCAGCAAACGGGGAATTGCGCCCCGAGGCCAAAGGCAGCAAGACCCACCAAGGAGCCAGGAAAGCCTTGCTTTTCTGTGCCCATCCACAGCCCGGATCGACCGGCTGAGGCAAGCGAGAATCAGACGAACCCCCGCTTGGGAATCGTCTGTTTTGTGCTTGTCTCGGCCTTTTTGTCGTCCGGCTGACCATACCGGGTCCAGAACCCGAACAGGAGGTGTAGATCCCAGGATCCGCGGCCAACACGCTGTGCAAGCGGTCATCAACCCCTCGCCACAACGAAGCGGTGCCGGATCAGACGATTCGATCCATTGCCTCAGATCACCGCAAGGGGCGCGGAGATGCAGGCGGTCGGGAGGGGGAGACGAATGATCAGCATTGAGCAAGTCGCGCAGCGCAACCAGCTGGTGCTGTTTCGTACGTCTCGCCTTGGGCAATGGAAGGCCCATTGTCCTGTATGCCAAGACACAGGCCGCCGATGGCACCTGTACGTCTCGACGACAAGAGACGCCTTTTACTGCCACAAGTGCGGTGCGCAAGGCGGCGTCATCCAGTTTCACGCCTGGCTCACCGGCGTCTCGTATGAGACGGCGAAAGCCGAACTGTACCCGCCGACGCAGCGCCTTGTCAAACGGCGGGTGCACCCGGGCGAAACGCTGACACGAGCACAGCTCGAAGCCATCGGATTCGTCCCACGAAAGCCTCGTATTCAAGCGCCAAACGGTGTAGACCCATTGTTTTGGGCCAAGCGTCGGCGTGCGGAACTGGACTGGATCTGGAGTGAGTGGCAAGCGTATCAAAGACTCGAACGCGAGCATGCTCGATATTGGGCCCGAATCGCCGCAGCGGAGGGCCACTCGACTCCGTCAAGAAAAGCACCACCCCGCCGCTCCTAGGGCTGTCTCAACACCCCTAAGACGAGCGGTTCCGGGGATCCCACGAAAACCGCGAAGGACTTTGCTGTACAACGCCCCTACCCTCATCACGGCAGAAGCAAGAGGTTTGCAGCCCCAGCCAAAGTTAAGCCTTGTTGCCCGACGGATCGTCTCGACGAAACGCCAGCCAAGACCTCAGAACAAGCCGAAACAGGCCGCTCGTTCGGGTGTACGTGGATTCCATCGAAGTGGGATCTTGTCGGCAACGTCCGACGATGTGCCCATAAAAACATGTCGTGCCAAAAGAGGTGTATTTCGTACACCCTGATGGCGCGACTCCAGGAGGAGACCCCTTTGTTCAAAGTGATCGAACGCGATGACCGGAAAATCAAGATCACCGCTGATCCCATGGCGCAAAGCCCGCGCACTCAGGCGTACTTCGGCCACCTGGTGTTGTTTCATGACCACTACCGAGCGGATCCGATCGACACAAACGAGCCGCTGAACTTTCGCGCGCAATGCATCGGGCTCATCGAATTGTCATGCGGGGAGAATCGATGCGAACGAAGGGAGACCCCTTGCAAGCGGACGAAACATCTGGTAAATAAGAGTCACGAGAGTAAGACGTGAAAGGTGGCCGGGAATTACCGGAATCACTGGCCTAGTACTTACCGGATTGGGTGGCTGATTTGGCCGGAATACGCATGGTTGTCTCGACAACACCATTTTACCGGAAACGAGGGTGTTTTTCATTTGTAGAAAGCTCGCTAACCCAAGCGGGGCGCGGCTTCACGAACGCTATCAGGGTGCGAAACTTGAGTTATTGATCTAGGAGAACAATCGATCATGTGGAGGTGGCGTTATGGGATTTAGTCACATTGGCACTCAAGGACTTATCTTGATGGTAATTGCTGTTGTACCTATTATTGCAGTCGTTTTCCTTTTGCTTTTGCTATATAGGAAAAGATAATTGAGTTGCCCTTCTCGCGGCTCTCTCGATCGCGCGGTATCCTATCCTCAAATCATTCAAAAGAGCGTGGGTATTTGTGTCGAGAGTCGAAATTCGTCGTAAATAGAAAGAACGAAGTGAGACGGGCACATCCCCCCGCGCTGGAAATTCTCTTGGTTTAAATAAGCTATGAAAGCGCTTGACAGATTCCACAGAGATGACGTATCATAACAGCATGTTAAACGTTTACGTGTTGTTTTTCGAGTCAGGCGCCTTTGCCTATGGCTGAAAAGCCGAGCATAACCATTCGGGATGTGGCGCGGGTCGCCGGCGTCTCCATCGCAACGGTATCCCATGTAGTGAACAGTTAGCGCGCCGTAAAGGCCTCCACGCGAGAGCGGGTGCAGGAGGCGATCTCAGATACTGGGTATAGTCACAATGTCGTGGCACGCGAACTCAAGACCGGTTCATCCGGCTTGGTCGGGGTCCTCATCGTGGACTACAACGAGTTTTACACCGATGTTCTCCGCGGTGTGGAAGACAGTGTTGGAGAGCTAGGGTGGCGGTTTGTGGTCTCGAGCACTGGCGAACAGTGGGAAAAGCAAAGGGAACTGATTCAGATTATGGTTTCCAGGCGGATGCAAGGCATTTTGGTGGCCCCGGTAGCGGGCTTTGATCCTGAGTTTATCCAAGCCTACGTTCCCGCCAGCATCCCCGTTGTTCAGTTTGACCGTTCCTCAGGTGGCCACATGCTGTCGGTCTCGTCTGAAAATGCCCAGGGTGCCGAGTTGTTGATAGAACACCTTTACAAGCATGGGTACAGGCACGTCTCGTTTATCACAGGGGCCGACCCGATTTCGTCCTTGCAGGATCGCAAACGAGGTTTGCTTGCTGCCGCAATCAAGTTCGGTATGGAAGCCTGCGTCTGCGAGATGCCCACAACATCGGAAGGTGGCTTTGTGGCCGCGGCGGAGGTCCTGGATCAGCCGAAACGTCCAGATGCGATCGTAGCTGGGAACAATCCCATTTTACTCGGCATCATCCGGGCCATGCGTCAACGGCAGATTCGCATTGGCGGGGATGTGGCGCTGGTCAGTTTTGATGATCTTCCGTGGTGCGAGGTGTCTGATCCTCCCATCACAGTCGTGCACCAGAGTTCCTATGTGATGGGATGTCAAGCGGTGGAAATGCTGAAGAGCCTCGTTCACGGCCAACACGTGAAATCGAGAACCCTGCCGATGGCACTGATTGTGAGGGGGTCGTGTGGATGTCAGTCGCACTGGGAATAGACCAATCACCGGTACTCGAGTCAACAGGGTTGTCCAAGAGCTATGGTCGCATTCAGGCATTGGTGGATGTCGACTTTGCCATAGGTCCCGGAGAAGTCGTCGGTCTTGTCGGCGATAACGGTGCGGGCAAGTCGACGTTGATCAAAGTCCTGTCAGGTGCGATCGCACCCGATGCCGGGGCAATTCAACTCAAGGGCAGCCCGGTACGGTTTCGAAATCCTGCAGATGCAAGGCAGAAAGGGATCGAAACCGTCTATCAGGACCTCTCTTTGGCACCTCATCTGTCCATTGCGGATAACCTCTTTCTTGGAAGGGAAATCATCCGGGCTGGGGCTGGCCGTTGGTTCGGCGTCCTGGGGCGTAAGGAAATGATCACGCGTGCCCAGCAAATTCTGGACGAATTGCATGTTACCGTCCGGTCGATGAAGGCGCCGATCGCAGAGTTGTCGGGTGGACAGAGGCAGGCGGTGGCGGTGGCTCGTGCAGTTCTCTGGGGGGAAAGCATGATTATTCTCGACGAGCCCACCAATCACCTTGGGGTCGAAGAGGTCGACATGGTGTTGCAACTGATTCGTCGCGTGAAGTTGCGGGGCATTCCGGTTGTATTCATCAGCCATACCTTGCCTCATGTATTGGAGGTGACAGATCGTATCGACGTCATGTTCCTGGGACGCAAGGTGAAGTCTCTGGTGACAGAGGACACCAGTCTCGATGAGGTGGTGGCGTATATCACCGGTTCAAGAGGCTAGATCACGACTTGTGAGGAGCGAAAGGAGGCGGATTGAACTTGAGCGTAAAGCTTCAAAATCGAAATCGAACCCTTCTTCAAGATCTGGGCGATTGGTGGACGTTTCTGATTCTTGTTCTCCTCATCGTAGTCTTTTCGATCACGTCACCTGGATTTTTTTCCTGGGCCAACTTTTTGAGCACGACGGTCAGCGCCTCCAACACCATGATTCTGGCTGTTGCCGAAACGTTTGTGATCATCACCGGAGGCATTGATCTCTCGGTGGGTGCCATCTTGGGACTTTCCGGTATGGTTGGTGCGGATGTTATGCAAAGCCTCATAGGTCAAAGTAGCGTGGAGGCCATGATCGTAGGTATCGCTGCGGGTCTGGCCACGGGACTGGTGCTTGGAGCGATAAACGGGGCGATCATCGCCTATATGGAAATTACACCGTTTATCGCCACGCTTGGCATGCTTGGTATTGCCACCGGTCTGACATTTCTCGTCACCAACGGAACCGACATTGTCAATATTCCCATGCAGTTCTCGAACTTCGGCGATTTTTCATTCTTTAATATTTTGGGTACTCCGTTCCTGTTGTCGTTGGCGATCTTGTTGATCGCGTGGTTCTATCTCGGCAAGACTCGTTTTGGGAAGTACACCTACGCCATTGGCAGTAATGGCGAGGGTACCCGGCGCTCAGGAGTCGACGTCAAGCGTCATCTGTTCAAAATCTACACGCTTTCAGGTCTCTTGAGCGGTTTCGCCGGTGTTCTTATCGTCGCGCGACTGGCCACAGGATCCCCTCTGGAAGGAACCAATGACGAGTTGAACGCGATTGCAGCCGTAGTGATCGGTGGCGCCAGTCTATTCGGGGGGCGCGGGACCATCCTGGCGTCTACGATCGGCGCGCTTATCATCTCAGTGCTTGTGTCAGGCCTTGTGATCATGGGTGTACAGCCGTATTGGCAGCAAGTGACTATCGGCATCATTATTATCTTGGCTGTGTATGTTGATCAACGGCGCTTTCGCAATCGCGCCTTGAAGTAGCTTTTTGACGCAGGGCAACACGATGTTTAAAAACCAGGGGGTTATCTAGTATGAGGTGGAAAACAGTTGGCGCAGTCGTTGGTAGCTTCAGCATGGCAGCATCGCTTCTGGCCGTGACTCCGGCTTTTGCACAGGGAACACAGGCCGTCAGCATGACGAAGCATGTTGATCGGGCTGCCAAAAAGCAGATTGTCGTGGGCTTTGTGCCTGGCGTCACGACGGACCCATTTTTCATCAGTATGCAGTATGGTGCGCAAGTCGAGGCAAAGAAACTTGGCGTTCAGTTGGTCTACGAGGGTGGTGAAACGTACAGCCCCTCCTCCCAGACGCCATATGTCAATGCCATGGTTTCACGCAAAGTCTCCGCGCTGGTGCTTGCACCTACGGATCTCCAAGCCATGATTCCGCCGGTCCGCAATGCTGTCAAGGCCAAAATTCCCGTGATCACAGTGGATTCGACCATTAGCGACACCGCACTCTTACGGTCGCGGATCACATCCGACAATCTGCAAGGTGGCGGTGCTGCGGCAGACTTTCTTGGTGCATTTGGGAAAGGGAAAGGCGTCATCGCCATTCTGTCGCCGTCTCCTGGGTTATCGACAGACAAGGCGCGTGTTGCAGGGTTCACGGCAGAACTCAAGAGAAAGTTCCCTAAGATGACGTTCGTCATCGACTATGACAACGAGCAGACGACGACAGCTGAACAGCTTGCCCAAGATCTGGAGCTTCGCTACGGGTCGAAGCTGGTCGGTATCTTCGGTACGGACGATACATCCGCTTCAGGAGCCGCGGAAGGAATTCGTTCGGCTGGAAAGCTGGGTAGTGTCAAAATTGTCGGATATGACGCGGAGCCGGCCGAGGTTCTTGATCTCAAACAGGGACTCATCTCGGCGTTGATTGCGCAAAAGCCGATGGAAGAGGGCGAACTCGCTGTCGAGTATGCGGTCGATGCCGTTATGGGGAAAAAGGTCCCCAGCTTCGTTCAGTTGGCCAATGTGGTCATTACCAAAGCGAACCTGGCTGCGAACGCACAGTGGGAGTATCGGTCGCAAGCGTGATCCACGCAAGGCCGCCGATCAGTGAGCCCAGCCGCGTCAACTAAACACCACAGTCGGGGAGAAGTACAGAAACCGCATCCTTCCCAGCAATCGCGCCACAAGTGAAGAGAAGGTGATGACCCATAGCCGGTAACCGGGCTGCTTCAGGCCCAGTTACCGGCTATTTGGTCATACTTTGTCCCTCGTCCGACTATACTCTAGTACCTTGCTACACAACTCGATGGGTGGGTCGACGAGTTTGATGCAGCGATATACGGAGGCGAAAGCGATGGGACAAGCAAAGCGGGAGACCGAGCGGGAGACTCAGTGGGAGTGCGCCCAGCACGAGCAGTTGGTCGCGGACATCGCGCAGGCGCACACGGACTGGACGCTGGCCAGGGAGCAGTTTGACAATGCCACGGCGCACGACGTGATTGATGATGCCATCTATCTTTTGATTGCCGCGGAGCGTCGCTATGAAGGGCTGCTGCGAGTGGCTCGCCGCCAGAGGTTGGTCGTCGACCTGCGTGGCAGGGTGTTGGCGGTCGAACCGATCACCCCAGCCAAGGCTCCAGTGCCGCAGGTCGTGGAGCCGCCAGTTCAGGGGCCATCCGGCTCCGAGACATCCACGCTGTGAGGGGGGATATCGAATGCCAGAATGGATGATTGTCGTTGCGATCGCGATAGGGGTTCTACTCGCGTTGTCGATGCTGCGTGCCATCATCCGCAGTCCGCTCGGCGTGATCGGCGGATTTCTGCGAAACCTCGTGATTGGCTTTTGTGCGTTTTTGATCATTGATTAGGCGGGAAAATCGTTCGGCGTCCACGTCCCCCTCAACGGGTACACCGCTGGTGTGGCCAGTATCCTCGGCGTTCCTGGCGTCGCAGCTCTGGCCGTCATCGAAAAATGGATCGTGTGAGACGCCACAGCCACCTCATCGCATGTGGGGTAAACGCGCGGTGAGGCGCGCGATCAGTCGTCCGACCACGGGGATGCGACTGATCTCGGACGGCTGAATGGCCCGTACCCAGAGGGCGGCAAGCAGATATAGCGGGCCGCCGATGCCGATGCCGACCAGTAAAAAGACCAAGGCGAGCAGGCGCGAATTCGGGGCGTTAAGGGCCTGTTCCAACGGCACAAACAGGCGCTCGAGAAGCACCATCCAGACCCCTGTGCAAAGCATGGCCACGGCCGGGCGCCAGATTACGGAACCGATGCGGACAGGCTGTCCTGTGGCTTTGCCCAGGGCCGCGACGTTGAGCCACGATGACACTGCATAACCGACGACACTCGCGATACCCGCACCTTCGATGCCTAAAATTGGCACCAACATCAAGTTTCCCACCAGTTTGATGGCCAACCCGATGGCCATGTGAACCACGGGCTGATAAAACCGGTCATAGCCTTGCAGGATAAATGTCGTCACGAGTTCGAGGGCACTGAAAATACTAATAAGTGCGGCGATGGCAAACACAGTAGCGCCGGCGCTGTGCTCAAACAAGGCGATATCGAGCGGCGTGGCCAACGCGGCGAGCGTCACGGCCACCGGAAAGGTGATAAACGCGGTCATGCGCAGCGCGCCTAAAAATCGGATGCGTCCCTCCTGATGTTGCCCTCGCGTCCTCGCCTCCGTGATCGCAGGCATGATCGAAGCCCCGATCGCCGTGGCAAATGACAGAGGCAACTGCATCAGCCGCAGCGCTTCCCCCGCGTAGATTCCGTATTGTCCTGTAGCGACCCCGATCGACATCCCTCCGGCGACCAGTTGCCGAATGACCGTGGCGTTGTCGATGTTTTGCGACAGCGGCAAGACGAGTGTCCCTAGTGCGACCGGCAGCGCGTAAATGAAGAGTTGGCGTAACACCGTCCCTGCGTGCAGGCTCTTGGTTTTGAGGTAGCGCCGTTTGCGCACCATGAGTCGGCGCGTCTTGCGCACAGCGGCGAGCAGTAAAATGAATCCGCCGATCGCGCCGGCGGTCCCGCCAAATGTGGCAATGGCCGCCTCGCTTGCACGACTGGCGCCAAGGTGCACGGCAATGAGCAGGCCTGCGAGCACGACCCCGACGCGAACGATTTGTTCCACGACCTGGGACGCCGCGGAGGGTTCCAGTCGTAGATTGCCTTGTAGATACCCGCGCTGCGCACTCATGAGAGGCAGGATCAAAAGTGCGGGCGCAAGTGCGTGAATGGCGGGAACTGTCTCGGCGAGCAAGGCCTTGCTGCTGACGGACCAACTGAGCAGATAGGGTCCTCCGAACCACATCAAGACAAAGGCGACGATACCAAAGCCCAGCAAAGAGCGGCCGACAATCGCATAGGTTTGGCTAGCTTCACGGTACTGTCCACGAGCGTTCAAGTTGCTGATCGTCTTTGAAAGCGCTAGTGGAAATCCAGCGGTGGAGAGCGTGAGCATGATCGTGTACAGTGGGTAGACAAGCTGATACAAGCCCAGCCCTTGATCGCCGATCAGGTTTTGCATCGGAACTACGAGGAAGATCCCGAGCAAGCGCGCGATAAACTGAGCGCTGACCATGGAAGAGGCTCCGCGCGAGGCGCGCTGGCGCACGAGTTCGCGTTCTTCCGGCATGGGCTGAACCTCCATTTCTGCTGCACGTAGTATAGCATAGCTGGACGCCGCACCATCCCTGGCTATTGGCATAGACTTTTAAGGCCTGCTGGCGGGGCTGAGTAGCGCGGCAGGTATGCCGACGTCAGAATCGGGCAAGGATGATAGAAACGAGTCGTCACGGTGCGCAAAAATTGGACTGGGCAGGGTGAGTGGGATGGGTGAGTGGGAAGGCCAACCGAGTCTAGACGGGACACCAGTGCCGGTCTGCATGATCTGCGAGCAGGTCGGTGGCGAGGGGATTCACATTTTGTCGCAATTTATCTGTCTGGAGTGCGAAAGAGAAATCGTCAATACCGGCGTGGATGACGATTTGTACGATTACTTCGTGGAGCGGATGCGCGCGCTGTGGCGCGATATCGCATCGGATCCGGATACGGCGTCCGGTCCCTGCTACTTGTAGCGGGGTTTGTGCTGCTTTGGGCAGGAATTGAAGAGTGCGGGCGCGAATTTACATTATATGAATGACGTTCAACGGCAAACGCCGATTTTAACGGCTCTACAGGCGCATGTCGCCAAGGAACGGGTTTCCTTGCACGTCCCGGGACACAAGGCCGGCCAGCTCTTGCCGACTGGCGCCGATGCATGGATGCAGGCGGTCGCCGCGCTGGATGGCACCGAGTTGCCCGGACTGGACGATCTCTACCGACCTGTCGGCGCCATTGCCTCCGCACAGGCATTGGCTGCCCGTGCGTTCGGCAGCGATGAGGCGTACTTTCTGGTGGGCGGTAGCACGGCGGGGAATTTGGCTGCGATCCTCGCGGTCGTCCGCCGCGGACAGTGGGTGATCGCGGCGCGCAACTGCCATGAATCGGTCTGGCATGCGCTTCGTCTGGCGGGAGCCCGGGTACAAGTGGTCACGCCCGCGCTGTTGTACACGGGCGAAGGGGGAGCGGTCTACGGTCCGGTCACGGATGAGTTGGTGCGACGAGCCGTCGCGGCATGCCCGCAGGCTGTCGCCGTTGTGCTGACGAGTCCCACGTATGCCGGGGTGGCGACTCCACTTAAGGAGCTTGTGCAACGGGTTCATCAGTCTGGGATGGTGGTCGTCATCGATGAGGCCCATGGCGCACACCTGCCGTTTCACCCGGATCTACCGGTTTCCGGGATTCAGGCTGGGGCGGATCTGGTGGTGCAAAGCACTCACAAGATGACCGCCGCCCTGACGCAGACGGGACTCCTGCATCGGTCAGGCGAGAGGGTGTCATCCGAGCGCGTGCTCGGCGCACTGCGGATGGTGCAGACCAGCTCGCCTTCGTATCCCCTGCTTGCGTCGATCGATATGGTCCGCTCGCAGCTGGCCATCACCGGATTGGCCCAGATCGCGCAAGTTGGCTCCTACTTGGCAGGGGGAGTCGAAGTGTTGCAGCGCGTTTGTCCAGGTCTTCTCTGGCAACCGGACAGCGTTCGGCTGGATCCTTTCAAGTGGTTGTTGATCGCCCCTGCACTGGGCTTGGCCGGGATCGATCTCGCGGACGCACTGCGTGAACAGTTCGGCATCTTCAGTGAGTGGGCCGATGAGCACCACGTCTTGTGTTGCTGGTCTTATGCCAACTCGGAGCAGGATGTTCGCCTTGTGGTGGAGGCGTTGCGTGCTATCGCGCGAACGTCGGCGAGCCGGCCCAGGATGGGCTTGATGGCGTCTCTGGACTTTGCGGCGTATGCCTCTGCCGCGCAGGCCGAGTTGGCGGTCTTGGCTGCAGAGGCGCACTGGGCAGAGGGCGATGTACAGCACGGGCCGCTGACACAGGCCGTGGGGCAGGTAGCGTGCGAGAGCTTGACCGTCTACCCTCCCGGCGTTCCTCTGGTTCTGCCGGGAGAGACAGTCACGCCGGAGGTGGTCGCGTGCGTGCGCCAGGCACTGCAAAGGGGCATGAGGGTGGACGGAGTGACGATGAAGGGCACCCTGGACTTCGTTCTGGCAGATCCAGACGCACGTTGATATCTAAGGGGACCATGGGAGGGTGCTTTTGTGCAGACAGGCAGACCGGGTCTGTTGATCACCGTGGAAGGAATCGACGGCTCCGGCAAGACGACGCAAGTGGATCGCCTTTGTGAGCGTCTGACACAGGCTGGACAAGCGTTTGTGCGAACGAGGGAGCCGGGGGGCACGCCGATCGGTGATCAAATTCGATCATTGTTGCTTGATCCGACATCGGACATGACCGCGCTGGCGGAGGTTTACCTGTACGCAGCTTCACGCGCCGAACACGTGGCGCGGGTGATGCGACCTGCTCTGGAACAGGGGCTCGTCGTGGTGTGCGACCGTTTTGTTGATGCCAGCATTGCCTATCAGGGCTATGGCTTACGGAGCACAGGACTCACACCAGAGCGGGTGCGTCAGGTGAACGAGCAGGCGGTGAATGGGGTGGTGCCTACGCGTACGTTCGTTGTGGATGTCCCAGTGCAAGTCGCCAGTGCCCGTTTACACGCCAGCGGTCGTCAGCAATTCGGGGGACAGGACCGGATCGAGCGGCGCGGCCCCGCGTTTTTCGAACAGGTGCGCAGCGGGCTTGCAGCGATCTGCCGAGATGACCCGGGGCGCGTTGTCTGGGTTGATGGACAGCGGTCCGTGGATCAGGTTGCCGACGAGATTTGGAAAGATGTTGAGGCGCTGCTTGGCGATTTGGGCACCCCAGATGCGTAAAGAGACAACGAAAGGAGTGGAAGGGCTCCATGCAGTTGGTCTATGCGATCGTTCAAGACAAGGATGTGGCTCGTCTTTCGGAGAGACTCGTCAAAAAAGGGATTCGAGCAACAAAACTGGCCTCCACCGGTGGGTTTTTGCGATCGGGGAACACCACGTTCATGATCGGGGTGGACGACGAGCGAGTGGATGAGGTGCTCGACCTGATTAAGCAAAGCTGTCGCTCACGGGAACAATTGGTCACTCCGTTGTCTCCTTTGGGCAATCAGGTTGAATCCTATGTCTCTTATCCTGTATCCGTGCAGGTGGGGGGGGCAACTGTATTTGTGGTCAAGGTAGATCGGTTCGAGCAGTTCTAATCAGCGCTTGTTTGGCTCGGAGGTGGCCTCGTGAAAATCGATGAACGAGCGCGAAGTCGCGGGCTTACTGGGGTCTATGCGAACAACGAAGCGCCTCGGGTCGGGGCAGCCGACTTGTTTGCGGCCCAATTGGATGTGGCGAACAAGCGGCAGGGCGAGACGGAATTCGACGTCTTCTTCAGTGAGGTAGTCCGCGAGGGAGAAGAGCTTGTCAACAATCCCTCGGTGGAGGCAGTGCATAAGTACCGAATGGCGTTGCGCCGCATGCTCGAGCATGCCGTGAGGGGAGGACTGCGACACAGTAGCCGCACGGTGGCCGGGGCGATGGGTCGCAGAAAGGTCTTGATGGCGGTCGAGGAGATCGACAAAGAGTTACTTGCGTTAGCTGAAGGACTGTTGGCCAAGCAATTTGAACCGATGGCGCTACTGCGTATGGTCGGTGACATCAAAGGGCTCTTGATCAGTCTTCGTCTGTAGGCGATCTGTAGGCAGACGCAAGCGACTGCGGCGGGGACGACAGGTCATTCGGGGAGGTGTGTCGCATGCCGGCAACGTCACTTCAGGACGTATTGGTCGACTTGTCGAGAGTGGGGCGGCTGGGGCACGCCTATTTGGTTTATCATAGTGAACAAGACAGCGCTGAACGGGATGTGCGCGCTGCCGTTCAGGCGCTCTTGTGCACGCAACCATCCCCGCAAGGAAGCGCGTGCGGTGAGTGCGATGCGTGTTTACAGGTGCTCTCCGGCAATCACCAGGGCTTGACATGGGTGGATCCGGACGGCGCATCGGTTAAGGTTGCGCAGATGCGATCTGCACAGGGGGCCGACCGTCTGCGCAGCGCAGGCGGACAACTTCAGGTCTTTGTCGTGTCCCGAGCTGAGCGCCTGACGCCTGAGGCGGGCAACGCCATTCTCAAGTGGGTGGAGGAGCCTGGACCTGATCGCCTGTTTCTGCTCATGACGGCGGCCTTGCAAGGTGTGTTGCCGACGCTCCGGTCGCGTTGCATGACCCTTCGTTTGGCGGCGGCGCCCACGACGGGGACCGCGGATATGCTTGCTTCCAAATTCGGCCAAGAGCGGTTTGTTCAAGCGTGTGCGGCAATGGTAGAATTGACCGCATCCGCGTTGGCGCGTCGGCTGGATGCCTGGCAAGTGGTCGGCCGCACAGTGGTCAAACTTCGTCTTACGGGTGAGGAAGCGCTGCAGTTTGTCGACGCGTGGATGGCGCTCCTTTGCGACGTGTTGCAGGTCATGTTTCATGGACAGGCACGGACGGGACTGTGCGAGTTGACGGATCTGCAAAAACTGACGCATGGCATTCGGGCTGAACAGGTTGCCGAGTTGGCCCTGCTGCTCGCGGAACAGCGGCGGCGTTTGTTAAGTCACGTGAACGTCCAGGCGTCGTTCGAGGCGATGCTGATCGGCATAGCAGGCAAAGGGGAGGGGCAGGCAGAGCGATGACCAAACCGATCGTGATCATGGATCAAATGGAGCGAATGGAACGGCATCTACGGGCCTTGGCGGAAGACCTGGCCTCGATGCGATCGCAGATGGAAGGGTTAATTGAGGAAAATCGACGGTTGAACCTGGAAAACGTACATTTGCAGGAGACGGGTCGTGTCAGCGAAGATGGGACTGCCGCTTCCGCAGCGCTGGTGCTGAGTCAACTGTATGACGACGGCTATCACATCTGCAGTGTGAACTACGGGGCGACGCGCAAAGGGGACTGTCTTTTTTGCCTACAGAGTATGGAGCGTTCATCATGATGTCATTGGCAGAGCTAGCGTCATGACGGGCACCTTGTTTATCGTACCCACCCCGATTGGCAACCTCGAAGACATTACCCTACGAGCACTTCGCGTCTTGCGGGAAGTCGATTTCGTGGCGGCCGAAGATACACGACACACTCGAAAACTGCTGACTCACTATGATATCCATCCTACCTCTCTGTTTTCCTATCATGAGCATAACACCCGTCATGCAGGCGCGCTCGTGTTGCAGCGATTGCTGGCTGGTGAATCGGGCGCGCTGGTGTCGGACGCGGGGATGCCAGGCATCTCTGATCCCGGTCATGATCTGATCAGACTCCTGCTCGATGAGTCCATCGTTCCCGTCGCGTTGCCCGGACCCTCAGCCTTCGTCACTGGACTCGTCGCATCCGGACTTGCGACGGACCGCTTCTTGTTTGTCGGATTCTTGCCCCGCGACAAGAAGACCCGGCGCTCCGAACTGCAGGCCCTGGAAAAACAGACGGAAACATTGCTCTTTTATGAAGCGCCCCATCGCATCCTTGCCACCCTGGACGACTTGTGCCTGGTGTTGGGGAACCGTCAGTGCGTGATCGCGCGGGAACTGAGCAAGGTGCATGAGACCTTTCACCGTGGACGACTCGGCGATCCGCAGTGGCGCGCTGGTTTGACACTTCGCGGCGAAATGGTGGTGATTGTCGAGGGGGCCCCTCTGGCAGATGCAACATCATCGCCCTTGGCATCGAAGGACTCCGAAAGCATTGTTTCGGCGGTGGACGGCTTCATTGCTCAAGGGCTGGACAAGAAGGAGGCCATGAGAAAAGTAGCGCAAGCGGCCGGCTTGTCTCGTCGTGATGTCTATCAGACCATGCTTGACCGGGACATCTGATGATAGCTTTGGCTTATTGAGCTTATTGGCCGCAGAGGCGCGCCGGTCGAACCAAGCGACTGGGGGACTTCGAGATGCACAAAGTGACGAGGTCCTCCCCTCTCAGGGCGACCTCGTCACTGGAACTACTTGAACTCATACCAGGCAGACGCTTACTTGCCGGCCATCTCAGCGATACAGCTAGGGCAGATGTTCTTGCCTTTGAAGTGGATGATCTCGTCGGCTTGTCCACAGAAGATACAAGCTGGCTCATACTTTTTCAGCACGATCCGGTCGCCATCCACATAGATCTCGAGTGCATCCTTCTCGCCGATGCCAAGCGTCCTGCGCAGTTCGATCGGAATCACCACGCGACCGAGTTCATCGACTTTGCGTACGATACCGGTTGACTTCATCATAACGTTCAACTTCCTTTCGGTTTTAAATGATGGGCACTGGCAGTGGTTGTGTGTCGTGGCCCCTGGAGCGACCCGTAAGGATGCCGCCAAAGAACTCTTAAGCTTCAACCACTTATTTACTAGAGAAAGTCTACCACCTAGAGCAGGAATACGCAATAGGTTCTACGGGTGAATTTCGGCAGATTTGGTCGCTGTTTTGTGAACACTTTCGCGCTGCGCAACATAGCATGGCATGATTGCGCGAACTTTGCGGGAGGGAAACGGAGTGCCCATTCTGGCGTCACTGATTGCCCTGGCCGTGCAGGAATCGGTCTGTCTCGTGTCCTATGTCAAGAATCAGACGTTTCCGCATCCGCTTGTAGAAGCGGAGGAACGGGCCTGTCTGAAGCTTGTCCAGCAAGGAGACGAGGGAGCCTTTCACAAGCTGGTTGAACACAACTTACGTCTTGTGGCGTTTGTCGCCAAGAAATTCCGCGACTCGGGCGTCGAGGAAGACGACCTGATTTCACTAGGGACAATCGGCCTGATCAAGGCCGTCAAGAGTTTTCGCTCCGATGCGGGGACGAAGTTTGCTACCTATGCGGCGCGCTGCATTGAAAATGAAATCCTCATGCACCTGCGCACGCGCAAAAAGATGAACCGTGATGTCTCGATGGATGAGTCGATCGGAACAGACAAAGAGGGCAACGACCTGACGTTGCTGGATGTTCTTGGAACAGAACCGGACGAACTCGAGGAGTACGTCGGTGAGCGACTGGAGCAGCAGCGTTTGCGACAGTTATTGCACGTGCTGGATCCGCGGGAGCAGCGAGTGGTCTGCTTGCGTTATGGGCTTATCGATGGGCAAGAGTGGACTCAGCATCAGATCGCCGAGAAGATGGGGATCTCCCGTTCCTACGTCTCGCGCATTGAGGCCCGCGCCTTGACCAAGCTTCAGCATGCCTTGCACCCGCGGCCCCGCGGCGTCCCGAGAGGAGGAATTCGCGCGATTCGGCCCTTGCAGCCGCCGCGACCGCCACAGTCAACGCAGTCAACGCAGTCAACGCAGTCAACGCAGTTACCTGCGCCCAAGTCCTAGGGATCGTCCCAGGGAGGCGCAGTCACGACCTTCGTCGTAGCGATCGTATCATGAGCGGCTGTGTGGAAAGCTGATGTCAACATGCTGTCTGAAGCCATCGCCGTACCCATCCGACTTAGCCGCCTCCGTCTTCAGACGGAGGCGGTTTCCGTCTTGATGCTGTATTCAGGCATCTTCTAGCTTTGGTAAAGTATTTATAAAGATGGGGAGGAGGACCATTCGCAGGCGTCTTCGTCGATCGCTGGAATAAGCGGTGGACCATGTTCTGGTCGGATGTCATCCGACTTGGGATCACCTTAGGCGCTACCCTTCTTGCCATGGCCGGCCACTTCGCGCCGTGGGAGATCATCCTCTCTGCACTGTTACTCAACACTGTGGGGACCGTGTTTGGCCCAGCGGCCGGAGCGTTTACGCCACTGATCGTCGAAGCCGATCAATTGGCCAGTGCCAACGGACTGGAGCAAGCGTCTGGACCCCTCTCCAATATCTTTGGACCCGCCCTCAGCGCAGGGTTGATCGCTTGGCACGGAGTTGGTGCAGCCTACGCGGTGGATGCGCTTAGCTTCAGTATTTCGGTGGCCACCCTGTTTTTGATTCGCGCCCCGGAACCCTTGCGCGCACACGAGAAACTAAACGTCCGCGTATTTTTCTCGGAAATGGGCGATGGGCTCCGCACGGTTCGAGATCTACATGGTCCAGTACATCACAGTAGCACTGCACAGGACGCAAGTGGCGCTCGGTGAACTCAACTCGTTGTTTGCGGTGGGCATGATTGTAGGTGCAGTCACGGCAGGCATCCTCAGCAAGCGAATTCATTCTGGGTATCTGATCGCAGGGAGTCTCCTGGTTTCAAACGTCGCCTTCATTATCATCGGACGCTCCTCTTGGTTTCCTGGTGTTCTGGCCTTGATGACGATCTCCGGTGTTACGCAGTCCTGGGTCAACGTGCCGATCTTCACGATGATGCAACGCGTCATACCGCACGAGTATCGAGGGCGCGTGTTCGCCCTGATTGGCACGCTGTTTGGCGGCGCCATGCCGATTGGCATCTTGCTCGGTGGGTTCGCGGCGTGCGGCTGACACTTTGATGCCGACAGAGGCGTCGGCGGTTGAGGGCACGCCAGCCTGATCCAGCTCGAAACGTCCGCCACCTCTGATTATGTAAAATAATTCCTGCAAATTCCGCCAATACGCCACTCGACTCTGCTGCAAGAACCGAAGGCTTGTATGCCATGGAGCAGCTCACGCTCACAACTACATCATGCGTCAGCACAGACCGTACGAAGTTCTTGCAGGTATACCGTATTCTCTGTGGTATTATATATTGTAAACGTGTGCAAACGTTTTCTCGGATTTGTACAAGAGTGAAAGCTAGGGTCATGTGGTGCTGACAGTACCCGCGCACACCTGACTCTCTTCTTCAAAGCGGCCGAGTCTAGTCCCATGTGTGGGGAATTTGCGCAACTCCCGAGTGATTTAGTCATTAAAGGGTACTTTAGTTATGGATGTACAACGCCTGTGTCATGTAATCACTAAAAGGGGGACTTTCGTCATGGCTATGAACAAAACGGTTGGAATCAGCATCGCGGTCGTTATCGTGCTGATAGGTGCTGGGGCTGTGATTCACTCTCTGACAGGTAAGCCTTCAGCGACGAATAACGTTTCCCAAGGCGGACCCGCCCTTCGTGGTACGATTCCGAGTGGCATTCATCTGACCGTCTGGTCTTGGTGGGGCAAACCAGAGATCACGATTGAACAGCAACTAGCCAGCCAGTGGGGCAAATTGCATGGTGACACGGTGACTGTTGTCAATCAAACGAACCCGTTCCAGTTCTTCTCGACAGCTGCGCGCACGGGTAAGGGCCCCGATATCGGATTTGCCATACCACACGACAACAACGGCGTCTTTCAACAAGAAGGACTGTTGGCACCTGTAACCGCTCTGAATCCCAAGTTGTATAATCCTTACACCTACGAGGCTGTTACGATCGCAGGTCAGCAGTGGGCATATCCGATTTCCGTTCAAAGTATTGCGTTGTTTTACAATAAAAAGCTCGTCCCAACCGCTCCCACGACGTGGGCCGAGTTTGAGAAGGACGCCAATGAACACGGTTTCGCCTATGCACAGCACAACTTGTACTATGACTTCGCGTACATCGGTGGCATGGGCGGTTACATCTTTAAAGACCATCACGGCACACTCGATCCGAACGATATCGGTTTGAACAATCCTGGTTCCGTGGCTGCATTCACCTTGATCCACAGCTTTGATTGGACCTATCACTGGATGAATCCCAACACCACTGGCAACATTGCAGTAGCGAAGTTTCAATCGGGTGATCTCGGCATGATTCTCGACGGACCTTGGGACTTGTCTAAAATGCAGGCAGCTAAAATCGATGTTGGCGTGGCGCAAATCCCAAGTCTCCCGAACGGCCAACCTGCCACACCATTTCTCGGCGTACAGACGGCCGTTGTCAATGCACGGGGTCACCACATTCCCGCGGCGCAGTCACTGGCGGCGTATCTGGCAAACGCAGGGCAGATGGGTTACTTCAAGGCTAACGCTGACTTGCCTGCCTTCTTGTCCCTCCAAAATACACCTGCCGTGCAAACTAACGTATACGACAAGGGCTTTATATCGGCTCTGAAGTATGCGATTCCGATGCCGAACATTCCACAGATGAACTCCGTTTGGGGGGCGATGTCCATTATAACCAACATCATCAAGGGTTCGATTTCGCCGGAAGCGGGTGCGAATCAGTTCGTAAAGAACATCAAGACGGCGATAAAAGTACAACAAGGCTAAGTTTCACTAGCGTCAGAAGGATGGGTCTGATAGAGGTCGCCCTCAGACCCATCCGGATGATCAAGTCAGCGCGTCTCGGAGCGGCTCCCAGCCGTTGCATTTCACATTTCAGTTTCCCTCGCCCCCGCATGCACCGCCCGTTCTCGCGACTCCACTAACTCGTACTCCGCAATGGTGCAAACCGTAGAATCTGCGTAAGGTAAACCTGTAGAGCACAGATTTTATTCATACCACTGCTCATGCGTCAGCACTGACTGCGATTGCGCCTGATTGCAGTGGCAGTGGACTTTCTGGTACGCTTAAAGGCGATACCGCCATGAAGTGCTTGGCTCCAGTCGGAGAATTTCCGGCTATGGGACCGGTTTCCGGCGAGTTATCAACAATTTTCTGTGGATAGTGTGGAGGAAACCTGTGGATAAGCCGACTTTCTACATCACGACGCCGATTTTTTATCCAAATGACAAGTTGCACATCGGGCACGCTTACTCGACGACGGTAACGGACACCATAGCGCGTTACAAGCGTTTGCGCGGGTTCGACGTGCGGTTTTTGACGGGCACGGATGAGAATGCCCAAAAGGTCCACCGCAAGGCTCAAGAGGCGGGTAAAGACACCTTGGCCTTCGTGGACGAGATCGTAGCGAGCATCAAGAACCTGTTTACCCGACTGGGTATCTCGTATGACGACTACATACGTACGACGGAGCCGCGCCATCAAGAGATCGTCCAAAAGATTTTCACCAAACTGTACGAGAAGGGCGACATTTACCTGGGACAGTACGAGGGTTGGTACTGCACCCCTGATGAGTCGTACTGGACTGAGCGGCAACTCGTCGACGGCCGCTGTCCGGACTGTGGGCGCGAGGTCGAGCGGGTGCTGGAGCCCAGTTACTTCTTTCGGATGAGCCGCTACGCGGACCGCCTGATCCGCCACTATGAAGAGCACCCCGACTTTATCGTGCCGGAGTCGCGTAAACACGAGATGCAAAACAATTTCCTGTTGCCGGGTCTGGAGGACCTTTGTATCTCGCGGGCAGTGGCGGGCTGGGGAATTCCAGTGCCCGGGGATCCAAAGCATGTCATTTACGTGTGGCTCGATGCGCTCACCAGTTACATCACGGCTCTCGGCTATCTGTCTGGCGACGCGGAACTGGAGGCGTTGTTTGCGCGATTTTGGCCGGCCGATGTGCACGTGATGGCCAAGGAGATCGTGCGTTTTCACGCGATCTACTGGCCGATCATGCTGATGGCGCTGGATCTTCCCCTGCCCAAGCAGATCATCGGGCATGGGTGGCTGTTAATGAAAGATGGGAAGATGTCGAAATCCAAGGGCAATGTCGTCGATCCGAATGTCCTCATCGATCGTTACGGGGCGGACGCCCTGCGCTACTTCTTGTTGCGCGACATCGCCTTTGGACAGGATGGCGTGTTTACACTTGAGGCGATGATGGAACGCTTGAACTTCGACCTCGCCAATGACCTCGGCAACTTGATGCATCGCACGCTCTCTATGGTTGAACGGTTCGTCGGGGGGATTGTGCCGGAGCCGGGGCCCCTGACCGAGGTGGAGGTGGGGATCGACGCGCTCGTCGCAGACGCCGTTTCCCAAGTCGAACTGTCACTTGACCGGTATGACTTTGCGGCGGCGTTGGCCGCCATCTGGACCATTGTGAGACGGGGTAACCGGTACATCGATGAGATGGCGCCATGGGCGCTCGCCAAGGCCGAGGACAGATCGAGACTGGCGACGGTCCTTTATACGACGCTTGATTTGGTTAGGGTTGTAAGCATTTTGTTGCAACCCTTCATGCCGCACACTCCCCCTCGGATGTGGGAGCAGCTTGGCCTTGTCGCCGGACCTGACACCGCTTGGGAAGCAGCGCGGCAACCGCGCCGGCTGCCGTTTGGTCAGCGGATCGATAAAGCGGAACCGATCTTCCCCAGGCTCGATGTAGCCAAGGAAATCGAGGAGTTGGACGCGCTCGTGATGGGCAAGCCACTGCCCACTGAACTGAAGCCAAAGGAGTCGAGTTCATCTGTGACGGAACCAGAAGCCACTGCCAGCAACGAAATAGAAGGGGTCGCGACGCTGATCTCGATTGATGACTTCACCCGCGTGGAGTTGCTAGTCGGACGCGTGGTGACCGCCGAAAAGATTGAAAAGGCGGATAAACTCCTCAAGTTGCCCATCGACATCGGTTCGGAGACGCGCCAAGTGGTGTCTGGAATCGCTCGTTTCTACACGCCCGAGCAACTGGTCGGCCAATTGGTGATTTTGGTCGCTAACCTCAAACCCGTCACGTTGCGTGGTGTCGAGTCGCACGGCATGATCTTGGCGGCATCCGCCGGGGAGGCCCTGGTTCTGGTCACGGTCTCCGAAGGGATTGCCCCTGGAGCGAAGGTCAAGTGATTCGGCTGTTTGACACACACGCCCACCTGAACGATGACGAGGTCTTTCCTCGCGTCGATGAGATCCTGTCACGCGCGCAAGACGCGGGGGTGCGGAGGATCGTTGTGCCGGGCTACGATTATGACTCTTGTCTGCGGGCCTTGGATCTCGCAGCCCGCTATCCCCATGTGCGAGCGGCCGTAGGGTTTCACCCCAACGACGCAGAGTCTGTCAAGGACGGTCATTTGGCCGAACTCGAATCTTGGTGTGCGCTTGACGCCGTCGTCGCAGTCGGCGAGATTGGACTCGATTACCACTACGACGTTGCGCGTGACATGCAAGACCAGCTGCTTCGCGACCAGGTGCGTCTCGCTCGACGCGTGCAAAAGCCGGTTGTGATTCATGACCGCGATGCCCATGAGGATATCGTTCGGGTGCTTGCGCAGGAGCAGGTAGGCGATGCAGGGGGTATCATGCACTGTTTTTCAGGGAGTGTCGAGATGATGCATCAGTGCTTGAAACTGGGACTTTACATCTCACTTGGTGGCCCCGTCACCTTTAAAAATGCCAAGCGACCCGTTGCTGTGGCCGTCGAGGTGCCGGCGGAGCGTCTTCTGATCGAGACGGACACGCCCTGGTTAGCCCCGCACCCCTATCGCGGCAAGCCCAACGAGCCAGCCTACGTGCACCTTGTGGCCGAGACGATCGCGGTCGCCCGGGGGCAGCCAGTGGAAGCCATCGCAGAGTTGACCTGGGACAATGCGTGTCGCCTCTTTGCGTGGGAGCGCGACGAGCCATGATCACCCTCCCTGAGATCGGTGAAGTCATCGTCGTCGAAGGGCAGAGTGACCGCCAGCAAGTGCTGAAGGCCGTGCGGGCGGATGTTCTCGTGACCGGTGGGTCGCGAATTCGCAAAGAGGTCTACGCTCGCTTGCAGCGCGTGGCCCGGACGCGCGGCATCATCATCTTGACGGATCCGGACTTCGCGGGAGGGCAGATCAGGCGCCAACTCACGGAACGCTTTCCGGAGGCCTTGCAGGCCTATATCTCGCGGGAGCATGCCACGAGCGAAGGCGACATCGGCGTTGAAAACACGGCGCCTGCGCTGATCGCCAGCGCCCTCCTGCATGTGCGCAAGCCCGGTACCGACCGATTGTCAGCCCGCTTTTCCTGGGACGACATGACCGCCTGCGGTTTGGCCGGTGCACAAGGAGCCGCGACTCGCCGAGAACAATTGGGCGCAGCACTTGGCATTGGCTACGGGAACGCCAAGGCCTTCTTGAATCGCCTCAATGCCCTCGATGTCACCCGCGAAGAATGGGAGGCGGCGGTCGCCAAACTGGAGGTGAGACCGTCATGAGCGATCGACTCTACCAGCCTACGGTAGCTCGTAGTGTGTTGCAGCGACACGGCTTTACGATAAAAAAACACTACGGACAAAATTTCTTGATCGACGGGAACGTTCTGGATGATATCGTAGAGGCGACATGGCACGGGACGCAGGGGGATCGACACGTAGCGATCGAGATAGGGCCGGGCATCGGGACGCTTACACAGGCACTCGCGGAGAGGGGATTCGCCCGCGTCGTCGCGATCGAGAAGGATCGTTCGCTCATCCCCGTGCTCGCCGACACTCTGGCGCAGTATCCCGAAGTCCGGATTGTGCAAGGCGATGCCCTGCGCATCGAGGCTGCGGATCTCGTCGCCAAGTGGGCAGACATCGCCCGCGAGGGACCCGTGACGGTGCATCTGGTGGCGAATCTACCGTATTACATTACGACACCGCTCCTGATGCATGCGCTCGAGGCGGGCTGGCCGCTGCATAGCGCCGTCGTGATGGTGCAACGCGAAGTCGCCCTGCGCATGGTTGGGCTGCCGGGGACACGGGACTATGGCGCTTTGTCTCTGGCTGTGCGATACTACTGCCAACCGGAGATTGTGCGGACCGTGTCGCCGGGGTGCTTTTTGCCGAACCCTGGTGTCGATTCCGCTGTCGTCAGACTTGTTTTGCGCACGGAACCCCTCGCGCCTGATGTACCGCGCGTCCTCTTCTTTCGCATCGTGAAGGGCGCATTTGGACAGCGGCGCAAGACCCTGGCCAACGCACTGCGGTCTGAATTTGCTGAATTGTCCCGCGACGTGCTCGATGCGACCTTCGAGCGGGCAGGCATCGATCCCGGCAGGCGTGGCGAGACCTTGGCGATCGAGGAATTTATGGATCTGGCGCGATCATTTCTCTACTCGCAATGACGCGCGAGGCTTGACGCACATTTGTCAAGATGGGGGAGTGGCTATGAGATTTGTCAGCCCTACGCACGGTGGCATGTCGCTTGAGGAGGTTGCCGCCGACATCGAGCGATACAGACGCGAGGCACCCGCGGATCGCTATCGCCTGATTGTCGGATCGGATTCGCAGCCGCAAAGCGCGCGCTATGCCACCTTGTTTGTGACGGCGGTCGTCGTTCACAGAGTGGGCAAAGGCGCGCGCTTTTATTTTATGAAGCGCCCTTACAAAAAGCCGCTTGTGCTGCGGCAGCGAATCTTCATGGAGGCGTCTTATGCGCTTGAGGTCGTGCAGGCGCTGGAGGAGGCTCTGCGTGCGGCAGGGGACAGCTTGCCGATTGAGGTGCACCTCGACATCGGGGAGAACGGAGAGACAAAGGCCCTGATCAAGGACATCGTCGGCTGGGTCACGTCATCGGGTTATGAGGCCAAGATCAAGCCCGACTCGTTTGGCGCTTCCAAGGTGGCGGACCGTTTCACAAAATCCTGACGCCCACATACAATACTTTGCCGGACATTCGGACGGTCTGGCAAAGGAGTGCTGCGGATGTGGAGGGTCGGTGACTTGGTTATGCGCCATTCACATGAACGGGATCTGTGTTTTGTCATCGTCAGGTTGGACTTTGATCGACGCCTGGCCATTCTCAAGGGCCTCGATGTTCGGCTGTTGGCTGATTCACCGCTGGACGATTTGGCTAGGGTCACGGAACTGGACTGGCGCAACTACCAAGTGGGGCAGGCGAAACTGCAGCAGGAGACGTTGCGCCTCGTTCAGATGCGCCGTCAGGTCGATCGCGACAAGGAGGACTACCGCTCGGAAAAGGAACGGTATCCGCACGATTTTTTTGAGCGTCCCGGTCGCGTTTTGCATCTGGATGGCGACGGCAGCTATCTGGAAAGGTGCCTGTCGATTTACCGGCGACTGGGCGTGCACGCGACGGGGAAGAATCTGCCGGAGCAACAGATGGCAGAGCGGATCGAGGATCTTCTGGCTCAGTTTGCGCCGGACATCCTCATCATCACTGGGCATGATGGCGTCTTGCGCAAAGGCGCACCCGCCGAGGTGCTGCAAATCGACAATTATCGTAACTCGGATTCGTTCGTCAAGGCGGTGCGGGCGGCGCGGCGTTACGAGCGTAGCCTAGACGAACTCGTTATCTTCGCTGGGGCTTGTCAGTCGCACTACGAGGCACTTCTCGAAGCGGGCGCCAACTTTGCCAGTTCCCCCGATCGCATCCTCATCCATGCATTGGACCCGGTGTTGGTCGCCGAGAAGATCGCCTATACACCGATTGACGAGACGATTGACATCTACCAGATCGTGCGTTCCACCATTACGGGCACTGAAGGGCTGGGTGGGGTGCAGTCCCGTGGAAAATACAGGATAGGACTTCCCCGCTCCCGGTATTGATCTCAGGCAAATGGGCATCAGGGCATACGGTAAATCGGAAGACGTTCTGTCCGGCATTGACAAATGAAAAGATTGATTGCTATAATATTGCCCCTGTTTGACACGGGATGGTACAGTATGGTATAGTAATTCCCGTGAAAAGAGGTGGCGTGTGTGGCTGCAAAGAACGCTTTGAACGACATCAAGCGGAATTTGGAGGGGCTTGTTGGAGAGAAGATTCTCCTTCGGGCGAACGGCGGACGTCGCAAGACGGTCGAGCGCACTGGCATCTTGGAAGAGACGTACCCATCTGTGTTTGTAGTGAAGCTGGACGAGGCTTCAAACTCGTTCAAGCGCGTGTCGTACAGTTACGCGGATATCCTTACAGACACTGTGGAACTGATGGTCTGTCGGGATGACGAGCAGATTAAGGTCGGTTCACTCGTCGACTGAAAACGTGCTGTAGCTACGTTACGTTGCTTGTTTCATAGGGTCTGTTCATACCGATTTCAACTCTTGTGGATGATCGCTGGTGGCCGGGGTTCAAACCCCGGCCTTTGTTATGGATTCGGACTTATGTCACAATTTTTAGGGCGATGAGAGCGCCAAAGCAGGCGCAGGCGATCATCACGATCTGCCAGTCCGCGCGCGTGAAATGAAGATCGTTGCGCTCCATGCTTGTCCGGCTGGCGAGCGAAGGGTTTCCCACGAGCGGGTTCAGCCGCAAAGCGTCGCTTGGCAGTCGGTATCCGCGTACTTCGAGAGCGGTAACGAGGTCCTCTGCTTCTTGCAGGATGCCGAGCAGCAGAGGCACGGCGAATGCACGCAGGTCCCTGAATCCGAGGCGCTCCCTGCGTCGCTTCAGGGATCTGTGCGGTGGCGGGGGGCTGTACTCCCCGCGGTAGCGACTGCGCAGCAGCACCGTCGTCTTGATGCGAGACGCCTCGGCACCAATAATCGGCACGAAGTGTAGGGTCAAGGCGCCGCCCAATGCGGCTGTTTCGGCACTCCCGACCACGATTCGATCGAGTGGGTGAAAGAGCCATTGCAACGCCCTTTGCATGCGCAAAAACGGAACCTGGTTGGCCAATCCCACGGCGGCGACAACCAACAAAAAGATGCGTGTCAAGCGCACGCCACTTGTCTGCACCACGGCGAGGGTCTCTTGGAACAAGGAGGGGAACCCGGGGGGTGGTGTAGTTCCTGTGGGGGGGAGGCCTGAGCCTTTCCCTGGGTGAAAAAACACCGCGGGGTTCCCTTCCTCTTCCTCGACAACTCCCCCCCGG
>Ga0080006_1146048_pt1 | contig 27462 bp, 26 predicted proteins | sample RS3BMetagenome_FD_69209 | JGI IMG/M metagenome (GOLD analysis project Ga0080006, IMG submission 69209) | Ferric oxide microbial mat and aquatic microbial communities from Rainbow Spring, Yellowstone National Park, USA - RS3B (SPADES... ...
AATTCTGTCTTCTCTCCTCTGTGCTATTCCCCAACCAAACAGCTTCTTGTCCGCAGCTTCAGAATTCTCCCTTTTGTAATATTCTTTAAGGTATTGATATGTGTCTGTGACAAACTCCCTCATCGTGTCCTTCCACTTCTGTGATCCATTTAGAGTTGCATCCTTCTTTGGTATAATGTAGACGGCTGTGTCCTTGTCAAACCGAGACACATAACTGGATTCGCTGTAATACCTGTCAAGCCTGACGCTTTTCAGCTTCACATCAACAGTTTTAAGGAACACCATCGCCCTGTCATCCTTCTCTGACTTCATGCTTGAACCAAATGCCGTCTTCGTTTTAAGGTCCATCAGCCTAAACGAATAAGCCAGAGCGCTTTTTTGCTGATTGCTTGCCCTTATCATCACCTTCATTTCTGTTCTCCTTGGCTTTGTCCTTCAGTTCCTGCGCATAAGATTCGTAGTTCTTCTTAACAGTCAATGAATATCCTGTGCCGTCACCTGTGGCATCTGACTGCGTTATTCCCTTCTTCTTTAACAGCAGAACGTGCAGGTTGTGCAGGGCCATCATGACTAGCTCATCTGAATACAGCCTCTCCACGGTCTTGTATCTATGCCTGAAACCATTGAGAATATTTCAAGCAAGCATGTACGTAAACTCCCTGTTTGACTAGCCAACAAGCTGCTTTATGAGAAGAAGCTTGACCTTCTGTTCAAGCATCCATAAGTCCTCCAGTCCCTCTTCTTCTCAGGCCTAGATTTTATGTACTCATCTTTTATGTGATCTTCAATCTGCTTAAGAACTAAGATTATGTCTTCGTCCTTTATCAATATGCTCTATAAGCGTATCATAGATATAAGTTTGCATGAATTATATCATGGATGAGTTCATAAAATATACATAACATCATGGATTAAATACTAACCTATGATAATGCAAGCTGTTAATATAAATTCTTACAACAATTTTGTCCCACAGCCTCACCTTCAATAAAGAATAAATAATCCGCAAACAATACTTTTGCAGTTGAAAATATGGTTCGATGTCCTTACTCCAAAACACTATCTAATGTTCGCATCACTTGAAAGGATACTTGACAAAAGTCATGAGCTTATGCTGACAACCAGAGAATATGAAGAATTAAATAGGGTGAGGGCAAGGGTCAAAATAAAAACCGCTGACAATGTTATCGGAAGGCATGGAGGTGGTAGTAAGGAGGAAAAGCTGATTGAAAGTGCAAGGAGAACAGCGGAGCTTTCAAAAATTATCCCAGCTTTAAAACCAAATCTTACGGTGTCATTTGGAAGCCCCGAAGCCGCAAGGGTGTCCTTTGGTCTGGGAATACCTCATGTTCTAATATGCGATTCTCCACACAGCTTTTTTGTGTGTAAACTCACAATCCCACTATCTGACATTATGCTCTACCCCTGGGTGATTCCAGCCAGTGCTTGGGATAAATATGGAGCTTCTAAAGCAATAAAATACAGATCGCTTGACCCCACAGCCTGGATAATGCATAGGGAAATGTGGCCTGAAAAGAATAATATTGAAAGGGCTGCTGAAGGCGCAATAGTAATAAGGGAAGAAGAATATATGTCATCATACGTTCAGAGCAATGGAGCACTTGAATTTGCAATCCAAATAAGTAAAATGCTGCCTGATTACAGGATTATATTGTTGCGCAGATATATCAATGTGCATGAAGAACGGGGCAATCTTATAATTTATGGTGGTGATTTCTTTGGGCCAAACATGCTTGAAAAAGCAGCCGCATTTATTGGGAGAGGAGGAACAATGAATGCAGAAGCAGCATTGCTTGGCATAAAGAGCTTTACAATGTACCCAGGTGAAATGACATATATAGATAATTATCTGATTAAAACAGGCGCGATAATCAAACCATCAGCTCTGCAAGAGCTTGTTAACGAAATATTATCGGACAAGAAAAGGGTAAAGATCAGGGTAAAGGATGCGTCAGAAGAAATAGTAAGGATCCTGACAGCAAGCTATTTTAAAAACTAATTAAGCGGGTGCCGTTAACTTAAAGTTCGAAATTATCATTAGCAGGCTTTTTCTAGTAGATAATCATGCAAACATTATAAAAAATTAAGAAGAAATTTTTAGACAAATAATTCTTGCACAGTAAATAATTTCTTTATTTAGTTCAAAGGTGTACCAATTTGTATGAAAGCTTTTACCAAAAGGGCAAGCGTCTCATGACCAATACGTTCATTTACAAGAACGTAAAGATTTTTCAACTCATTTATCATTTGCTTGTTTTTATGGTGTATCTGTGGAAATTCTAAAGGTCCTTTAATAATCCTTTATGCTTTATATTATGCTTTTTTAGTTATGCCTTCTTGGATCTGTCTGATATGTATACATTCCAAGAATAATAAACGCCCTCAGCTAGTCCTAACCAGATTATTGTAGCCCCTAAAATTGCCGCATACAGCGCAGGCACTTCTAGCATAGCAAAATAAATCTCGCCTGATAGGAACGTTATCAACATCCCAGATATCAACATATAGGATATTCTCTTCTCCGCCACAGCTGAAATTCCCATCCCCTTAAAGAAGAGCAGTGCCACTACTATTGAAGGCAGAATGAAGAACCCAAAGTCTTGATGAAACCTAGTGTATACAGCGTCGTTCATCCATCCAGGGGCGGGGGGCGTGGCAAATCCGAAAAATGTTTCATGAAACTCTATATAGTACCCGGCGCCAGGGATTACCAAATATATCAATATCCACGCAACCACAATTGCCATAAATAATGGATTATTCAATTTTTCGTTCCTTTTCATGTATAGCAGCAAGCCTATTAGAACAAAGAGCGCTCCCCACCCTATAATACCTGTCATTGCGTCGTCCATTGCCAACCCATTCACATCATTGGGCCCAGATGAAAACAAAGTTGGTATAGCGTAGTTACCCACTCCGGCCACTATGTAGAGCCAAGTAACTGCTATTATCATATAGGCCATCACCAAGACCCCCAGCGCGGTTAGAAACTTAGGGGACCCCTTCATTTCTCTGTATCCGTAGGACATTGCTACCAGCGCTACTATGCCAGCCATTATCAATGGAAGCATCGTATGTGAATGGGAAGTCACAACGCTTATAGTGAACGTCTGGACTGCTGTTGTATTATAGTATCCTAGCACGGGATACATTGTCTCGTTTATATAGTTAGTCACAAATGAAGGCCACGGGCCAGCCCACGTTATCCATCCTGCTATATGCCCCTCTATGGCAGCTATCAAAACGCCAACTAGCGCAAGGAGCACTGTATAGTAGGGGAGGCCCATCCCTTCATATCCTAGATCACTTGATCTAGGATAAATCAACATGGCTATTATCAATGATATAGCCATTTCATCACCTATCAAAAACGCTATTATCTGCAACCACAGCGGGATGCCAAACATGAACCTATCATAGACATCAAATATACCAGCTATCCCAGCTAGCGGTGTTGCCAGGAGCCCGCCATATACTATTGCCTCCTTGAGCAGGTGACCTGCTTTTCCTTGAATCCTGTCTAGCCCGAACGTCGTGCATATCAGGCATGCGGCCACCGTTATGAGAGGCATAAATATCGCACCATGCCAGTATAGAACGAGTCGCCAGAAGATCCCCGGGGTCCAAAAGTTTTCGTACGCTGAATTTAAAAGGGGCGTCACAGCATTTATAATCGGTATTAGCGCGATAAGACCGAGCGTCCATGAAATAGTCCAGAGCGCGACGAACTTGGGCTCAGCCCTAAAAGAAAGCCGGGCCATTTGCAACCATCTCCTTCAAATACTTATTTTTATCAAGGTTATTTACAAAATTCATGTTCCTGTTTATCACATCCTTTTTAAAAGCATAAGCCCCCCAAAGCTGTAGGAAAAGTTCAACCTTCATATCCATAGCTGCAGCGCCGCTTACAAGAACGGCTAAACCAGTAAGCCTATCAACACTGCCCGAGAACACGGTAACGCACCTTTTTTTAACCATTTTTCATCACTAAAACAAATTTGAACAAGGAAATTATTAAATGCGTGTGTACAAATGTTAACATCTTTACATTGAACAAAAGCCAAGCCTCTAGGAGAAGCGAGTTACCTCGATCACACAAAAGGCGCTTCAAATTTAATAGAGAAACGCATTCGGAGATTTTCCTGCACGTTCTGCTGTTAAGGAAAAAGGGAATCTAATGCCACCGGTGATGGCACCGGATATTCATTGACGGTTAAGAAGAACTATGAATCTTATGCACAGAAGCTGAAGGGTATGGCAAAGATGTGTGTTGATAAAGGACAAGAAACATGATGAAACATAGTCCGATGAGGGTAAGTGGCTAACTGAAGGCACAGCCTGTGGTCTACCGCTGAGGCGGGGTGGGCAACCACTAGCAATGGAACAATGAAAATGGTAAACCACGAAACTATGATCAGTCTTGAAGGAATCACGTTTCCTTTAGGGCTGTGAGGATGTCAGTTATCCATAAATCAAAACTGTTTTTCAATATATTTCATTACATATTCAGGGGCCTGCATGTGGCTAACCTTCGAAAGCCCAAGCAAGAAATCCACCTTTTTTGTTTCATTAACCCATTTAACCATTTCCCTTACAACAGCTTTTTTATGCTGGTTCAATGCCTGCCTGTATGTTTTACCGCAGGAAAGCACAGCATCAGCACCGCCTCTGTTGTTCCTGATCCATACAGCAACGTATCCACTTACATCTTTAAGGTCGGCGTTAAGTACTATCTTCCTCTGACCGTCAAGTAAAATCGCAAACTTACCATCATCCATTCTTAGAATGTTTTCAGCGGGCCTGACTATACTGATTCCAGGAACCATGAGAGATTCGTAAATGTAAGCTGAAAAGTAAATGAGAGATTTTGGAAGCCTTATCTTCCCATTTTCAAATTTTACTGTTCCATTACTGCTAAGTTCAATGAACTTCCCGTTATTACACTTCATTTTCTCTGCTGTTGAATAGAAGTCCTTTACTTCAAAGGGAACCTGAATTTCCCCGCCTAGTATGCTTTGATATATTCTGTCTATGGACCTGAGCTTCTTTCCCCACTGGCTTGTTTCCGAAACATCATGACCGTCCGACGCTGCTCTTACGCTGTTCAAAAATGCGTTGTTTTCAACTATCAAATTTTCTATTTTGTTTCTTTCAATTATCCTTTTTAGGATCTTGATTGCCTTGTCAGCATTTACTCTTGAAAGTATAAAGCCATCCTTTATCACGTTCCTTTCTGAGGATATCAAATAATTGAAAAGAATGTCTTCATTTAGACCCCACCTTATTATCAGCGTCTTCCCCTGCACGCCTTAATTTCATCATTTCCACTTTTATGCTATTCTGCAAAATTTCAATCTTCATAAAGTCCCTAGCAGCCACTGTTTTTTCAAAAACTGTTCTGGCTTCCCTTTCTAGCATACTCGCATCCTTGTATCTTTCGCTAAAATGGTAGATGGCTAAGAACCCAACGCCCGATTGCTGAGCAACGCGCGCTGCATCGATGCTGGTTGAGTGCAGCATTTCAGCTGCTCTCCCCTGAAGCTCTGCTGAAAATGTGGCTTCATGTATCAGCAGGTCTACACCTTTAAAGAATTTTACCAGGTTTTCCGAATATGCTGTATCGCCTGAAATCCCCACAGAAAGCGGTTTTGCCGGTGGGTCACACACCTGGTCTGGATAAATGGTTTTATCATTCAGAACAACTTCTTCACCAATCTGAAGCCTTCCCCAAAGGGGCCCCTGAGGGATGCCCAGAGCTATTGCTCTTTCAGGGTGAAACTTCCTCTTAAACTTCCTCTGTGTAACCCTATAAGAATAGCTCTCCGTACTGTGAACAGCACTCTCTGCTTCAACACTGACTTCGCCTGATCCATAAACAGTGCCTGGCATTGCCCTCCTGTAAACGATTTCATATTGGTGGTTCATGTAAAGCCTCTGCTCAAAGAAATCAAGCATCTCCTTTAACCCGGCTGGACCGATAACTGTCAGAGGCTCTGACCTGTTAAGCAGGTCCATGGTCATCAAGAGCCCCACGAGCCCCATTATATGGTCAAAGTGCATGTGAGTTATAAATATGGCCTTTAGCTTTATTGGGTTCAGTTTCGCATAAAGCATCTGCCTCTGAGTTCCTTCCCCACAGTCAAACATCAGCTGACCCTCAGTAGTGCCCAGCACTACGGATGCTGTATTCCTTTCTAAAGTTGGCGCTGCTGAGGATGTGCCTAGAAATATGGCATGCATATATTCATATTCCCAACCAGTCAGTTATAAGGTCATTCCCTGCTTTCCTTCTTGAGCTGCTTGAAACTAAGAAAACGCTTATTATATCGGCCAAGTCCCCATGCACCTTGATATTTATCTCAAGCTCCTGATTTACGCCAAACCTGTCATTTGCCAATGGTAGGGCAACCGTAAGCTTTACATTACTGCCGTCTCCCTGAGCCCTGTAATTTAGCCCCGAAAGGTGATCAAGTAGCTCCGAGTACCTAACTGTATTCATATTTTAACTGGTCAATCAAGCTTTTGTCCAATGCCTTGACTCCCTTCGTTGCAGGATTATTGCCTATCTGCTGTTGTAGCATTTCCTGAAATGTTGGGACATCCTCTCTCCTGTAGAATATGCCTATTGGTATGCCCTTGTCTGTTCCTGCCATCTGCAGTGCCTTTGTTAAATCAGATGGATCATGACCTGAATCCTCAAGCTTGAACACCTGTTTCTTTACTTCATCATATATATCAAACCAGGTAACGCATGGGCTTATTACATCCACAAGCGCAAATCCTCTGTGCTTTATAGCCTCTTGAATTATCCAGGAAAGGTGCTTTGGCTGGCCAGAAAATCCTCTAGATACAAAGGTTCCGCCCACACCCATTATCGATGTAAGTGGATTAAGTGGCCTGTAAACACTGCCATAGGGTGTTGTCTTGGTGATCTGCCCCATTCTTGAAGTGGGTGAAAGTTGGCCAGTTGTTAGACCGTAAATTTCGTTGTTCATAACTATTTCAACTATGTTATCGTTCCTCCTTGCCGCGTGAACTACATGGTTAAAGCCTATTCCGTATTCGTCGCCGTCTCCAGCCGTCACTATTACAGTTAGTTCTGGATTAGAATTCTTTATACCAAGAGCGACTGGTACCGGCCTTCCATGCAGTCCATGGAAACCGTAAGCCTTGATATATCCCGGCAGATTGCTTGAACAACCAATGCCACTTACAATTACTGTATTATGTGGTGGGATCTTAAGCGAGACAAGTGCGTCTTTAAGTGCAGCAAGAACTCCAAAATCTCCGCAGCCCGGGCACCAGTCAGGCCTTACGTCACTTTCAAAATCCTTTAATGATATCATTTCAGGACACCTCCTTTACAAGCAATTTTGATATAAACTTTTCAATTTCTGCCGGATATATGGGTTCGCCGTTGTACTTTAACATTCTGTCCTTTATCATCACGCCCGTTTCTCTCCTAAGGAAATTTGCAAACTGCCCGGTGTAATTAACTTCGATATCAACCATTCTTCCGGCCTGTTTAAGCATGCTTTCAACATCCTGATTCAAAGGATATATATCTGTAAATTCGTATGAGTTCACAGAAACGCCCCTTCCTTTGAGCCTGTCTATCGCTTCCCTTGCTGGGTTGGCGGAACTGCCCCATGTAATTAGTGTTATATCAGCCTTTGATGGACCAAATATGTTAGGCAAGCGCATTTCCTTTTTTATATATTCCAGCTTCCTCATTCTTTTTTCATACATCTGTTCTCTGGTTTTCAGTGCAGATTTAAGACCGGCAAGCACATCACTCACATCATGACCAAATTCGTCGTGCTCATCTGTCTTGGCCACATACATCAGCCCCGGTGTTCCAGGTATTGACCTTGGCGATACGGCGTCCTCAGTAAGCTGATACCTTTTAAACCATGTTCCATTCATCAGATCGCCTGATGCTTGATAAACAAGCTTTCCACGGTTTATTTCAGCTGGTTTAAAATCCTCTGTAATGGTTATGTAAGCGCCATCACCTATTGCGAAGTCCATTAGCACTATCACTGGAACCTGATACCTGTCTGAAATGTCAAATGACCTGATTGCTGTAGAGTAGGCATCATTTGCATTTATGGGAGCAAATATCACGCGGGGAAAATCGTCCTGAGAAAGCCCAAGCATCATGTTGAGATCACCCTGACCTGTCTTTGTAGGAAGCCCAGTGCTAGGGCCTGCTCTCATTACATCAACAACCACTATTGGTGTTTCCGTCATGGCTGCCTCGCCCATAGCCTCCTGCATCAGTGCAAAGCCCCCACCGCTTGTTCCGGCCATGGCTCTGGCCCCTGCATAAGAGGCGCCTATGATGGCGTTTATTGCTGATATTTCATCCTCCGCAAGGAAGACTGTGATCCCCAGCTTTTCTGCATGATTGGCAAGCCAGTGAACTATTGGGCTCGCTGGTGTCATTGGATATGCCGCATAGAACCTGCAGCCTGCGGCAACCGCTCCCAGAGCAAATGAATAGTTTGAATGAAGGAATGGGAGCTTCTTGCTATAATCGTATGAAAGCTCTTTACCCCTTTCCTGCTTTGACCCTATCTGGTAACCCTCCATCGCAGCTTGCACGTTTCTCTGTGCAACATCCTCCTTCTTTTTACCAAACTGAGTTCTTATTGTCTCCTCAACTATTTTAAAATCTATTCCCATAAGTGAAGCGAGTATACCCAAAGCAACTGTGTTCTTCATTATGGGGTACTTATCATACTTGAGTGCTATGTTGACGAGCTCTGCTGGAACAGTTCTTACCCCCTTAGGGATATTGAGCGGTTTAACATTTGATGTATCGTAAATTATAACGCCCCCGCTGTTCACCTCGTCTGCATGCTCTTCTATGGTTTGCTGAGTGAACGCTATTAAATAATCTAGGCCATATCCCATACTGTAAACTGGCTTATTTCCTGCATGTATGTGAAACCATACATGTCCGCCCCTTACTACTGATTGATTTCCGTTGTAGGTATATATGTATATACCACTCCTTGAGAGAATCCTTGCAAGAATTTCACCTGCACTCTGTATACCATCGCCGGCCGCAGCCCCAAGTCTCACCGTCAAATCTTCAACTCTTGTCATACTTTTTATTTTCAAAAAACAGTATATTAATGTATTCCTATTATTTAATCTGATTTTTGTTCAGAAAAAAGAAATTAATTATTCAATGTACCAGTTTCTACTTCTCTCGTTTCCTCTTTCACTGCGCCTGTCGTGCCAGCTGCGCCTTTTGTTCCATTCATGTCTACGATCCTCCCTTACAGCCTGTGGTCTCCTGAGCCTTTCTTCATCTTCCGGCTCCAGAGGCTTTATTGTGGCTTCAGTCATACCCATTACCTGAACCAGCATACTGAGGTCATATTTTGTAACAAGCGAAATTGATTTTCCGTCATTGCCCGCTCTGGCAGTCCTTCCAACCCTGTGAAAATACATAAGAGGCTCGTCAGGAAAATCGTAGTTTATCACCAGCTTGATGCCAGGGACATCTATTCCCCTAGCAGCTACGTCAGTTGCAACAAGAATATTTGCCCTACCCTTTCTGAATGCATTAAGCGCCCTTTCCCTTTGTGGTTGTGAAAGATCCCCGTGTATTGCCGCAACATCCCTGAAAGAATCCTCGAGTTCCCGTGCTACCCTTCCGGTTCTCCTCTTAGTTCTGCAAAAGATCAGGCAGCTTTCAGGCTTCTCCCTCTTGATTATCTGCTTTAATCTGTCCAGCTTTTCATCTTCACTTACAACTGTATAGTACTGATCAAGTTCATCAACTGATGGCTCATCTGCGCTTAAAATTATTTTTTCTGGATTCTTCATGTACTTTGAAGCTAGCCTTACTATTTCATCAGGCATTGTAGCTGAAAAAAGGGCCATTTGTTTCATATCTGTTAACCAATCAAGTATCTGCTCCACATCGTCTATGAATCCCATATCAAGCATCCTGTCAGCTTCGTCGAGAACCACGAAGTTTACAGTAGAAAGATCAAGATACCCCCTGTTTACCAGGTCAATTATTCTTCCTGGCGTTCCAACCACTATTTGTGATCCCCTATCAATCTGTTCTCTTTGAATGTTTATCGATTGACCGCCGTAAACAGTAACAATCTTAACACCTGTGTATTTACCCATCTTTCTCATTTCATTAGTGATCTGAACTGCTAACTCTCTAGTAGGAGAAAGCACTAGAGCCTGTATCACTTTTTTCCTTAAATCGACGAGCTGCAGTAGAGGAAGCCCAAAGGCAGCGGTTTTACCAGATCCTGTTTTTGCCTGCCCCACTATGTCCTTTCCACCTAGCATGGGAACTATTGCCCTCTGCTGTATTGGGAAAGGTTCAGAAAAGCTCATTTCACTTAAAGCCCTAACTAAGTTTTCACTTAGTCCAAGCTCTTCAAATCCATTCTTATATTCGGTCATTGTAATTTTTTCACTTCTAAGCAAAAGCGTCCAGAGCGATAAGCTAGGACATCGTTTGCGTTATGTTGCGTTCTGCATTGCACTATTTAAATATTTTTTAAAAAACAACCCAATCATAAACTTTTAGCATGAACAGTGCAAAAATAAAGATTTAGTTTGGTCAACTGATAGATATAAAATGCAATTTATTGATTAATTAGAAGCCTTTTTCTATAAAAATTCTAGCCCACAGATTCTGTTAACTCCATTTCTATTAACCTGTTCAGTTCAACCGCAAAGTCTGCAGGTATCTGCCTTTCAAAATCTTCAAGATAACCTGCAATTATCAGTGCCCTTGCCTCACTTTCCTTTAATCCCCTGCTCTGAATGTAAAAAAGCATTTCCTCATTTATCTTACCCGCTGTAGCTTCATGAACCACTGTTGAATCATTTTCTTTTACAATTTCATACGGATATGTGTACGAGGATGATGAGCTATCTGCTATGAGCGAATCGCATTTGACAAACGATTTAGAATTTTTGGCACCACGAGAAACATAGACTTGGCCCCTGTAGGTTGACCTACCGCCGTTCATTGAAACACCCTTTGACTGTATTGTGGAATATGTTTCAGGTGCAACATGATATGCCTTCCCTCCTGAGTCAATTTCCTGTTTTCCTGATGCCATGCTAAGTGAAAGTATATCCGTGCTTGCTCCCCTGCCTACAAGGTATGATGCCGGATAAGCCATAGTTACTGCGCTGCCCACGTTTCCGCCAACCCATTCCATTCTACCCCCATCGTAAATCCTAGCCCTTTCGGTTACAAGATTGTAAACGTTCTTTGACCAGTTCTGTATTGAAGTGTATCTGACCTTTGCCCCTCTTTTTACTATCACCTCAACAACCCCTGAATGCAATGATGCCTGCGAATAACGTGGAGCGGTACAGTTTTCTATATAGTTTATGTAACTGTCCTCATCAGCCACTATGAGCGTCCTGTCAAATGTGCCCTCGTTTGAACTATTCATCCTAAAATAAGCGTAAAGAGGCTTTTCAAGCTTCACGCCTTTGGGCACGTAGACGAAGCTTCCACCTCCCCATACAGCATAGGTCAATGCCGAAAACTTGTTGTCACCTATTGGAACCACCTTTCCAAAATATTCCCTGACTATGTTCGGGTATTCCTTCACTGCTTCATCCATGGATGCAAATATTACTCCCTGAGAATCCAGCTCCTTCTTGATATTGTGGTAAACCATTTCTGACTCGAATTGAGCGCCTACACCGGCCAGAAATTTTCTTTCAGATTCAGGAACCCCCAGCCGTTCAAATGTTTCCCTTATAGTGGCAGGAAGCTCATCCCATGTCTCTGCCCTCTTATTAACAGGCCTTATATAATATACAAGGTCGTTCAGGTTAAGGCCACCAAGGTCAGGCCCCCATCTTGGCATTGGAAGCTCTAAAAACTCATTTAACGCCCTTTTTCTTATATCAACTATCCACTGTGGATCATTCTTTAACCTTGAGATATCATCAATCAGCTTTTCATCTACACCAGGGGAAGAAACGTAACTATAATCTGCCTTAACCGAAAAGTCGTACCTGTCTTGGCTCATGGACCATTTTTGCACTGCAATGTATTTTTACGTTTATCAAAAACCATTTAGCGAGAAGTGTATATGGCATAAACTCTGTCCGGTTCAATCCTTTCCAGCTTTGCAAAGAATTTCCTTTCAAACTGCACGTGTGAACCTGGAAGTTCACTGGTTATATTCTGCTCACACTTGCCGTTTAGCTCGGTAGCATCTTCCATAAGCACTGTTACATTGATGTTTTCGCCTTCAGGCACCCAGTGAATGTGCGACAAAGCCCTTGCATAATTTAGGTCATTGTTTAAAAACTGAGCTCTATCGTTAACCAGTTTAAAGTTTCCCAATCCTATCAGCCTGAACTCCTTCTCTAAGTTGCTCAGATAATCCTGGTCCTCTACAAGCACAGTCCTTCCATTTAAAGTTATAATGCGCTTAGATCTTTCAGGATTGCTAGGATGTCTTGGAAGTGTTACTTTAATTTGGGCTGGGATTCCTTCGAGCTTTAATGAATGCAGTTTCCCAAAAACACCAAAGTACCTGTTTGACAGTGGATCAATGATCTTCCTGTTCAGGGCATATATCATGTCAAGGCTGACTGTTGCAGTGTTAGGGTTTATTCCCATTTCATGAATCATCTTCCTTATAGATTCAGGCTCAATCCCCCTTCTCCGCAGCGCTACCAAAGTTGCAAGCCTAGGATCATCATAACCTGTAAATTTGCCTTCCTTCATTCCTTTTTCAATTTCAGATTTGCTAAGTGAACCACCCTCAATCATGAGCTTCCCATAATGCACGGCCTGAGGATAAGACCATCCAAGGGCTTCATATACATAGCCCTGCCTTATCATGTTTACAAAATGCTCCTGACCCCTGATTATATGTGTTATATTCATAATATGATCATCCACTGCCGATGCCCAGTTGTAAAGCGGCCATACGCGGTACTTTTTACCTACAATGGGGTGAGAATGCTTTTCTGGGTCGATTATCCTCAAAGCAGGCCAATCCCTCACTGCAGGATTAGGGTGTTCTAGGTCAGTTTTTATCCTTACAACTGCCTGTCCTTCTCTGTAGTCACCATTCAGCATTTTGTTCCACCTTTTAAGTTGTTCATCTGGTGGAAGCTCCCTGTCAGGACATGGCATTGACTTTAATATTAAGCTCCTGAACCTTTCACTGTCACATTCTGTGACAAATGCGAGCCCCCTCTTTATAGCCTCTTCAGCCCATTTATAATATAATTCCATACGCTCGCTTTGAACATATATTTCATCCCATTCACAACCAAGCCATTTAAGATCTTCCTTAATCATGTCATAAAATTTCATATCCGACCTTTTTAATCTAGGATCTGTGTCCTCAAACCTCACTATGAACTTGCCTTCATATTTTCTCGCATAATCATGGGAAAGCACTGCGGCCCTTGATGAACCCAGATGTAGCGCGCTGTTTGGATTCGGTGCAAAGCGCGTTACAACCTTTCCTGGTATTGCACCAGGAAGCTCAGGAAGGTCCTGTTCTACCTTCTTCTTTATCTCCTCTTTTTCACCGTAAATTTCACTCAATCTTTCCTGTGGTATCGATGAAATTTCATCACAGATTTCTCTTACCAGTGGCATTAGATCCTTTATTTGGCCCCTTAGCTCAGGCTTTAATGCAAGGAGCTTACCCATAACAGATGATGGATCGGCCCTGCCACCATGCCTTAAGGCGTTCTGGGCAGCTATTTTCTTAACAGTTTCCCTCAGATCATTTTTTTCTCCTGATTGCAAGCTCAACTAGTTCCTCCAAGCTCCTCTTAGAATCCGATTCCGGAATCATTTCAAGAGATTTTAAGGCCGAATCAGCATATTTGCGCGCAATTTTTAGTACCTTATCTTCAAGGCCAATTGACTTTATCCTGCTCACTATATCCTGCATTTCGCCGTCACTTGATGGCTTGCCATAAACTTCAAGTATCATTTTTTTAAGCTCTTCATCAGCAAGGTTGATTGCCATGCTTATGGGCAATGTCCTCTTTCCTTCCCTTAAATCTGACCCTACTGGCTTTCCAGTTTCCTTTGCATCACCCACTATCCCAAGCAGGTCATCAACTATCTGGAAAGCAACGCCCAGGCCATCTCCGTAAGCTCTTGCAGCGTTTTCATATTCATACTTCCCTGAGGCGTAAACGCCTATGGTGGCTGAGGCAATGAACAGTGCTGAAGTCTTCCTCCTTATCAGCTCATAGTAAAAGTTTTCATTAAATTTGCTAGGCGGTGTTATGTCCATCTCCTGCCCCTCGCATATCAAAATAACATTATTCGTAAGGGCCATGCTTGACCTTAAGAATCTTTCAGGGTCTCTGTTAAGAACGCGTGACATGGAAAGCGCTTTGTACGCTTCAGCAAACAGAAGGTCACCTGCAAGTATTGCCTTTGGCTGACCGTAAACCCTATGCACGGTCGGCACTCCCCTCCTATAATCATCATTATCCATTATATCATCATGAACAAGAGTAAAGTTGTGAATCAGCTCAACAGCTGCCGCTGCTTCGATTATATCCTCTGCCCTGCCCCCCAGTGACTCGTAGAACCTCACCGTAAGCAGTGGCCTAAGCCTTTTTCCTCCTGCAGATACTAGATGCATTGAAGCTTTGTAAACATCTAGGTTTCCGTTCAACAAATCGCTGATAAATGAATCAACCCTAGCAACTATTTCAGAATGATCCATCATAAAATGCCAACACTCCTAGCCCATTCATTTAATGGACCGAGAAGTATCTTCCTCTTTTTCTTCAGCTCATTAGTGTTTCTGGAACCTGTAAGAAAGAGGGCGCTCCTGTATTCAAGGATGGTTTTTGAAAGCAACCTTTTAGCTCCTTCGCTTCCACCCTTGAGCACTGCCTTCATTACTGGTAATGCCATGGCTGACATATCTGCACCTATTGATATTGCCCTAGCTACATCAAGCCCATTTCTTATACCACCTGAAGCAATCACAGGAATGGTGCTGACGCTCCTCACCTCCAGCACTGACGCTGCAGTTGGAATGCCCCATTCAGCAAAGGTTTCAGATAAATCCGACTTATCCTTATTGCCAGCCTTCTTTGCCCTTATGCCTTCCACCACAGCCCAGCTTGTTCCCCCAACACCAGCCACATTGATTGCTGCAACACCAGCCATCTGCAATTCTATTGCCATTTCACGAGATATCCCAGCGCCCACCTCCTTCACTATCACAGGAACCTGTACAGCTTTAACTATCTCACCTATCTTGGACAAAACCCCCTTAAAGTTTGTATCGCCCTCTGGCTGTATGAGTTCCTGAAGTGGGTTGAGGTGAACCGCAAGCGCATTGGCCTTTACCATATCTATAACCTTTTTAACATCATCAACAGTCATGCCCATTGCTAGCTGTGCACCTCCAATGTTGGCCATTACAAACATATCAGGTGATGTATCCCTCACTATGGAAAATGTCTCTGAAAGTTCTGGATTAACTATGGCTGACCTTTGTGAGCCAACCCCCATTCCTATACCAAGAGAAGAAGCAGATTCTGCAAGCCTTCTGTTAATTTCCTTGGCTTGATCAGCCCCGCCTGTCATTGAGTCAATCAAAAGCGGTGCAGAAAATTTATGCCCCAAAAAAGTTACTGATGTGTCAACCTCTTCAAAGCTAATTTCAGGCGAAGCCTGGTGAATCAGCTTAACATATTCTAGCCACGTGGTCTGCATTTTAGCCTCCACCTTTTCCTTCGATACTATTGTCAGATGATCTATTTTTCTTTCCTTAATTGACAATCAAATCATCACTGTAGTACCTTGAAACTTCATGCCATTTAAAGCTTTAACCATGTTGTCCTGACTGTCCGATGAAAGGAACATCACCTCAACCCCAATTGATACGAGCCTTTCTGCCACAATCAGCTTGTAGGTTATGCCTCCTGTAGCATCAGGAGATATGGATTTAAGCTCATTTCTTGCCTGCTTGAAGGTGTAAACTGTATTACCTTTCATTATTGGAACCTGTTCGATCGGGACCCCTTGTTTGCCACTCAGAGATATTACACTGATGGGTTCGCCGTTAACATCAAGTATGCCCTTAGACCTCATAATAAACAATACACGCTTTATCTTTATTGATGCCGAGAGCCTGCTGATTATTTCGTCACCGCCTATGATCCTGTATCCCTTTCCACGCTCATATAAAACGTCTCCATAAGTCAGCGGCACTGCTTTTAACTCATATAATCCTTCCAGATCGTTTGCCATTGATTCCAGATGCTGAGGCGGAAAGAAAAAAACACTGATCCCATGATCAATTAAGGAGCGCTGAACTTTCTTTGTTAGTTCAAGCATGGCCAGCCTTGTCTGTGAAACTCCTCTAATATCATTGCTATAAGTAAAGCTGCTTAAACCATATGCTGCGGCGACAGGGTGCCCCCATGAACCTCCTCCATGTACCACAAAAAGCCTGCCATTAAAATTGCTGAGAGCAGAGGATATATTGCTTAGAGCATTTTCATCAACGCTAAATGTGCGCTCCTTAAATGTTATGCTTGAGCCACCAAGTTTTACCACTGTAACCAATTCGTTTATTTTCTGCAACATTGTTATTTATAATTTTATTCTTTATAACCCTATGCAACATCATCAGCAGCAGTAGATGGTTCGAGCTGCTTTCCGTAATTAATCTTATAAGCCCCATCTACCCCAGCTTTTACCATATAGCCTGATTTTAGCCCATTGCCTATGCGGGGTATTGCTATAACACATCCACCCCCACCAGCACCTGTTAACTTTGCCCCAAATACTTTACCATTCAAATATTCAATTATTGACTTTATTTTTGGCGTTGATACACCTATTAATTCAAGAAAATGTTGTGTTACATTCATATATGAACCCACCTGCTCCACATTTCCATTCTCGATAGCTTGGGCCCCCTTTATTGACATCAAATCGGATACGCTAACAAGAGAAGCAAATAGCTCTGGATTGTGTTCCATAAATTCCTTAACTCTGCTTACTAGGTTGCCTGTTATCCTTCTCTGTCTTGAATCTACTACCAAAAATCTGATAGGTTGAGCTTTAATTATTCTAAGTTCCCCTCTTTTAAATAGCACAAAACCACCATAAAGCGATGCTGCTACATCAACCCCTGAAGGATTCCTGTGAATGTATTTTTCGGCTTCCATTGATATATCAAACAACAATGAAGGATCAGGCTTTACGTCAAAAAGCTTGCTTACCGCTATGGTTGATGCAATGCTCAGCGCAGCAGACGAACCCAGTCCAGCACCGTTTGGCACCTGGCTCTTGACGATCAGCTTTACGTGCCTCCCTCTTGTTATTTTATCAACTGAATTAAATATATGTTCAGCCTTTACAGCCTTTCCTGAGGCAATGAGCACATCACTGCTGTGATATGAAGCAGTTACGGTTATGTACCTATCAATTGACGCTGCAAGGGCGTGTGACCCATGAACCACAAAGTGCTCTCCCAGTATTATGATTTTTGCTGGAGCCCTTGCCTCAATCATTTCTTATAAAAACCCATTGATGCATAACCGACGACAGATTTTGTATCCCCCGTCATTTCACCGCTATCAGAATGTTTAAGTAATTTAACGTCCGTATATCCTAGAAGCTTGCTCAGATGAATTAACACTGCTACTGGACCGTAACCGCACATTGTTATGTTATGCTGAGAAATGGCCAGATAGAGGCCAGATATGTCAAGAGATTTTATCGCATCTATTGCCAGGCTGTCCTTTTTTGTGACGCTGGGTTGTGGTTCATAATGAGTCATATCTGAAGATGCTATCACCATTACCTTTCGGCCATTGATTGCCCTAAATATCGTTTCAGCAACATCGATTGCTGCCCCCATCTCCATGTATGCCATGGAAATGGGCAATATTTTAAATTCTTTCAGTGAATATTGAAGAAAAGGCAGCTGAACTTCTATGCTGTGTTCCCTCCAGTGTGCACTGTCGTCAATATCTATCATGTTTGATTCCCTTATAACATCGTGCTTTAATGACTCATCAACTTCAATATTTCCCAGTGGTGTTTCCCATATATCACTCTGAGGAACCGCTATCGGGCTGCCGATGCCATAATGATTAGGACCCAAAATTATGAAGGTAAACTTGTCATTTATGGAAGATATTTCATAATACGCATGGGCCGCCACTGGCCCAGAATATTCGTATCCTGCATGTGGTACAACATAGCCCAATGCATCAACTTTGCCTTCTGAAGGAGGAAGCTTTCCAGGACCCACACGATTTAAAAAAGAACCTTCAATTGACCTTTTTAGTTCATCAGGATCTGATGGATAAAAATAACCTGCTACAGCTGCATGCCTAGTCCTCAAGGGAAGCGCCCTCTTCCAGTTTAGTCTCGAAGTCCTCCGGAGTGTACTTCATAGGCTCCTCTGGCGAGAGCGTTCCGGCACTTATCAGATAGCTTCTGGCAAGCAGCCAGAATATCATTGCAAGTGACTTTCTTCCCCTGTTATTTGCTGGAATTATAAGGTCAACATATGTCGTTACATTATTTGAGTCGCAAATTGCTACTACTGGTATGTTGATCCTTATGGCTTCCTCTATTGCCTGCTTATCAACGGCTGGATCCACAAGCATCACTACATCAACATTCTTGTATTCTGGAAGGTACGGATTTGTAAGCGTGCCAGGCAATAATCTACCCGTTACAAAGTTTACACCGGTTAACTCCGCGAACTTTAATATGGGTGTGAATGCTGCTTCACGCGATGTATATATCATAACCTTCTTGGGATCAAACCTGGAAAGGAACTTCCCAGCAACCTCAATTCTCGAAAGCGTTTTGCTCAGATCAAGAATGTTCAAGCCATCTTCACGGGTTCTGCTTATAAATGGTTTCATATGTTTTGTTGCCACATTTGTACCTATCCTTATACCAGAAGCTATAAGTGCGCCTTCAGTAAGCTGCGATGCTATCTTCCTTTCTGAAGCTCCTTCCTCCGCATTATCCTGTGGTTCTTTGCTCATTACACTACCGTCCTCCATAGTGGAATCTGGGGGTTATTATCGTTTATCTTCGACAGCTCAATCAGCTTAGACATCCTTTCTCCACCCACAACGCCACTCTTCATAAGCCCAGCTCCAAGTCCTACTGCTATATGAGCAAGGTATGGATCGCATGTATCACCACTCCTGTGAGAAGCTATAACAGTGTAGCCGGCACTTTCAGCCTCTTCAGCAAAAAGCTCCGCGTCATATAGCGTGCCCACCTGGTTAACTTTAAGTATAACAGCATTCCCAGCCCCTAAATCTATGCCTCGCTTTAATCTGTCCTTATCTGTGACAAATATGTCGTCCCCTACAACCATGCATTTAACTGATTTGGTAAACCTTGCAAACATTTCAAAATCCTCTTCATCAAATGGATCTTCAACAAACTTCAGATCGTACTTTTTCACTATGCTTTCAACATATGCAAGCTGCTCTTCCCCATTGAGCTTTTTGCCCTTCCTTGAATAATTATAATAACCTTTTTCAAAGAATGTAGATGAAGCCATATCTATTCCCATTATTATCCTAATTCCAAGCTGCTTTGAAACAACATCAATGGAACCCCTTACAAGATTCAGTGCTTCTTCATCCTTCAGATTGGCAGCCCAGGCCCCTTCATCACCCTTACCTCCCGCAAAGGTCGGATCTCTCTTCTCTATTTCCTTTAAAACTTCCCTGTGGACTGCAATGTTTGCACTTACAGCCTCAAACACAGATTTAGCTCCAACCGGACTTGAAAGGAATTCCTGAATGTCTGGTGAGCCTGGACCTGCATGTTTGCCACCTCCTAGCACGTTACCTATTGGAAATGGGATTTGATGCTTAAATTTAAATGCCTCAAAGAACTGAATGTTGGATGCCCTTGCTCCTGCTATTGCTGAGGCAACAGAAACTGCAAATGCTGTTGAACCCCCAATTTTAGAAAAGTTTTTTGTACCATCCATTTTCTTTAAAGCTTCAGAAACCGATTTAAAATCGAGCGGGTCAATGCCCAAAAGCATTTCCTTTCTGAATGACTTTAAAACGTTTTCAAATCCTCCAATTGGCAAATGCTGAGCTTCATGCTCACCAGTGCTTGCACCTGCAGGCGCCGTAACTGTGGCCTGATATGAACCCACTTCAACAGTTGCTTCAACAGTGGCATCACCCCTGCTTGTAAAGCTTTTTCTGAGCGTTATATTAGTAATCTGCAACCTTATGACCCCTCCTTTTCTCCAAGAGCCTCAACAGCCTCTGCATATGGTAAGAGCTTATCAACAACTTCAAAATTGCTAAGTATCATTCTTCTGCAACAGTATCTCTTTACACCGAGCTTATCAAGAGCCTTGTCCGGTTCCATTCCCTTTGAAACCAGCATAGTGAATTTTTCATATTTATCGCCTATAACTGCACCGCAGCTAAAACATCTTACTGGTGTTAACATTTAATAAGGGCTAATATAAATTTGTTTATAAGCTTTTACTGATATCTTTATATTCGATATAAACATGTATTCTATCCACAACTTTATCATAGAGGCATCGAATCCATTTGCATTTTTGAGCATTAATGTGCACTTTTTGCACATGCTTTTAAGTTCAGGCTAGACTTTTGCCCCTGAATGCTGTTTTTTCCTTCTTCTTTGAAATCGCAAGCAAGCAAGCAGGATCGGCATTTCTAATCTATTATCCTGAACCTTCCCCCATCCCGGGTCAATGACCTACTTCCATGGTTTTGACCAAATTAGTCAATCTACACTGAATGGGTTATCTGATCATGAAGAGGGAGATAGATAGAAAAATGATTGCCTCTCTGTTTTATCATATTTAATGAGACAAACATTAAGAAGCACCACATCTACCCTTGTATGCCGGTTAATTGCACACCCCTAATTTGCGGTCAAACCTTAAAGAAATGCTGTTTGAGCTATCAGGTCTACATGATAAATTCCATTAAGCTCCATAACTGAAGGGGAAAAAGGATTATTAAAGAGCTGGGCATGGTTATTTCATAAATTATTGCACACTTATGGTTTGATGCTAGAATGAGTTAATAATGCAACTCAGAACGAAATTAACCGTTTTTTGCCGAAAGCCTATCTATTGCCTGCAGACAAACCATCCAACGCAAAGTAAACTTCCTCGAAGACTTCCATGAATCTCACCAGATTTGAGTACAATACTACCACATCCAAGCTTTCCACGTTTTGCGCAAGCTCCAATAGTTCAGTCAATTCATCAGCTGTGGACCCGGTTATGATTTTTGCTGAAACGAGTGACAGCGGCAATTCTTTATCATCACTTTTTTTTAACACTTTCTTTGCTTTCTGGATGACGATTTTAGCAAGTCCCTTTATCCCAACTATAGATTTGTCCCTCATTTCTGAGTTTTTTATAAATTCATCAGGCTTGAGCTTAACTGCAGCCTCCAGTAATGCGTAATATTCCCAAAATTCTGTCAATTTGACAGTTTAGCTAGTGCACAATATATTTGCTTTTCTTCAAAGTGTCATTAATTTATTTTCAGTTCGTATTTCTAGCAAATGATTGCACAAACCAGAAAAAGGACCCCAATAGCACTTATGCCTCATTTCTTGGGTAATAAAATATATATATCGTCATTTATTTATTAACGGTATGGATTTTGCGTTATTTTCATTGATCCTTGGTGTGTTATCTATCATTTATTCCGGATTCGCCTTTTTTAGAGTAATTAGGGAAGATGAAGGAAATCAGAAAATGAGGGAGATTTCGCATTATATAAGAAGAGGGGCAGATGCATTCCTTAGAAGGGAAATGGAGGCTGTGCTGGCTGCTACCGTTGTCCTTGCAATTCTTATTTTGGCCGCAATAGGCTGGCAGAATGCGCTCAGCTTTGTCGTTGGATCTCTCAGTTCAGCATTTGCAGGTTATCTTGGTATGCAGACCTCTGTAAGAGCAAACGTAAGAACAGCCTCAAGAGCGCTTAAGTCCGGAATAAAAGGCGCCTTTGATATCGCGTTTACAGGAGGTACAATAATGGGAACCTTTGCAATAGGCATAGCGCTAATAGGAATATCATCCCTTTACATGGTGTTTAGAACACCACTAGATATAATAGGTTACATGTTTGGTGCTTCACTGATAAGTCTGCTAGTAAGGGTTGGCGGTGGTATATTTACCAAGGGGGCTGACATAGGTGCTGACCTAGTGGGGAAGGTTGAGGCAGGGATACCTGAAGACGATCCCCGAAATCCAGGCGTTATAGCTGACAACGTGGGCGACAATGTTGGTGACTGCGCCGGCATGGGGGCAGACCTCTTTGAAACATATGCTGTTACGCTGATAACTGCTATGCTGCTCGGTTACCTTTTAGAACCAATCAGAGAGGCGCTAGGTACTATGGCTGTCACCCTACCACTGATGATAGGCGGAATAGCTGTCATAGCTACCATAGTTTCAATACCATTTGTAAAGCTCAGAAATCCAAAGAGAATAATGGGGGCATTCTATAATGGGCTTATAATAAGTTCCATTGTTGCAATAGCACTTAATGCTATCCTCATTTATGGTGCTGGTGGACTGGAGACTGCAATAGTTTCAAAGGCTGGTCTTATGGTATCAATAATTGCAGGAGTGCTGGTGATGGCCAGCATGTACGCATTTGCTGAATACTTTACTTCAGGTAGCTATGGCCCAGTGAAGAGAATTGCACAGAGATCTCAGACTGGACCTGCAATAAACATAATCTCTGGTATTTCAAGTGGGCTCTTTTCATCAACCTTCCCCGTAATTATAATAGCCGTGGCCATAATAGCTGTCCTTCTGGCAAACGGAGGGCTTTACTATCCGTCTGTCGGATTCTATTCGGGGGTTTATGCAGTTGGGATAGCTGCAACCTCAATGATGTCCATGGCTGGCATGGTAATTTCTGTTGACACTTTTGGTCCAATAACCGATAATGCCGGTGGAATTGCTGAAATGGCCGGCCTTCCTAAAGAAGTTAGGGACAATGCTACTGACCCGCTAGATGCTGTTGGAAATACAACTAAGGCAACAACCAAGGCTTATGCTATTGCATCTGCAGGACTTGCTGCACTTTCACTCTTCATCGCTTTTGTGCTTGAGCTTCCTCCAAGCGAACTTGACTCACTGCAAATATTTAACCCGCTGGTGCTTGTGGGGCTCTTCATTGGAGCCGTTGTTCCTTTTCTTTTCACTTCAAGACTAATGGAAGCTGTTGATTATGCCGCATTCAGCATGGTTAACGAAATAAGGCGCCAATTCAGGGAATTTGGTATACTTGAGGGAAAAGGTAACCCTGATTATGAAGCATGCGTTGACATAGCCACAAGGGCTTCACTTAAAAAATTGCTTGTTCCTGCGCTTATAGCTGCAGGATTACCATTGGTTGTCGGGTTCCTGCTTGGGCCAACTGCCCTAAGCGGTTATATGTTTGGGGCAATAGCTTCTGGTGTACCCACCGCCGTTTGGATGACGACCGGAGGGGCAGCATGGGACAATTCTAAGAAGGTAATAGAGAGCGGGCTTTACGGTGGTAAGGGTTCAGATGCTCACAAAGCAGCTGTTGTAGGTGATACCGTTGGCGATGCCGTAAAGGATACAGCAGGCCCTGCAGTTAACCCACTCATAAAAGTCATAATGACTGTTTCTGTGCTCTTTGCCCCCATGATAGTCTTAATTCACCTACTTTAAGGTATTTTTTAATATAAGAACGGAGACCCCAGTGGTATGATTGTAGCTGTAGGCAGCAATAATATAGTGAAGATTGAAGCTGTTAAAAATGCATTCAGTAATGCCTTCAAATCTAACCCTGAAATTGTTTCAGTTGAAGTTGAATCCGGGGTACCACCCCAACCATTCAATAACGAGCTTTTGATTGGCGCCAAAAATAGGGCAGTCGGTGCACTGCACAAAGTAAGCGGTGCTGAATTCGGTGTGGGAATTGAAGGAGGGGGGCTTGATATTTCTGGCCGGTTCTTCGTGTCTACCTTTGTATGTATAGTGAGAAAAGATGGGGTGGAATCATTTGGAATGACAGGTTCATTTATGGTTCCCAAAACTGTGGAGAAAAGAATGAAATCTGGAGAAGAGCTTGGTGATGTGATGGACACCATAGTGGGGAAGAAGGACACAAAGAGAGGCATCGGAGCCATAGGATATTATACTAAGGGATTGATGACCAGGTCAGATTACCTAGAACATGGGGTGCTTATGGCTCTGGTCAGATTTGTGGGCGATGATCTCTGGCAATGATCACCTTATCGTTTTTGACATGTAGGGCCCTTCCCTTTCATAACCAAGCTTCCTATAGTAATTCCTAACTCCAATTCCACTGATCACTACAACCTTTTTAGCACCTATTTTTTCAACAGAGATCCTTTCAGCCTCGCCCATTAGCATCATACCTATTCCCCTGTGTTGCCATCCATTACCCTCTTCCCCGACAGGCACTACCCTTCCTACTACCCTAAGTTCACGGACTATGGCAGCACCTTTCACCTCCTTCCTGTGTGACTTTTCAGATGGGTGCCTTAGCCTCAAGTAGCCAGCAATGTCTCCGGCATCATCCTCATATGTAATAAAATACTCTTCGCCTCCAGATGCCCTGTACATCGTGCTCCTCAGTCTGAATGTGTTAAACAGCGCAGGATCTATTTTTCTGAATCCAACCTCTCTTAGCCTTATTTCACGGGAAGTGCTTCTGCGCTTTCTTAGGACTTCAAGTGCCAGTTCTCTCAAGTTTCCTGCAGTTGGTCCTGCTTTTATTTTAAATGCAGGTATGTCCCTCTGCACCCTCATTATCCTGACCCACGGCGGGGCCATTTCCATGGCGCTGGCCACTATTTCTGCAGCCTCTTCATTTGTTAATGGCTTGTACAATCCCCTTTCATACATCCTGTAAAGTAGAGTTCCCTCAACAACCAGAGTAGGATAGATCTTCAACATGTCTGGCCTGAACCTTTCATCATTGAAGAGAGTGTAAAAGCTTTTTAGGTCGTCTTCCGGCGTAGAATTGGGCAATCCTGGCATGACGTGGGCAACCACCTTAAAACCTGCGTCCTTTGCAATCCTGAATGCGTCGGCGGTGTCTGATACGCTGTGTCCCCTATGAACCTTCTTGAGAATTGATTCATCCAGCGATTGAACGCCAAGTTCAACCCTTGTTCCTCCATATCGCAGCATCATGTCAACATGTTCCTCTCTACAGTAGTCTGGCCTTGTTTCAACAGTTAGCCCAACGCACCTATTTTTAGCATTTTCGTTGCTCAAAACCGCTTCATCCATTGTTGTACTCATGTGATCATTTAGTGCATCATAAATCCCCTTTATGAACCACTCCTGATAATCGATAGGAAAACTGAGAAAGGTTCCACCCATAACTATGATTTCGTTCTTTGAAACGGAATGACCAAGCCCAGTCAGCTGGTCAAGCCTGCTTTTAACCTGATAGAATGGGTCATACAGGTTCTGCTTTCCCCTCATCGATGCAGGTTCATACCCGGTATAGGATTTGGGGGTTCCTATATCCACGCCCCCAGGGCAATATATGCACTGGGCATTGGGAGGGCAGGGAAACGGCCTGGACATAACAGCAAGCACTGTAACACCAGAAATGCTCCTGGAGGGCTTCGTAATTAGGTTAAGGCTTATGCCGCGAGTGCTTGCATATTGAACTATATCAGAGTTCCTTGGAATCCTCGAAAGGTGATAGTTCCTTGCAACGGACACCTTGAGCCTTTCAAGCTCAGATATACTCATCCCTGGTTCAATCCTGTCAATTATTTCCTCTATAGCATTCTCGTAGCTCATCTGCGATGTTCGTGTAAATCCAAAATATTACCCTTTTGGGGATATTATCTTTCAAGTATAATTTCCGTGCCATTGTATTCTTTATTTTCACAAGGTAAGATAAAACGCTTTCAGTGAAAAAATGCGCAAAAACTACTTGTCCTTTTCATCAGGTCAAAATCGCGTTTAAAAATACAATGAGATAACAAAGTTAACAAAAATTTTTTGTTAAGTATATAGCTTGTTGATAAAATTGATTAACTCTCTGATTTTGACTATCTTATTTATTATTTACGATTCTGGTTCACATTAATAAATTAATAAATTAATAACGTAATAATTTAATAATTTTTCGTTAAAAAATATTGAGTAAAGTTTAAATCTTTTCAATTTTATACTAATATCGTAAAATGAATTACGAACAAAATAAAAACATAATAGAATACAAAGAATGGGGTAGTGAAAATTTAGATGAGACTAAAAAAGCTGAAATATACTCTGTTAACGCTATAACTAATGCACTTAGAGAGCAAGGATTTTCAAATATATATATTAGACCATTAATATATAGCGATTTCAATCTCAACTATGACTTAATAAATTTTACAGTAAGCGCTGGGACAAATGCTCTTTTACCATCTACATTCGAAATACCAAGGGGAAAAGTCTTTGCATTCTATGGTTTTAGGGACTTGACACCTGGCACAAAGGACTTAAACTATCTACAACATGAGCTCGACATAAAGCGTTCAGGAAAAATTATTTCTAAAACAATGATGCCAAACTCTCCAAGACCGCTTTATAGAGCTTGGACCGACAGCGAGAATACAGTTTATTTTACCCCTATTATTGTTAAACCGCCATACAATAGCATGCAAATATACCTTACCTCAACCTCTACTTGCAAAGTAAAATTTCAGTTAATTGGATTGGTTGGCACTCCGTAACCATCTGTGAAGTTTGTCTTGACTCAAAAGCTTAGTAATCATAATTTTATCAATAATCATTACTAAATAGTATTTATTAATTATTCATCAAATGTATTATATTTTATTATAAATGATTGCTGTCCTATGTGCCGTTAACTTAAGATCAAAACTTATTTTTAAATGGACCTTTTTCTAGCTGATGACCAATACTCCTGCAGGTAATGATACTTTATAACAATTAAAGGCATATTGATGGTTTTTGATTAGCTTTTGGTTTAATGCCATATAGCTTTGTTTTGGGTCAAATTTTAGCCCTTAGTTTATAGTTCAACCTAAGGGCCTCATATTAGCTTATTTAATTTCTTATTCAGGAGGCCCCAGTCCGCTTACTATTATTATTTCCATTTCAACCATAAGCTTGAAAAAGTACACTGTTAGGGCTGTTCCTTGAACTTCAACCCTAGTTAGTATCCATAAGTTGTAGAGAATTATGGATAGCATGAAGTATATCACCCTTAGCGTAAAGTTCCTGCTTGTCGTCTTTGCTTCAAATCCATCCTCAACCCTGTAAGACGTTTCAATTCCCCACCTGTACCTGTACTCTTCGGGTATTATATCGACAACCCTTTCAGGATCATCAAACTTTATGTTTGTTACAAAAGCTATGAACTTATCAACGG
>Ga0080006_1160370_pt1 | contig 27437 bp, 29 predicted proteins | sample RS3BMetagenome_FD_69209 | JGI IMG/M metagenome (GOLD analysis project Ga0080006, IMG submission 69209) | Ferric oxide microbial mat and aquatic microbial communities from Rainbow Spring, Yellowstone National Park, USA - RS3B (SPADES... ...
AATCCTCCCACGCCCACCAATCTTATGATTCGATTGTATACCATTGAAAAAATATGGGATTATTGATAAATACACGTACCAAATTTCTAGATATTAAACACTGGAATGCAAAGAGTCTTTGTACGGGTTTTTCAGTCTCCACAAACAACTTTATCTCGTTCGAAGTAACTAGAATTGGTACTTCTCAATCATTATTTCCCAATTTTAATTTGAATGATTCTCTACCTTCTGTTACTCTTCAACTCCAAAATTTTCAACTCTGACCTTAGCGACTATTGAAGACTATACTAGCAGTCGAGGTCTATTGGAATCGTCAATGTTCTACGTTAAGTAGCGGTAGTAACAAATTTTTTACAGATACGTTAACCCAACGTTAGGGGGTTAAACGCTTATTATTGCTGATATCAGGTTTTGCTTCTGCATAATTGGTCCGATTTATACAAAACCGAATTAAAAAGCATTCATACTTCGACAATAAAGCGTAGGTCTGAATGAAGAGTTTTGCCAGCAACAATTTGCGCGGTCGGCTGGATTGAAGATGATACCGAAGTCTTTTTTAAAACTCACAAATGTAATTTGATATATTTTATTGCATAGTACATTTGCTAATTTTATAATAGTCTTTCTGATTACCTTACCAAAAATCTTGCGATAAGATACTTTCCTTAACGAATAAACAATCCCGCTAAGAAGAAACGAGAGTATACTGTCACCTTCTAACCACATCAAATATTGAAATGTCTGTTAAGGAATGTCAGCTTACCAAGAGAGAAGTTTTGTTTATTATTTTTTAGATCCGCTACCAAGATTTTATAAACTAATTGCTCTCGATGTCAATCAACTTATAAAACTACTAACAACGATATAGCATAATTACTACATCAATACCAAGGAAAAGAAAGGCAGTATCACCAGTCATAGCTACAGTTATCCTAATAGCAGTAGCAGTAGCTCTAGGCATTGCAGTAGCATTCTGGGCATCAGGACTAACATCATCGTTCTCAAAGTATGAGAAGCTGGGAGTGAATACACAGTATGCTACTGGAACCAGTGGAACCTGGTACATATACTTGGGTGGTCAAAATACAGGAAGTTCAGACGCTACAATAACACAAATTCAGATAAATGGGGTTCCCTATCCGCTTAACGGGGGTGGCAGTAGTACTAATAATCCAGAATGGAATTCCACCTCAGGTAGTACCACTACACCTGGCACAACGAATTCTCTTTCAGTGCCATCCGGGGCGACTTTCAAAATACAGTTCCAGCTGACGAATTCAGGCAGTACGTCAATCCCAGGAAAGACTTTCGCTGACGGTCAAACAATACAAGTAACGTTAATCACCGCTGCTGGCAACAACTACCCAGCATCTATAGTACTGCCATAAAAAAGAGATATCTTCGTAATTTTTTCTTTCTTTTACCTGTAGCGGGAAGCGCACTCCATTATTACTTGAAGTTTTCGGAAACTTCTTTTTTAGTTGCAGACGCTTGTATTATTTACATCATAATTAAAACAAATTCAATATAAACGTACAATCGGCGTTATTGGTTCGCACTAGTCAAAAGGGTGAAGACTATCTCTGCTTGTGGTATTTGTCAAAAAGCTCTTCTTCCTTCTTGCGTAAAGTGTTATCGTATTTGACATGCAAAGAATTCGATAAAGTCTGATTCTCGGCTTCCAAGCCCATAATAGCTATTGAATAACTACCACAAACCTGATACAATTCATGATACTTAAAGGTAAGAGAAGCAACTTTTGAGGATAGAGGGGCATGAATCGATGTCAATTCAGAAAGTTCCTTGGATAATTTCTCTATTTCCAAGTCAATCTCTTTTGTGTTTTTAACTGGCTTTTCAAGAGCACGCTTAATCAGTTCTGATGGCTTCATGTTGAACCTTGTAGCTATGTTCTGTATCTTCTCCCTCTGCTCTTCAGAGAATTTTGATAGCAGGCTATCAAACATCATTGTTTACCCCTTTGCATGAGAGCTTCTCTTAGCCTCTTATTATTCTCCTCAAGCTCAACTATTCTTTTGGCCATCCATTCATAATCTTCCTCTGCTTCTCTTATTAGCTGGGTTAATCTCTTATAACTAGCTTCAAGTCTGGGCAGGTCTGATTTTAGGAATGATACTCTCTCCCTTAGCTGCTCTAATTCAATTTCCTTAAGGTAGATATATATTCTCTGCATTATTTCATCAGAAGAAAGGTTTGTCCCTTTTTGCAATAACTTAATTTTAAACACTAGCTAACCGCCCACCTGAAGAGCCCCAATTTTGCCATTTTCTCATGAATACTCACATGTGTTTATGCCAGGATTCATCAGCTCTTGCAGAGCGGTTTGGGCATCATGCCCAGGCGGAATCCATCGCCTGATAATGCATTTGAATTTAACTATAAATATCTTTCTTCAATAAGTTAACAGTCAAAAGCAACAAGCTAAGAAAGCCATGTGTATATAGAATTTTTGTAAGGCATGAAAACTAAAGGTTAAATCCTCACCTTTATTCTTCACCGCTTATGGATAGGACTATAAAGGCTCCACAGGGCGTGCTTAGAATGCTGATAATTGCATTAGCATCCAAATCACCAGTCACAGGAAAGGAAATAATCGAAAAGATAAAGGAAAACTCCCATGGCAAATGGACGCCCAGCCCAGGGTCGGTTTACTACATAATAGATAAATTGCTGAATGAAGAGTTGCTTATGCTTATGCCTCATTCTCAGGAGAAGAGGTACATAGCTACAAGCAAAGGCATAGAAACTCTGAAAAATGACAGCATAAAGTTGAGAGAGTCAATAACATGGAGCATATTAGTATTATCGATGCTGGCAGATTATGTTGAGCCTAATGAAGGAAAAAGAATGAAATTACTACTTCGTATTGCTAATCTTCCAGAAGACAAGATTGAACAGCTGATTGCTATTGCTAATTGAATATATCTTTATAGATGAGTTAAAGGCGGTATGAGACATGCCTGAAGTAGTATTAACAAGAACTGAAGGGTATAGGTTTGCTGTGCAGTTTGATGATGAAGCAAAGACACTGATGTACATGGACGAGCCTCCTCCTCTCGGCAAAGGGAACGGACCAAATGCAAGCAGAGTACTTGCAGCATCTGTGGCAAATTGCCTTTCTGCAAGTTTGCTATTCTGTCTCAGCAAAGTGCATGTTGAGGTTAGTGAAATAGTTACAAAAGCAAGACCCGTTTCTGCTAGGAACGAGCAGGGCTACTGGAGGATAAAAGAGATATTTGTAGATATAAATGTTAAAGTTAAAGGCGAAGAAGCAGGGATAAAGAGATGCTTGGATATATTCGAGAACTATTGTGTTGTAACAGGAAGTGTCAGAAAGGGGATAGATGTGCATGTCAATGTTAACGTGGAAAAGGCATAATCGATAAAGAAAGAATTAATAGACGCCTATGCTTGGGTTAAAAACGTGGTAGACCAGCTCTTTCTAGTCAATTCATTACTTCAGCTTGCAAGCGGCATAGTTGCACTTTCAGTCAGCTTCACAGCTTTCAGGTATATGAAGCTGGTCGAAAACGACATACTCAGATTTCTCAGCTTTGGGTTCATGCTTTTAGGTATAGGCTTAATTTTTGGTGCATCGTTAATGCTTCTTCTTTCATTCAATGTAGGGAAGATAGCTGAAGACATAGAACTTGTTTATGTGGCAACTGTTTCATACCTTGTTCTTCAGGCTCTTGCCTATTTCTCTTTTGCAGTCGGTTATGCAAGAGGAGCCTATGGGAATGTCAGGAAAGAAATGGCCTCAACTCTTTTCATTGCAACTAGCATGGCACTGCCAAGGCTACCTAGAAACTACTTACTTCTCGGAACACACATTAATGCAGCATTGCAGCTGCTTATACTAATACTTCTTGCATTTGTTATATTTCAAGGAGCGTTGATATATTCAAGGTCTAAAGGTATGTTTTCTCTGCTTGTATTATCAGGTTTCAGCCTTATTTTTGTAGCTCATGCCATAATGCTTGCATCTTCTTTATTCCCATCTGCTTTGCTTTTCACCTTTGGAGCTGTAGTGCAGTTTGGAGGATTTCTTTCTCTGCTCGTCTTCCTTTTGAACAGTGGGAGGGTACATGCAGCCTCAAAAAACACGTAGCAGAATAAGAATCTATTACGATATCCTTCTTTCTGTAATGGAGGAAGGCAATGCCAAACCAACAAGGGTCCTTTACAAGGCAAACCTCTCTTATGATAGGCTTGTCAAATACCTCGACGAGCTGATTTCAAAGGGTTTGCTGCAGGAAGTGCATGCATCAGACAGCAGGTATTACGTCATAACACAGCAGGGAGTAAAGTTCTTGGAAGAAGTAAGAAAGGCTGAAGCATTTCTTTCAGGTTTTGGATTGTCGCTTTAGATATGGATGCAGCGTATATATGCTGCATACTTATGTAATTATATACCAGTATCTTTAACCTTGCAAATTGGAAAAATACAACGGAGAAAAAGAAGATGCAGGGAAATATTGTAGTGTTTGGAGCTGATGGCTATATAGGCTGGCCGCTAGCTCTGCATTTAGGTCAGCTGAGCGATCATAAAGTTGTTCTAGTAGATAATTTTGTTACTAGGACTCTTGTTCGCTCTGTCAAGTCTGATTCTTTAATACCGATAAGAAGCATGCATAGGCGTATAGAGGCCTACAGGAAGCTTACAGGTAAAGATAACCTAGAATTCATTCCTGCTGATGCAAGAGACCCGTTAATGGTTGATAAGATAATATCTGAATACAAACCTTCAGCAATAGTGCATCTGGCTCAGCAGAGAAGCGCTCCCTTCAGCATGATAGACCAGGAGCATGCTATCTACACTCAGCTTGCAAACATAACAACAAACATGAATATAATATATTCAATGATAAGACATGTGCCTGATTCTCATCTATTGAAGATGGGGACTATGGGAGAGTATGGAACTCCTGGCATAAAGATAACTGAAGGGGAGGTTGAGATAAACGTTGAAGGAAGAAAGAGCAGACTTATGTTTCCCAGAACAGGCCAAAGCTGGTATCATCTGAGCAAGGTCTTCGATACGTTTAACGTATTACTGGCTAACAGGGTTTATGCCATAAGGGCTACGGATGTAATGCAGGGTGTGGTTTATGGTACAAGGACTGATGAGATAGTTGATGATGCATTGGCAACAAGGTTTGACTTTGATTCCATATGGGGGACTGTCATAAACAAGTATGTAGTGCAAGCTGTGCTGTTCAAAAAGCTGCTGATATATGGAAAGGGGAAGCAAAAGAGAGGCTTCCTTTCTCTTTATGACAGTATAAAGTGTCTGACTCTATTGCTAGAAAATCCTCCTGAGTTGGGTAAGTACAGAGTTGTCAATCAGTTAGATGAAATATATGATACTTTAGCTTTAGCAGAAAAGGTCAGCAGCATAGCTGAGGAATATGGTATAAATGTCAGATTGGAGACTGTGAAGAATCCAAGGGTTGAGGCGGAAGAGCACTTTTACGATGTAGAGCACAAAATACTTCCTTCGCTAGGTTTTAGCAGGTCCAAGAATATGGATGAAGTGATAAGGGAGATATTTGAAACAGTAATTGCAAACAGAGCTAGGGCCGAATCGATGAAGCATCTGGTATACCCTACTGTATATTGGCAGAATGCAAGGCAGATAACTTCATCTAACTTCCCATTACCAAGAGAGGTATTAAACATACTCAGCCCAAGAGAAATAGAAATAGCTGATATGGAGCTTGAGGCTGAGCAGTTCAACATCTTCAGCGATGCGAAGAGAAGCAATCACAATTAAATTCTTTAATTATCCATTATCAACAAATATGGTAAACAGCCATGCATAATGATATCATAAACTGCCTCATTGAAGCTGACTATGACCAGGTTTCAAAGAAGATGAGAAGGGCTGCATACTTAAGAGCATTATACCCTCCTTCTGGGGTTAGGTATAAAATTGAAGTCGGAAAGAGTTATCCTAGCAGAATTTCCCATTACAGCGCTGACCCTTTATCTGTATTTTTAGCAGCAATAAGATTTCTGACTGAGCCTGCATCGTTAACCTCAGAAGTAGATGCTGATATCCAGCATATATTCTTCTGGAAGAGAGGAAAGAAGGATATACCTGCAATTATGGAGAATGACCAATCATTATCACAATTTCTTTCAGGCTACCTCAAAGTACAGGGAGGATTGAAGGAAATGATGAGAAGCATGTTTCTTTCGATATCAAGGGTAAATAAGGTTAAGGCGATAATTGTATGGTCAGAATGGGCGAAAAAAGGTTTTGAAAGAGATGGATTTCCTGCAGATATGATAAAAGTTATACCTCCTCCTGTTACTGCTAACAATTATACTAAGAATTATGATTCTCAAAGGATACTCTTTGTAGGCAGGGACTTTAGGAGAAAAGGAGGAGATATAGCTCTTAAAGCATTCATCAAAATAGCAAAGGAATTCGATAAAGCTGAACTTTTCTATGTTGGGAGTGTAGGTGATGACGAATTGCTTAGAGTTGCTATGAAGACTGGAAGATTTAAGCATTACCAGAATCCATCCGACGAAATGCTATATGGAATAATTTTCCCTGAATCAGACATCTTTTTACTTCCTACCAGGTCGGAAGCATTTGCAATAAGCATAATAGAAGCGATGAGCTATTCTCTTCCTGTTGTAGTCTCCAATCTAGCTTCAATAAAAGAGAATGTGGTGGATGGATACAATGGTGTGATTGTGGATGATGATGTTGAAGGGTATGTAGAGGCTCTTTCATCTCTTTTGGAGAATAAAAGAAGGAGAAAGACCATGGGTCTTAAAGGTTTGGAGCTGGTAAAAAGTAAATTTGACCCTGAGAAGGTAGGTCAGGAATTGAGAAAGGTTTACGTTGATGCCCTGGGATGAATTTTTTGCATAAATCAGATTATAATAGTGGTAAAATAACATCTCAATTTATTCTTACGTTCATTCTCAGAATTCTGAGCCTTGTTGTTCAGTCAGTCCTCCCTCTCTATCTTGTCAGCTTTCTGCATGTGTCTAACTACTATGTAGGGTTGATGATATCATCTCTTTGGATTGGCAATGCCTTCGGCGCAATAACAGGTGCAGCTTTTGTAAGAAGCTGGAGAATAGCTGGTATAGCTGGTTTATCATTGCTTGCAATCTCTTTCTCAGGCTACTACGCATTCAAATCAATTTATCTTCTTGGCTTTTTTATCTTCGCAGGAGGCTTTGGAAGCGGAATACTGCAGCCTCTTCTAGCTCCTTCTATGCATGTAAGCTCAAGCCCCGAATATCCATTCAAAGGGATTTCTCTCTATTCAACAGCATTATCGCTAGCATTGGTTATTGGCCCACTCATGTCAAGCATAGTGATATCATTATCAGGGTTTAAAGTTCTCTTTCTTTCCTTAAGCATATCTAGTCTTTTAGCTATTGCAATTCCGCTGCTAGCCAAGAATTCAAGCATCAATAATAAAGAAAGGCGGCTATTATCAGATTTTATAGGCACAGCAAAAGAGGTAATTTCAAACAAGGGTTTCAGGAGAGAATTTTTCATGAACCTTGTGTATTCATTAACACTGCCAATAGTTTTATCCTTTTCTGGAACAGTTGCACATAGAGTTTATAATTTAAACCCGACCGAAGTATTGCTAGTATTATCAGCAATTTTTGCTCTCTCTTCTGGCATAAGATTTTCAATGAGACAGATAAATATAGGAAGGGTGAACAGGTTGATGCTTATCCCTACAATTTTTCTGTTATTATCATCCATACTATTGTCTAATGGAATATCATCTTATTTGTTCATTGCAGGGCTTTTAATCTTTAGCATACCACATGCAACAATCTATCCATGGACTCTCTATAATGTCTTTCAAACTTCTGACAAGGGAAAGGTTATTGAATCCAGCTATATCTTTTCACTATCTTCTGGCATTTCTGAATTCATATCTCCTCCTATAACTTCACTTTCAATATACCTTCTCGGAAGCGCGTATGGAATTGCAATATCAATACCTTTTTCTGTTATAGCTATGATTATAGCTATAACCATGTATAGATAATTATTTCTTGATGTAAACGATACCTTATGGTGATAGAATGCTTTCCCTGAGGAATTATATGATTGAGATAGAAACCAAGGAAGAAGGTCAGATTAAAGATATAACAGATATGGTTGAACAAAAGGTTGAAGAATCAGGGATGAAAAATGGAATTGTTAACTTATTTGTTCAGGGAACCACAGCTTCCCTCATCATAATAGAGAATGAAAGCGGTTTGCTCAAAGATTTCTATTCGATGCTGGAAAGAGTTGCACCAAAGTCCATGTATTATGAGCATGAGAAAGCTTACCGTGATGGCAATGGTCATTCTCATGTAAGGTCATCGCTGTTAGGTCAATACCTGTCCATACCTTTCTTGAATGGCAGTCTAGCATTGGGTAGATGGCAGAGCATAGCTTTTGTTGAATTGGATATAAGGCCAAGAAGAAGGAGTATAGTTCTGCAGCTGATTGGAGAATAGATTGCTGAATTATTTACAAAAATCTGCAGCTTTCATTAAAATACAATTTATTACCAATTTTCATGCACTTGCATGCAGTATTTTGCAATACAATGCACCACGTTAAATATGGTTTGCATCATATCAATACTTGGTGATGGAAATGGTGTTCGTCGACAATCTGGGGTTTGAGCTGGTATCTTTGCCTATAGCTAGTTTACTAATAGTCTACATAACAGGAAGAGGATATATGGCAGGAAAATCCGGTAACTTCACAACGGTCAGGAATGTAATGAAGGAAGGGGCTGTCAGTTTAGGATTGCTTGGGGCTATATTCACAATTCTGGCTCTTTGGGGTGAAATGACTTGGACTTTGCCAGGCAGTTACAACATACTCTTTGACGACCCATACTTGCTGATGGGTATAATCTTCCTTGCTTTTTCGATTTCAGTGTTGCTGGACAAGGGTGCATCGACCTCTGGCATCTTCGCACTGATATCAGGGCTCTTCACTATATGGTATGGAGTTAATGCCTACTGGCTAGGTATGACAAAAGAACCATTAGCACTGCTTGGAATTTATGGGCTATACGGTTTAGCAGGAATTGCAAGCTACCCTGCCATGAGAGTTGTTGATGCGCTGCTTTCTCAAACAAATCAGCAGTCTCCTGAAATTCAGGCTCAGATGAAGAGCCAGATGGTAATACATGCATCTGTACAGATACCTGCAAAAGGAGCGGTAAAGCAGAATTGGCTGGTAAGGCATCAGTTGCTAATATTCAGTGCATTCTGGGTATTAGTGCTTGCGGCAGGTATACTATCTGGCTACGTAGCGATAAACACAATACCAGCTCATCTGAAGTTTGCCCCTTGAAATCAAGGGACAGCATAAGCGCCCTTTTTTATTGCTTTTATTCTTACAGTCCCTATGTTCAAATCTACCTTTTCTGCTAGATAATCGTATTGCTCTAGCACTCCCTTCACAAACTCTGCAGTGCATTCAGCTGATTCTATCTTTCTCCCTGCCCCTGCTATATCCACCTGTATTGAGTTGGGATCTAGCATTGTAAGTTTGAAATGCTTGACTGGGATAAGTATAAAGAAGTCTTCCGCAACTTTTGCAAGGGAATTTATATCTTCGTTCGACATTTTGAGAAGGGCTCCGACACTTTTTCCAAGATTGCTGAATGCTGATAGAGTCCATTCCCTGTCATTTTTTACTAATCTCTCGTTCAAATCATCCATGAAATCAGAAGGTAAGGTTATGACGTCTATCGTTTTTATAATCTGGTATGCATTCCAGAGCCTTCTGAGCTCTCTTATATCGCCTCCCTGGGAATATACTGAATATATCAGGTCCAAAGATTCATTGGCAAAGGCGAATATGGTCTTATTTTGCTCTTTGGCAACCTGGGAGAACCTCTCAAAGATTTCGCTATCTACGGATAAATTGGTCCTTTTCAACATTCATAAGGCATGAATTGCAGGTATATTATTCTTGTGATGTTTGATTCTGTAGTCAGCAACCTCATGCTTATTTATGCCCTTTTTATTACTTCGAGTCATGACACGAACCAATGTCGCCGTTGAGGAGTCAGTTGCTTACATGCTTGCTGACGAGGCGGCGAGACAGAACAAAACACTTTATGCATTTACAAATGAGTTGATGAAGACTTCACTCAGAATATGCAGGGAAGGAGGAAATCTGAATGAAATATATCCTGCATGGAGATTTGCAAAGATGACAAGAGAAGTTGATACTGTACCATTACCGGGAGACCTGCTGGAAAAGATGATTGCAAGACTGAGTTCTCTTGATGAAGGCTGGTTACTTAAGACATGGCATGAAGAGGGAGTAAGAATAGGAACGTACCTGCATATGTATGAGCCTACATTTGAAAGGCTAGCAGCCTTTGTCAAGGAGATGGAATTCCTCCTGCCGATAAAGAGGCTAGATATACTGAAGGTTGAAAAGCAGGAAGGTGGGAGATATATAGTCAGGGCAATAGGTGCAGGTCTTTCCCCTTCGAGCACAAAATGCGCAGAGGCACTTCTTCAGGGCCTGCTCAGCACTTATTCCATAACCGTAATATCCAGCAGGGTATCAGAAGGGATAATAGAATTGACAGTTGAGAATCAGTCAAAACATAATTTTTAAAATTGCCTGACCTTTGCACCGCCTTCATAGAAATCACATACGTTTGTGGTGAAATTAGGAAATTCCTTCTTCAAAATTCTTTCTAAATCATCAACTCTGTGATTGCTTACAATGCAATGGGCAGCATCTCCGATCATGTTTTGAGTAGCTGCAGCTGCCCCATTTTTCAGCATAATATCGCATATGGCTTTCACTTCATCAGTCAGTATTCCTGTAAGCTGTGCAAACCTCCTGCTCTCGTTCAACATATTTTTGGCTGTAGGGTTCTTCAGCACTCTTTCAAGAGTCGAATAGCCTATTCTGTTCACGCTTGCAATATGCTCCTTTGAAGTCAGTATCGGTCTTTTCTCTCTAGGTCTGATTGTAGTTGCAACAAGCTTGACAGATGAATAATCTTCAAGAAACGGCTCCAATTCGCATACACCAGGCCCTCCTGCCCTTGTTATTATTCCTCCTGCTCCAGCGGAGCCATAGAGAGAGCCAACGGTCCCCAGGCCTGTATGGCAAAGTATCTCTGCTTCATGTGCTATCTGGGATGGTAGCTTGAGTGTGCACTTGTTATTTATTGTTGCCAGTATCGCTATAGCAGCCCCCAGAGATGTTGATGCTGAAGTACCAAAGCCAGAGCCCCATGGTAATGGCACTTCATGGTATACCTCAAAGTGCTGGTTGATGTGCAGATTTTCCCTTATCAGCTCTATGACCTTATCCGTAGTTGTATTTTCTATATGCTTTCCGTTGAAATATACCTTATCTTTATCTGATTTTTTCACACTTGTTGACGTGAGAGAGGAGAGCTTGAACCCTCCTCCCCTTGCACCAGCAAGCTGAATAGGAACTACAGGCTCGCCTCTCTCGTTCAAGCCCTCTATCGTAAAAAATGAAGATACTGCTGTAGGGACTAGCACTTTAAGCAATTCAAAACCCCTTTTACCTTTGCCTGTTTAAATATGGAGCTACAGGCGCCATAAGTAAAAACGCTATCGAAATTATATCTAATGCTCTGAACCAGTTAGTATAAGGGCCAAGTAGAGATATAAAAGATGGCTGGAAACTAGCAAGAAGTATAACAAGCAAGGGCAATGAACTTAAAGCGCCTGTAATGAATATTGTCTTTGCACTCTCCTGCTTCCAAGTTGCTACTGCATCTTTCAGCCTCGATGAGATGGATGAAGTCTGCAGAGCTCCGAGCAAAAGAGGCAACAGTATCTGCATAAACGGTATCATAGTGCCAAGCCAGAAGAATGTGAAAAGAAGTGTTTGGGCTATCTGCTGTGGTAAAGTCAGACCGGGAATTGCAACGAATACAACAACAGCTCCAGCTATAAGATTGCCTATGAATAAGGATATCAAAGTTGAATAGGTATAGCCACTCCAGGATTTTGCCCTGTTTACAAGCATTCCGAAGATAAGGAAACCTATGAGGTTTGCAGGGAAACCTGCAATTAATGCAAGAAACGGATTCGTTTTGCCTAGAGGAGTCAGAAATATTATATCGCCTATAAGAGAGCCGAAGGCTGCTCCCACTGCCCCAACCCTGGCTCCGAAAGCTATTGTGTAAAGTGCTGGGATTACAACCCCTGGCCTGAACTCGCCTATTACCAGAGGTACAGGTATAAGGGCAGTTAGGCCGTTGATTACAGCATATAATGCTGCGCAGACAGCTACATTTGCGACGTAGAACGCTGGGCTTGTTCTCTTTACAGCTTGCTCGTTCATGGAGGAGAAATGGGGAAGAGGTTGCTTATGTGATTTAGGTACAAAAAGTTTAAACTTCTATATATTTCCTCTTTTGGCTGCAACACTGCTGAATATGTTCTGAGGCTCCAGTATTGAAATTCCTGTTATGCCTCCAACAACCTCGATGAGCACTATTTTATCGGGATTATCAAGGTCAACCTTCTGATTGAAAAGAGCAGCAACTTCTTTTATAATCTTCATAGCATCTATGTCAGAATGCCTCTTCTCTATTTGCACCTTAAAAGTCTCATCGCTAGCTATTGATTTCTTAAGCTTCTTTGCCGACTCGACTATCTGGTCCAAAGAAGTTTCAGTAACTTCCTGCAAGGGTATGAACCTTTGAATCAGATGAATCTTCCACGGGTCAGAATTGACCAATTTCTTGAGCATCTCAGGAACTTGATTAACATCAAGAGAGGTAAAACCGAATATTAACCCGTTTACGTCTGTTGCTTCGGCCTTTGGTGATTCATCCCCCAGCTCCGTAAGTATGGATTTCACTTCTCTGCATGCTTCAAGCTCCCTTCCCCTTACAGTTGTAGCTATAAAGTTAGGCCTCTCTATTGTCAATTGCCTTTTCCTCCGTTTTGCAGCATAAGCAACTACCCATTAGTATTGGGAACTCTACCTTAATAGCTTATTCTGCCGTTGCAATTTCTTTCTGAGATATGTTTATAAGCAGTATACAGACGGCTAAACGACCCGCAGGGATTAGCCTTGGTTCCTTTTGAAGAAGAGGAAGAGGAATGGGAGGAAGAGGACGAAGATTTCGACGAAGACTTTGAGGACGAAGAAGAGGACGAGGAGTTCTGAGAATTCTTCCCTCTTTTTCTACAACCTAATGTTTTTTAATATCCTTTTGCAGATATCTACCGACTGGTAAGATGAAGGTAACATTATCCGTGATAAAGGCTGATGTTGGTAGCATAGCAGGCCATCACAAGGTTATTTCTGAGCAGCTTGAAGTTGCAAGGGAAGTTTTGGATAGAGCAAAAAAGAAAGGAGTGCTTCTTGACTTCTACGTAACAGCCGCAGGAGATGATATAGAGCTGATAATGACGCATACGAAAGGGCCAGAGAATACTGAAATACATGACCTGGCATGGAAGACTTTCAAAGAAGTAACAGACAGAGTTTCAAAGCCAATGAAGCTGTACGGAGCTGGTCAAGACCTGCTTTCAGATGCATTCTCAGGCAACTTAAGAGGTATGGGTCCTGGCTACGCTGAAGGTGAGATTGAGGAGAGGAAGAGTGAGCCTGTTATAGTGCTCATGGCGGATAAGACAGAGCCTGGAGCATGGAACTGGCCCCTTTACAAGATATTCGCAGACCCTATGAGCTCTCCAGGGCTTGTGATAGACGGCACTATGAGAAAGGGCTTTGTCTTTAGGGTTATGGACATGGTTGAAGACAAATTTGTTGACCTCAGGACTCCAGAAGAGAGCTATGAGTTGCTGGCTCTAATAGGCACAACAGGCAGGTATGCAATCCAGAGTATATGGAGGAGAGCTGATAACACTCTAGCTGCTGTAGCAAGCACATCAAGGCTCAGCTTCATGGCGGGAAGATATGTGGGTAAGGATGACCCATGCCTGTGGATAAGGGTTCAATCAGGATATCCAGCAATGGGGGAAGTGCTTGACCCGTTTGCATTTCCTCATCTGGTTGCAGGGTGGACAAGAGGCTCCCATATTGGGCCATTGATACCTGTTTCGGAAAGAGACTCAAAATGCACAAGGTTTGATGGACCTCCAAGAGTTGTTGCTCTAGGCTTTCAGATAACAGATGGTAAGCTGATAGGCCCAGCAGACCTGTTTGATGATGTTGCATTTGATAATGCCAGGCAAGAAGGGAACAAGATAGCTGATTTCATGAGAAGGCATGGACCATTCATGCCTCACAGACTTGGACCTGAAGAGATGGAATATACACAGATGAACGAAGTGCTAAAGACTCTGAGCGCAAGGATGAGACCTGCGAAAGAGATGCTAGTTGTACCTACATAAAAAAGGGATAAGAATACCCCTGCTAATGATAAATTTCAAGAACTATAAAGCTGTGCAAGGCGAGAGAGGTCTAGCTCTGGCAAAGATAGCAGAAAAAATATCAATCGCAAATAATGTTTCAATTGCAGTAGCCCCTTCAACCCCTATACTGTTTTATGTGGCAGATAATGTTTCAATACCTGTATTTGCACAGCACTCCGATAATAATGAATCAGAGGCTTCGACAGGTTATATACCTATAAAGATGCTAAAATTGAACAAGGTTAAGGGAAGCATTCTGAACCACAGCGAAAGGAGACTGAACTTTGAACAGATTGCAGATTCTGTCAGACTGCTCAGAGAAAACAATCTAATTTCCCTTGTATGTGCAAAGGACGCAGATGAAGCAGAGAAAATAGCATCATTATCGCCTGATATAATTGCTGTAGAACCACCTGAACTCATAGGAAGTGGCAGGGCTGTTTCAAAGGTTGCTCCGAATGTGGTTTCTGATTCTGTCAGAGCTGTAAAAAAGGTTGATAGAAATATAGTTGTTCTCTGTGGAGCTGGGATAAGCAATCCAGATGATGTAAGCACTGCGATAAAACTAGGCTCAGAAGGAGTCCTTGTTGCAAGTGCCATTGTATTATCAAGCGAACAGGAGAAAATTATTGAGAAGATGACTACTGCAGCCAGAGTCTTTTAAGCAGCTCGGCTGCTTCTTTCAGGCTTATCAACATGTAATCAGGCCATGTCTGCTCCAAATCTTTTATCTTGCCAACTCCATCTATCAGAGCTAGAGAATGAACTTTGGCATCATGTGCAGCAAGAACATCCATAGGTGTATCCCCAATCATTGCTGAGCCATCGCTTTTGGTTCCCAAGATTTTAAGAGCCTCCTTTATGCCTGAGCCTGATGGCTTCAAGTCTGGAGCATTGTCTCTATGAATTATTACGTCAAAATAACCATTAAGGCTGAACTTCTCAAGTGTCCTATTAACAGCGTTGATGCCTGAATTGCTGACTATTGCTATGGGGAATTTACCTTTGAATAGTTCAAGCAGGTAGATAGCCCCATCTTTGAGCTGGCTCTTCTCTACAGATTCCAGCTCATACCATTCTATTTTCTCTGAGAGCTTCTTCTTAAGAGAGGCTTTTTCAACCGCATCTAGCGGGGCTGTTTCTACGATTTTGAAGTAATCCCTTATATGGTCATCAATAGTAAGATTGTTAGAAGGAAGCCACTCTTTCAAAAGGTTCAACGCGTCGCTCTTAGCATCCCTGTTTCTGAAATGACTTGTCACTAAGGTACCATCAAGGTCAAGTATTAGTGCATGATCTCTTGACATCTTTGCGCCATGAAGCTTTTAACAACTGATATATCAATCAGCCTTTTGAATTAATATATCTTCTAAGCGTTATGGTTGCTGATAGGCCTGTTATTGCCAATGGTATAATGTAACTTGCCAGACGCCATGCAAATACCATCGGCCATGATGATACACCGAGTACGAGGCTTGAATAGTAATATACTCCTGCCTCAGCCAGGCCTGCGCCTCCAAAGGTTATGGGGAGGTTTCCCAGTATAACTGAAGCAAAAACTGCAAGCAAAGACTGATATAAATCTACGTTCAAACCTAGACCTTTAGCTATGAAGAAGAGACTAGAGCCTGTAAGAAGAGCTAGAATTGTTGTGTAAATGGAAATGTAAAATAAATGCTTGATATTCTTTTTTGTCAAAGTTACTCTTGATGCTTCCTTCAGCTCCATAATTGCAGTATCTGCCTTTTCTATCATGCTATTTCCCCTCTTTTCCCCAAGAATCCTTATTGCCATTTTCTTCAGAAAATTCGGAATTCTCAACCTCTCACTTCTTGAGAGAAAGATGACTAGAGTCATAAGAAAGAGCATTATAGCTGATAAAAGTGTCAGTATAGTGCCAAGAAAGATTCTGCCATAATTCAGTGCAATGATACCAGCCAGAAAAGAGAAAAGGCCTGTTGAATACACATCGAATATTATCTCTATATAGGGGAGCCATAATGCTGTTCCAGCAGGTATACCTTTTGTTGCAAGCCATGCTGCCCTTGCAACCTCCCCACCAACATAAGCAGGTGTTGTCATTGCAACAAACTGACTTCCTATTCTTACTATGATGCTCTCTCTCATTTTGAAAGGCCCTTTATCCGTAAAGGTATCGATTATGAACCTGAACCTGAGGCCTTGAACTAGCAGAACAAGAAGTGAAGAAGCAAGGGCTAACAAGAAATAAAGAGGGTTTATTGATAAAACTATACTAATATTGAAGTTGAATAAAGATGCCACTATGGCTAGAATAACTATGCTAATCGCTATACCCAAAACTGGCAAGAAGCGTCTTCGAGATGAGTGCAAGCGAGAGCTACTTCCAAGAAGGGTATATATATGAAGCTCCCCAGAAAGAAATTGAATTAGTGCATGTCAAAGAAATTCAAACTTGCAGCTTTTGACCTTGATGGTACATTGACAATAGGCGACCCCAGCTGGGTTATGATACATAAGAAATTCGGAACTCTTGATGTTGGGGAGGAGGGAGAAAGGCTTTATTCACAAGGGCTGATAAGTTACAAGGATTTCATCCTCAGGGATATCTCAGCATGGCCTAAACCGTTAAAAAAGGATGACTTGGTTGATGCTCTAAAAAATTACAGGTTAAGAAATGATGTAAACTATGTAATCAGATTCTTCAAAGACAAAGGAATGAAGATAGCCATTCTGACAGCAGCCTTGGACCTGATGGCTGATGAAGTAGCAAATAAGGTTGGTGCTGACTATGTCTTCTCGAACAGCCTGGGATTTGATTCCAGAGGTTTCTTCAACGGTAAAATAGAAGCGAGAGTTGAGCCTTTGAAGAAGCACCTGTTGCTTGAAAACATAACCGGAAAAATTGGGATAAACAAGGATGAAGTTATAGCTGTTGGAGATAGCAACTATGACATAAGCTTTCTTAAGGCTGCAGGACTAGGTTTTCTCATTGGCAACAACAAATTAGCTGCAGATAATGGCATAATTCCTGTGAAAGAATTGAGCGAGATAGTTGAATACATATCCAGATTAAACAAATGATTTAGATAGCTTCAGGATGCCTTATTCCTATCAAGTCCAGCGCTTTCGTCATAACAGCCCTGAAAGCATCAACAATCGCTATTCTGAAGTCTGCAATATCTTTAGGTGCTGTCAAAACAGGACATTTCTCGTAGAAATTGTTGAATGCAACCGCCAAATTGTAAGAATACCTTACAATAGGCTTAGGATTGAGATAATCCACTGCCTGCAAGAACTCATAGCCAAACTTTGATATCTGAAGTATCAAGTTCTTTTCTTGTTGAGTTAGCTGAGCGGGTATCTTGATGCTTGATGAGTCAATTTGCCATGCTTTACTGAGAATGCTTGAGGCTCTCGCATATGAATACATCAGATATGGTGCTGTATCGCCTTCGAGCTTTAAGGATTCATCGATATCAAAGATTATAACTTTATTCAAATCTTGCTTGAGCAGTTCATACCTCAGTGCTGAGACAGCTATATCTTCGGCAATCCTATCGATGAATGCATCTTCAGCATTGGGATTCCTCTTTCTTGTTTCTGTAATTGCTTTGTTCTTCAATTCTTCTAGCAAATTATCAACGTTTATGTATATGCCCGACCTGCCTTTCATGCTCACTGCACCTGTTTTATCCTCTATTTCCAAGCGAAATAGTTGCTCAGCCGTCCTTTTGCTGAGAAATACCTTCTCGTATGCAAGATGTATATATTGCTCTCCTTTTTCTGATAATGTCAATAATGCCTTTTTTACGAATTTCTGCAGCCTGCTCTGCCCAACATCTATTACTGCGATTGTTTTATCGTAGCCTCCAAATTTCTTATCTATGGTATATTTTGACTTTTTTACTGTGGTTGTAGACCACAGCTCTTTCCCGCTTGGCTGATTGCAAAACAGCTCGTAGTAAAACCTGTCTTGTATTAGCCCAAGCTTCCATGCAGCATATGGAATATCTTTAGCTGCATAAACTGTAGTGCCATCGCTTCTGACAAGAACTTTTTCCTCTTCATCTTCATCCCCCTGCATAACCCAGCAGCCGTCAAATTTTCCTCCTTTTTGCAACTTTACAATACCTTTAGCTTTGAGCAGTTCGAATATTTCATTCCAGTACCCTGTAGCAAGTATATCGCTCTCGAAATTTAGCAAATCATACTCAGCCCCAAGTCTCCAGCAAGTTTCTAACTGAGCCTTTAGCACTTTTCTTGTTATTTCTCTAGATATGATTGACTCTTGACCTTCTCCTTTTTCTATCTTTTTACTTACTTCCTTTCTCTTTTCAAGAAGACTTTTGTCTTGCTCATATGCCCTGTTAACCTCAACATATACTGAGTCACCAATATAATGGTCGAATTTGCTGTATTTGCGATTCTCAGCTGGTATTCCTAGGTGAATTATTCCCAAAACCACATCTGCAACCTGAATTCCAGTATCATCTATATAGTTTAGAACTGTTATCTGGTGCCCATAATTACTCAGAAGTCTGGCAATGGTATCTCCTATAACAACATTTCTAGCATGACCTACATGAAGAGCCTTGTTTGGATTTACACTTGTATGCTCGACGGAGATTTTCAAACTGTTCTCAGCTTGCGGAATACTACAATGTTCTTTGTCATCAATTACTGATTTTGCAACCGATGCATAATCGATAAAGAAATTGATGTATCCAGATGCATGAGCTTCTACACTTGATATTAAATCTGGCATATTCTTTGTTAACTGCTGACAAATCCTTGTAGCAGTCTCATACGGTGATAACTTCATCTCCTTTGCAATTTGAAATGCCACGTTTGTTGAGATATCTCCAAACGATGGGGATGGTGTTTCAGAAATCAGGAAAAAAGGTGTTTTAAATCCAAGCTCATTTAGGGAATTGATTATAGATTCTCTTACTCTTTCAATGATGGTGATATAATTCATTTTTTTCACCATTTATGGAAATTATCCATTGCATAGTTTACTGCTTCTACGAACCCCTGACCTCCCTGAGAATGTGTAACATATTTAGCGGTCTTTTTTGCGATGCTATCTCCGTTAGCAACAGCTATTCCAATATTGCACATTCTGAACAACCCAATGTCGGTTTCGCTGTCTCCAATAGCTACCGCCTCTTCTGGACGGATATTCAGAATTTTTAGAGCTTCAGCAACTCCAAGAGTCTTATCAACATGCTTGCTTACTATATGGTAGGCATAACCGCTATCCAAAACCTTTACTGGCAGGCCAGATTTGTTCAGAATTTCTCTTATGATAGAAACCTCTATGTTTCTCTCAAGAACTACTTCTGTGAAACGCGGCAAAGTCTTTTTGACCCTTACATTCTCAAGGTTCTTTTTAAGGTATTCAAGAGCTGATACAGGATAGAAATTATCAGATAACATCAACATATTCATAGGTTCCCTATTGACGACCACTGACCCGTTTTCTCCTACAACGACCTTACAGAGTCCCAAAAACATGGAGAGGGAATAGAGCTCCCAAGGTGCCCTCCCGCTCGCAAGAATAACTCTTATCCCAGACCTTTCAAGATTTCTCATTAGAGATGCAGCTTCCATATCTATAACAGGATAGACATCGGTTATTGTTCCATCTACATCTGTAACAATTGCCTTGTATTCCATTTGACCAATTGATAGGGGTTAGGTATCGTGTGTTTAAAGTTATGCTCGATTTAGCTTACTGTCGCATATGTTATAACTGGGTAATATGGAAGCAGGAACATCTTGTAATAAAGACTTGGTATCATTGCTCCGTTTGCATTGGTATAAAGGTATCCATTCTGCCAAATAGAGCTGTCAATATATTGACCGGAAGGAGCACTAAGTGCATTTTGATATATCCAGCCTGCAAAGCTGGCTGTGATGACAGTGCCGTTTGTGATAACGTAATTATGGTTTCCGCCATTCCAGTATGCATAGTCATACTCTGCTACCCTTCTTGCACCATCTGCCGTGGTCCAGAACCAGTAACCATGCAGAGGCGCTGAAGCTATGCTTGCGTAAGTGTTGGAATCTAGAAAGATAGATTGGCTTCTTTGCAAACTGTACAACGAGACCCAGTATCCTATATACATAGGCGTTTTTATTGCGTTAGAACAATCAGCGTCGCTTCTAAATATGTGAAAGTTAAAAGTTGGAGTATAGCTTCCGTTGTAAATATTCTGAGCACTGCCTGAGATGCATTGAAGGCTTCCCCAGCTGGGCCTTATGCTGCTTGGTAAATTTCTATCTCTCTCCGTTCCTGCTATCATGCCTACAATCGACACATACTGCTGAGCAAAAGGAACGTTTCTAACGGCTTTAGCAGTCAGGTATGATTCAAAATATGGTACGTTGTAGGGAATAAGGATTATCTGTGTGAATTGGAAATCAGCAGGCTGGTGATTTGCGGGACAGCCAGGCTCGCCAGTTGAACAGTAATAAGTATCGTTTGGAGGTTCATAGGAAAAGTCTGAAACCCTATATGCAACAGCTCTTACAGGACCTGGCAATACAGTCCAGCCCTCATTTGGTCCAGGACCCCACGGTAGTTTTGCAGGGAACCAAGTTCCACCTCCTTTCATATTGAAAGCGTCGTAACCAAACAAGGTGTATTCGACATGATATCCATTTGGATTGTAAGTACCATTTGGGTATGTTGCATTGACCTGCAGGTTATAATCTATCCAGTTTGTACCTGGCTCATAATTTGCTAAATTGCTGTTAGTAACGAGCCCCAAGCTGTATTGGAGGTTATTTACAATCCACTCATTGGCAGTTTGTGCAAAAGTGAGCTTGAATACAGGGGGCTGTGCATCAGCATCGGTCAACCATGTTATTGTCACATTAACATTATTAATTTTGTTACCAGCAAATGTTACTTCATACACCAGCTTATCACCCAGGATAAATCTGGTTCTCCAATTTGCAAACTCCAAAGTTGGTACTGTATAGGTAGGGTTCCACACCTCTACCTGACTTGGTACAGGATTTGGACCTGTTACATTTGTATATACCCTTAGCTGTTTAACAGGAGGTATGGGGATTGGAGCAGGCGCCGCATTGGATGTAAAATTAAGGAGATGATTGAACCAGATAACGCTGCCGTTGTTAAGGCTCTCTAGCACATATGTTTCATAACTCTTGGGGTCTGAAGAAGGTAACGCCTGCTGATGCAGAACATAGCTTACCGAAGTGTATGAATAACTTTCAGTCATTATACCTCTGTCATCAGTAACCCACAGTATAAAGTACTTCATATCCTTCTGCACTACTCCATACATATATGAATTGAGGTTTTGCCATGACGCGGTAAATGATATGTTATAATTGCCCCCTGCAAGGTTCAGTAAGGTTAGGTTTGAGGCCTGAACCCATTCATTTTTCAGAGGGTCAAAATAAACCACTTTGAAGTTTCTAACGGAGAGGTCGTCTGCAGGAATACCTTGCTCTTTTAATACAGTTACGCCGAAAACCGTCTTAATTGTCGTTACATTTGACTGTTTTGTTGGGGTTTTAATGTTGTAGACTGATATGCCGTTAATAGACGTATTTAGCAAAATAAGCTGCTCGTTTCTTAATCCATAAACATATTGCCCAGGCAGACTCAGGTTGTAGCCAGCTGAAATAGCAGAAATAGACCTAGGAGCATACCATAGCAGTTTTATAAGCGAGTAGTTGGTGCAGATACATTCACTACTTCCAAGTGCGGTTATTACGTATGGGTCATTGCCTAACGAAACGTTAGTGTAATAAAAGCTACTTTGGATTCCTGTTGATGAATATTGGCTTTGCACTGCAGAAACCCAATCTGTAAAGTTTGTATTTGCCCAAGCCCTTGGTGTGACAATATCGGCACTGTTGTTATATGTTACGGTTGACGCCGCTAATATATTTGTCAATACTCTGTTAAAGTCATCAGCAATGTTCAGAGCTGCAGTATTGTAAGTGCTTATCTGGAACTGACTGTATTGCAGCTGGTCCATATATAGTGTTACTGCAACAGACAATATAAGCAAAGATAGAACTACGCCTACTATTATCAGCACCTGACCTCTTCGCTCTTTCACGGCTGGGTCACCTGTGCTATCTGAAGATGAAAGACAAGAATGTATAACTTGGGAGCCGTATAAACATATGTGACATCTCCTATCTGGCTTGCAGTCCTAAATGATTGTGCTTGTGCATTAGAGATAACGAATCCACCGTTAAGAGGTATCGCTTCGGTCAGATAAGGAGTGTAGACGGATACTGAAATAAGCGAAACGTTGAGGTTGAATATGTAGCCCGGAGGGATGAGGTTCAAAAGTGCAAGTTCTATGTTCCTCTGCCACCCTGGTATTACCCCATTTGCATGCACAATGCATGTATAATTTACGTTGGAACAAGGTGGTGGCACAAAGTAAGTCAAAGTAAAGGTGGAGCTTTTTGAAGATACTGTGTCAACAGCTGTTATGTTTATCTTTGCATATCCTAAAGCATTGTTTGGAGATTTAACTGAAAGTATTGTCGATGCTAACCCCCCGTTTGTAGTAGCAGTTAAATTACTTAATTGGAAACCAGCTGCCCATCCGTTTGGAGTAGATACTGACAAGTTGATTGTTCCGCTGGCTCCACACGCAGAATTATCGTTGTTGGTAATTTCAACGTTATAGTTCAATTGCATTCCAGGTGTACCCCAACCTGAAGGAGGCAATACTGCCAAGCCGGGTGGCAATGTATTACAGGTAGGCTGAACACTGCTTACCACGTATATTGCATTATTACTTGTACCTGTTTCAGAATTTACCTTTGCAGTAACAGTAAATAAAGCAATTCCCTTGGAAGGTGAGGTTATGTATAGCTTCGCAGCTCCTATACCACCGTTTTGTGCTATGCTCAATGTAGTTGCATTAAATTTGTATTTCCAGCCTGACGGTAAAGATGATATGGATAAAGTAAAGCCCTCGGAACTTGATGAAGAGCATGCATTGTCGTTGTTGTAGACATATACAGTATATGAATAATTCACTCCCGAATTTTGCCAAGTTGACGCTGGAGTTATGACAACGTTAGGATTATTGCAACCGCTCGAGGGAGATGCGGCATAGGTAGCAATGTAAGTTACTGGCTGCGAAGCTGATTGTGGTACACTTTTTCCACTTTGAACCACAGTCACGTTTATGCTCGATACTCCAGAGAAAGTTGCTGACGAATTAACATATAGCGGGAAGCTTACATAGCCCCCTGCAGACTGTGCAAAGACAGTTATATTTGACTGGTTGAGTGTTGAATTGAAAGATGATGTTACCAAGTTTGGTTTGTTTGATGTAACAAATGCAGTAAATTGGCTATAACCGCACGACGGTGCATCGTTGTTGTAAATAGTAACAGTGTAATTGACCAAACCACCTGAGTTGACCCAGCCTGAACCCGGTAGTACAGAAACTGTTGGTTCGCTGTAAGAGCATGATTGCTGAACAGTGTAATTAGCATAGGCTATTGCATAACCGACATTGCTGGGTAAGCCAGGACTTACATTCGTAACGTTGACGTAGAACCTGTTTGGTCCATTCGCTGTCAAAGGAGAAGTTACATACAATGTGACAGAGCTGTTTCCTCCTCCTGACCTTATGAACATGTAGTTTTGACTGAAAAAGTACTGCCATGATGAACTTGGCATGCCAGCTTGAAGGACGAAAGTCTCGGTCCCGCATTCGAAGTCATTGTTAATAACAGTAACAGTGTATGCCAATTGCGAAGCTGCGTTACCCCACTGTGTTGGAGGTGTAATGACTATTGATGGTGGGGAGTGTGAGCAATTGTTGTAATAATTAAAGAGAGCAGTAGAGTTGATTATTGTATCATCAAAGGCATGCGATTGTGCAAGAGAATTGAGTATGTTAAAACCCAGCTTATTCAAATCGGGTTGGCTTCTTTGAAGCCTTGGGTTCGACGGTGTAATGTAGAAATAAGCAACAGAGAAGGCTGCAATTACCATGAGTGCTACTACAACGGCTTCTATAAGTATGGAAATTCCTCTTTTTTTCATGAACCCATCCTCCATACTGTTAAAGTGGCATACCAGGTGTTGATGCCAATTGTGACAAACCTTGTAATAGTAACTGCTGATTGAACTTGGGCAATTTTTAACGAATTGTAAGAGGGTCCACAAGTATTTACAGACTGCGAAGTAACCAAAGAGTTAGATGTGTACTCTATAATACAGTTTGGTGTTGAGGGGTTTGAAGCTACGACAAAGTATGTATGCTCTTTACCACTACTTCCTCCGTTTCCGGGGTTGACAACAATAATAAGTCCTGCAAACACAGTTGAACTACTTACAGGATACTTGAGTTGGTAAACGCAATAATTGTTTGCACCATGGTTGAGTAAGCTGCACTGACCTCCCGTAGATTGATTTACTACAGGATTCAAAATAATGTTCAAGTCAGAAGTTACCTGGAAAGATGTAAACACTGGAAACACTGCCCCATTGTTATTGTTTTGATTACTCTTTATATCTGCGGACAGATTTGCGCAGGCACCGCTCTTGGAAGAACCAGTGAAGTTAGCAATCAAGAGCTGACCCTGTATCATCATCTGAGCCTTGCATGCATTTATGCCAAAAAGAGATTCGAACTGCAATCCATAAAAGCTAGCGCTCACAGCAGTGACATTTGCAATTTCTACTTTTTCTTGACCGTTACTTGCTTGACATGTTGCTGATGGGTTATAGACATAAACTGAAATCGAACCGTTTATGTCAGTTACGCCCTGATTGGTAGAAGAATTGGCACCAAACGAAATCGGTACATTGTTATTATTTCCTATTATCACAGAACAAAAGGATATTTGGGACACCTTTACATGTGCATTTACTGCAGGTTGTCCGGTGTAATCAGTAACGTTTATCTGGTATAGTGTCATTGTTGAGTTACTAGCAATCTGATTGAGAGTTATGTTAAGAGCGGGAATGAGTCGAAAATCAAAACCATAAATGAAATGATTGTTCTGGTATATCCCGAGCAACTTACCTACTACTGATGGTGGAATATAGTAATCATTACGAACAAACGTTGTGTTGATTATTCTGTTCAGTTTATTCGGGTCCAGAGAATAGGCTCCAGCATTAGGCCATGCTGCAGCCAAACCAAAACTTTGTAGCTGATTTGCAGAAACGCTGAGGTTGCTTCCCCAGTCAGACGGAGCTCCCGCAGACAAGATGAAATTCTGCATAAGGCTGTCTGCCACTGGCATCAGCTGCAGCTGCGAGTATCCCCCTAACGAAACAAAGGTGGCTGATTCAACAGCATACAAAGTGAAGCCCAAGGTAAGTACAACTATTATTGTTGCTGCCACATATTGAAATATTGGATTCAAGGCTTTAGGTCACCTATACCGACGTAGATACCGCCCTGTGAAGTTGTATTGGCCCATACTACGGCGTAATTGTCACCGCTGTAAATCTGAGCAGAAGGGTAGACTTTTAGATAGCTTGATATCTGTATACCGCAATTAGGACCCGGACAACTCGATGAGCTTTGAGGTACATATACGCTTATGCCAGCAGAGGTATTTTGGCCGTTGAAGAACAATGGCACTGATGCGCTAATAGATGGATCTTGAATCGAATATGCTACAACTTGCCAGATGCCGTTCTGAGACACTAACGTTATCGCGTAACCGTTATAGCCAAACGATTTCGGCATAGATATATGATAAGCAATAGTCTGAGGCGTGGATGGAGAAATAGTTACTGCTATTGTATCTATTTCTGAAGCAACGTATTGAGCAGCATCGTTCAGGCTTGTTTCTGTTGCCTGACCACTCAAGGAAAGACCGAACTCAACAGAGATAAGCGTAACCACGCCAAGGATGAATAGCATCCCTACTGTTCCTATAACGTATGTAAGTGGGACAGATGGCAATTCTTTACCCTCCTGTCATTGTTAAACGAATATTAATTACGTACATGTTTATGATAGTAGTGACAGGAAGTCCGTAATAAGTTGCTTGTACTGGTATAATTATCCTGTCATATGGTAGCATTTGTGACTGACCTGGTAATAATACCTGCTTTTTCAAAGATGCTATAATAGAAATGTTATACAGGTTGTTAATTGCTGGCTTGCTAGACGGTAAAACTGTAACTGTGTAACGACTGATATTCATGTTTTGAACACTTGTCACAATATTTCCTCCTCCGCTTGAATTACCATAGAGTAACCTAACCAAATATATCTGAACTATGTTAACTGCTTGGAATTGCCCCACGAAATTGGGATTTCCAGCCGGGTCCTGCGGGGAAGATGGGTTGAGTGCTACACCTTCGCTTACATTGAATATTCCTAGAAGGTTTACATCTATTCTTCTGTAATCAAGTACAACCCAGGTTGAGCCGTTCGTGTGGACTAGATAAACAAACCCGAGAGGGGAAGTATTATTCATCACTATCAGAGTATTGTTAAAGTATTGAAGAAAGTCATGTCCTGTAAAATTTCCGGCTCGGATCCACTGGGCACCAGAGTAACTAACTTGGCTTCCTGCCCTGTACACAAATTGTGACATATTTGTTGAGAAAGCGCACCCCTTCTGAATTGATACAAATCCACTACCACAACTTACTGTATTGTTGGAAAGAATGCTTATACTGATGTTATCAGAATTTTTGAGAAAATCTGGTCCACCTGTCCTAGAATTAAATGTGACATATGCCGCAGCCCCAGGTGCAGGTATTATTGTATCTACACTCTGAGCCAGGGAAACCATCGATGTCTGTGCTTGAGAAAATTCTGCTTCCTGGGTTTGTGTGTTGAATAGGTCAAAAGCAAACCCCATAACGCCTATTACTATTATTAGCATTGCTGCAACAAGTATCGTTGTTGAGATAACTTCTGAAAGAGCTCTTCTATGCTTCAAGTTAATCACTGTCCAAACGGCGCAAATCCTGATATGAACATGGGGCTTATTGCTAATGCTATTATCGATACTGCAGCAAGTATTGTGCAGTG
>Ga0080006_1164815_pt1 | contig 27414 bp, 33 predicted proteins | sample RS3BMetagenome_FD_69209 | JGI IMG/M metagenome (GOLD analysis project Ga0080006, IMG submission 69209) | Ferric oxide microbial mat and aquatic microbial communities from Rainbow Spring, Yellowstone National Park, USA - RS3B (SPADES... ...
GCACAGCCTGTGGTCTATCGCTGGACGAGCAGAGCGGGGTGGATAACCACTAGCAATGAAACAGTGAGAATGAATGCGGTAAACCACATACCTATGATCAGCCTTGAAGGAACCGCATTTCCTTTAGGGCTGTGAGGATGTCAGTTAAATGAAATTAGTTTTGGGTGCGCATATACCAATAACTGGTGGGTTAGAGACTGCAATAACAAGATCGGAGGAACTTGGGTTGTCAGCTTTTCAGATATTCACTAGATCGCCCCGCGGTTGGGTATATTCAGCATTAAGCAGCAAAGAGATAATTCAATTTAAAAGTATGAAGGACGATAAATTCATTTCAGTAAATTCACATATGCCTTATTTGACAAACTTTGCATCGCCAAATGACGAAGTATATGAAAAATCAATAAAATCACTTAAAGAGGAGTTAAGAAGGGCACATTTATTAGAACTAAATCATGTAGTATTACACGTGGGTAGCCATCTGGGCAGGGGCATAGATTTTGGCAAACTCAGGGTTGCCAGCGCCATACGAATGGCACTCGATGAAATAACATGTGAATGTAATATTTTGCTTGAAAATATGGCAGGACAGGCAAACAGCGTGGGTTCTCGATTTAAAGATCTAGGCGAAATACTTGGTTTAATAAATGATAAAAGAGTAGGGGTGTGTCTTGATACCTGTCATGCATATGCGGCAGGTTATGATATATCAAGTCATGGGGGGTTGCAGTCCACAATTGATGAGTTAGATAAATACATAGGTCTGGATCGAGTCAAGCTGGTCCACTTAAATGATTCCAAGTCAAAACTCGGGAGTGGCCTAGACAGGCATGAAAGAATAGGTCGCGGTTATATAGGAAGCAAAGGTTTCAAAACAATTCTATCTAATTCTGCATTGAATAAACTGCCCTTAATACTAGAGACACCAGTTAATGATTATCATGAGTATTTAGACGAAATAGGCTATATTAATAATATAATTACAGAAGGCTAGACAATTAAAATTTGTAAGGTAGCACACAAATTATTGCATTTTAAACGGCGATTTTTTTATAAATATATTATTTTTGTTCATCAAAATATATAATTTTTTAAAAATAAAGCTTAATAACACATGTTTGGAATGATAGTCAGAAATGACAGGGTGGGCCGGCGTATATATTGATATTGCGGTCGTGCTTATTATCGGCCTTATAATCCCGATATTATCTTATGTTTTAGGCGCTGCTTTGCAACGGGCAGACTATCCAGAAAAAAGGAAGCGCTTTGAGAGTGGTAACGATCAGGAAGGGAGAGGGCGAGGCATGTTTTTAATGCAGTACTATCCTTATGCCCTGATATTTATGGCGGCCGAACCGGCGTTTGTCATTCTGTTTGCCTTTCTTACACTTTTTAATCTTATTTCTTATGAAATTTTTATAATCGGATCAGTTATATTTTTACCAGCTCTTTTCTTTTCATCAAAAATTGCGGGGGAGATAAAGAAATGGATGATGCCCAGGGACTAGCACTATTTGGAAATCTGGAGGACGTAGCCAAAAAGGCGCTACAATATTTAAAGAAAAATGATATGATGAACAAGACACTGAGCTGGGGAATAGATTATTCCTTATGGCCTGTACATTTGATGACATCTTGCTGTGGGGCCGAGTTTGCTGCTGCCGCCTCGCCTAGGTTTGACCTTGAAAGGTTAGGATTCCTGCCCTTTGGCGGACCCAGGCAGACAAACCTAATTGTAGTAGAGGGTACTACCACGTTTAAAATGGCAAGGATAGTAAAGAGGGTGTGGGAACAGATGCCAGCTCCAAAATGGGTAATTGCCATGGGGGCATGTGCAATGGACGGCGGTATATTTTTCAACAGTTATAACACTATTGTAGCTAGGGATTACCTACCAGTAGATGTTTATGTTCCTGGATGTCCTCCAAGGCCAGAAGCGCTCGCAAGGGCAGTGCTGATGCTGCAGGAAAAAATACGCAAAGAACGCGCAGACCTAATTCAGACAGAGGTGAAAAGCTCAGATGCTGATAAATGATCCGGACATAATTAAGGAATCACAGGTCAAAGAAGATGAAAAGAGGGGAATTGTTGAAATACTGGTTCATGATGTACAATCTTTGAAAACTGTTGCCCAAAGGTTAAATGCTATTGGATTTGACCATTGCGTTTCTGTTACAGGAATTGACCTTAAGGGGAAAATTGCAGTGATATGGCATCTGTCAAGTTACAGCAAAAATGAACTTAAGGGGAAAGTGATCCAGCTAAGGATCGATATGGAGCTGAACGTTCAAATTGATACAGCAATGCCAAAAAATTTTAGGGCTCCCATGGTGAGTGTGCCTTCATTAGTTAATATATGGGAAAGCGCCTTATTTCATGAAAGAGAGGCTCATGAAATGTTTGGCATTGATTTTCAGGGGCATCCTGACTTAAGGCCCATTCTGCTGTCTGATGACTTCTATGGTAAGTGGCCCATGAGGAAGGATTTTACCTTCGACAAAAGTGATATTAAAATTGAATGAAGGGGTTTTTAACATAGAAGACGTTGCAAATCTGGAGCTATCTGGTGATAGGCAAATAGAACTTCAGATAGGCCCATCCCACCCAGGATCGGGGCACATGAGAATTAAAGTGACACTGGACGGGGATATCATTACACGCGTGGATCCTGACATAGGTTTTGTTCATAGAACAAGTGAATGGTTGAGTGAAAGAAGGGAATTTATAAAGGCCATACCAATCGTGGAGAGGATAATGCTTCCTGATACTGTGCACGCCAATCTATCATACATTCTGGCCCTCGAAAAGATACTTGATATAGAGCCGCCACCCCGCGCCCAATATCTTAGGAGTTTGGCAGCAGAAATTAACAGGATAACCAGCCACCTTTATGGTATAGGAATTTTTGGTATATTTCTCGGTTCATCAACCGTATATATGTGGGCTTTTGGTGATAGGGAGCCATTTATAGACCTCATGGAGGCCCTGACCGGTGCCAGAATAACAAACTCCTACATTGTTCCAGGAGGTGTCAGGTGGGAAATGCCAAAGGGATTCAAGGAAAAGGCTGAATCTACACTTCAATATATGGAAAAAAGGTTAAATGATTACAATGACATATGGGCTAAAAATCCTGTAGTTGAAGCTAGGACCATAAATGTCGGAGTTATAAGCAGCTTGGATGCAATAAAGCTTGGAATTGTTGGACCTAATCTGAGGGCCTCTGGGGTCGATTTTGATACCAGGAAGGATTCCCCTTATGCGGCATACTCCCAGCTGGATTTCGAAATCCCCAAAATGGAAAACGGCGATTCTTATGATAGGCTGTTAATAAGAATAGAGGAAATAAAGCAGAGCATGAGAATCATAAGACAGATATTAAAAGATATACCTGATGGTAAAATTATAGCCGATGGAATATACTCACAGTTAAATCCTGTGATGAAAAAGGTCTACGAACAGAACCAAAGGGCCATGTTTCCCGCATTCTTTTTAAACATGAGACCTCCTTCGGGTGAATCAACGGCAAGGGTGGAAGCAGGCAGGGGCGAAATATTCTTTTATCTTAATACAGATGGTAACAAATACCCCAACAGGTTTAGGTGGGTTACTCCCTCATTTAGAAACCTTCCGTTCTTTACAAAGGTGGCAGTTGGGCACAGGCTTGCAGACCTGCCAACCATTTATGGCAGCATTGATTACTTTCCGCCAGAGGCTGATAGATAGGTATGGCCCTTTTACCTTTGATTATATGGCTAATTGAGGACCTTCTTTATGTCATAGTGTTTCCTGGGCTTGTTGTAATAATGATAATAGTCATATTTCTCATTTATCTGGAGAGAAAGATAGCTGCAAAGGTACAGATGAGGTTCGGACCATTATGGGTATCGAAGAAAATAGGAGGAGCCCTGCAATCAATAGCCGATTTAATGAGATTCAGCTTCCAAGAATTTATACTCCCAAATGGGAGCGACAGTCTGGCGTTCTTAATGGCTCCAGGGCTTATGTTTTCCTTTGCTTTGTTGCCGCTGATATTTATCCCTGTAGGGCCCTACTACACTTCGCTTTTTCCAAGTGGATTGACCATTCTTTTTTCAATTGCATTGATAACAATTACCCCAATTTATGCCATAATTGTAGGTTGGTCCAGCGATAACAAGTTTTCATTTATAGGTTCATTGAGGGAAGCGTTTCTTCTGATATCATATGAAATTCCTCTATTGCTGTCTGTGGTAGCCATGATAATAATATATAAAACATTGGATTACCTACCTGCTGTAGCATTTCAGGAAGTCCATTCTCTCCCGGGCATTATTATCAATCCCATAGCAGCACTAGTTTTTATAATTGTAGCCATCAGATCAACCGGTAGGTTTCCATTTGATATTACAGAGGCAGATAGTGAGCTGGTAATGGGGCTTTTTACTGAATACAGTGCCCTGTTCTTTGGAATAGGAATGGCTACACCATATATTGAGCTTTACATTATGAGCCTCATATTTTCACTCTTATTTCTTGGTGGCTGGTGGCCGATTTCATCCCATTCTGCTGGGTTGATCGGTGGCCTTTTTTTGCCAGGTGTTGCAGTAATTATGAAAGCTTTCATAGTGATGGCGATACTTGTTTTTCTTAGGTCGGTTTATCCCAGGTACAGGTTAGACCAGGCGGTGAGATCAGGGTGGGATAAAATCATTTACCTTTCAATAATCGCTGTGCTTGTATCAATTGTGGAGGCAATTGTAATTTGAGTAATAAAAAAAGAAAGACAAGGGGAGTTATAGAGGGTCACACAAAAGCACTAGCCACAGGGTTCAGATACCTTGTTGAGCCTAACCGGATGACTCTGGATTATCCAGCTGAAACAATCAAATTACCGTCAAACTATAGAGGCTTCTTTACAGTTGACGATAAAAAATGTATAGGGTGCAGTATGTGCGAAATGGTGTGTCCCCCCGAAGCCATAACAATGGTTCCTAGGGTTGTTTCTTCGGGGGGAAATACCGTGCCTGCCGATCAGGAAACCAGCACAGGAGCCAAACCAGCCAAAAAGACAAAGAGGCCAGTAGTTAATTGGGGCAGGTGCATTTTCTGTTATTTCTGTTTTGATATTTGCCCTGTGGACGCATTTATATCTTCACCCGTTCATGACCTTTCATTTTATGATGATGCGGATTATAGGCCTACATATGAAAAATATCTCAAACTTCCTGAAGAGCCATATAAAGATTCAAAAAAAGTCACTTCAAAGCCAGATCTTAAGAGGGGAATAAAATATGAGCCCGCTCCTTGACATAGCACTGATAATAATGGCAGTTATGGCGATTGCGTTTGCTTCAATTACAGTATTTTATAAATCGTTGGTTTATTCAGCTGTGTTTTTGGCGTTTCTGGGTTTAACAAATGCCGCAATATTCTATATAATAGGATATCCGCTTTTGGCATTTATACAGATAATAATCTATGTTGGTTCTGGTGTCCTTTTCATTATAATAGCCGTGAGCATGCTCAAGCAGCCATCAGTATCTAGGGTAAGCATAAGAAGTGGGCTAGCTTTTGCGCTGTTTACAATAGCTTTCTTAATAGCAATTGCAATCTCAATTGGAATAGTGCCAATCTCTGTTGGATACATTGGCGTGCAGGAACTTGTATCATATATAGCTTCACATGGAGAGATTTCGATCATAATTTTACTTACTGTGCTTTCATTTGCGTTGATTGCTTCGATATCGATAGCCGTAGGTGATGAAAAATGATAGGCATGCTCGCAATATTAGTAGCTGGATTATTTGTGCTTGTAATGGGAATAGCGGGGTTAATTTACAATAAAAACCTTGTAAAAATGCTTCTCTCGTTGGAAGTATCATTTAATGGTGTTATACTTATAGTTCTTTATATATCATGGATAATTTATAAACCGTTACTTGCTGGATCTCTGGTTTTCCTCGCAATTGGGCTGGCAATAGGTGAAATATCTATAATTCTTAGCATATTAATTTACCTATTCAAAACGGGGATGCTCAAGGAGCTTGATCAGAGCGAAATTGAAGGTGAAGAAGAATGATAAATGAAATAGCACTTTATGTTCTCGCAATTCCTTTTATAGTGGGAGTTTTGGTGTTGCTCGCAAACAGCAAAATCAAACCATTAATTGGAGCCTATTTAATTGCAGCATCACTTGTCCTTGTTACAGCAGTTGATACAATCATTTTGTATATCTACAAGGATTACGTTTACCAGTTCGTTTCCATTGGTAGGCTTGGAACCTTTGACATAATCATAGACGGCCTTAACTGGCCTCTGATAGCTGGAATAGGGCTTGTCACAGCGGTGATATCCGTGTATTCATATCCATATATGAAGGTGAGAATGCATGAAATGGGAAAAGAAAATGAATGGGGCATATACTACTTTCTTTATGTGTTCTTTTCTGCTGCAATGATGGGAATAGTTCAATCAAACAATTTTATTCTGTTTTATATATTTCTGGAAATTGCGCTAATATCATCATTCCTCCTTATTGCATTTTATGGTTATGGCAATAGGTCAAGAATATCCATCATATACCTCATTTGGACGCACCTCGGTGGGTTCATGTTCCTGTTGGGGTCCTTCATATACGGAATGGTACTTGGGACATTTAACTTCTATCCAATTCCTGTTAACATATCTTTGTTGGGTTCCCTCACAGGCATTGTGGTGTTCTTGATAGTCTTTGGTTTACTGATAAAAATGGCGGTGTTCGGAGTGCACATGTGGCTGCCTTATGCGCATGCAGAAGCGCCTACTCCGGTTTCAGCCCTTCTTTCTCCTGCAATGATAGGAATAGGTGGCTATGCGATAATAAGGATTCTTTATCTTATTTTTCTGCCGTACCTTGAAAACGTTCAGTGGGCGCTTCTGGCACTTTCGCTGATAACTATAATATATGGTGGGCTCATGGCATTGAAGGAGACCGATTTTAAGCGGCTTTTAGCTTATTCAAGCATAGCCCAAATGGGTTATATGCTCATGGGGATTGCTACGCTTTCTCCTCTGGGAATATTAGGAGCATTAATGATATTCTTTTCTCATGCAGTAGGCAAGTCGATACTCTTCTCCTCATCTGGCGTTCTTATAGCTGAAAATGATAACCTGAGGGACATAAACAAAATGGGCGGTTTGGCTAAATCAATGCCGTATACATCCACACTTGCCCTTTTAGGATTCATGGACATATCTGGCCTACCTCCAACATTTGGCTTTTTCAGCAAGCTGTTTGTACTTATAGCTGTAGGTGCTGAGCTTGTAAAGCTGGGCTACACAGGCATCATTGTTCTAGTGTTCGTTTTAATAGGCTTTGGATTGACTCCGGCATATTCATTTGTTGCGATGAAGAAGATATTTTTTGGCACATCAAATATAAAGGCAAAGGAGGGTGGCATGTACATGTTAGTTCCAATGTCCATAATAGCCTTCATAGCGATTCTTACATTTATGTTCCCAAGCTCAATAATAGGGCCCATATCAGAATTTTTAAAGCAGGGTGCATCATTGATAATTAATTATTTTGAGGTGATTATGTAAGATGTTAAGTTATTTGTTATATCTGATATGGGGAGCCCCTATGATAGCTGCAGCACTGGGGCTAACCTCAAAGAAATTGGCGCCATGGCTGTCAATATCCTCAATATTCATATCATTGATACTCTCAATATTATCTGCTTGGTTTAAAGGCATGCCATATCTGGTATCTGTGGCTTGGTTTAATTTCCTTGGTGATAATGTATCAATGGGAATTCTGGTTGATGGTCTATCTGTTGTGATGGGATCCACGGTTGCACTCGTTTCGTTGTTGATATCAATTTACAGTTATAAATATATGGAAAATGACTGGGGCTGGACCAGGTACTGGTTCTTCTTCACCTTTTTTGTTGGATCAATGATGATGTTGATCTTTGCAAGCAATTTAATAGTTATGCTAGTAGGCTGGGAGGGAACAACCCTTGCTTCCTACGCACTGATAGGCCATTGGTACACTGACGAAAAAGAAAGGTGGGTTGGAGATGCAGGCAGAAAAGCCATTGGTATTAACATGTGGAGCACTCCAAGCCAAGCCGGTGTAAGGGCAATGGTATTTACTTCACTTGCCGATGTTGGGTTCATAGCGGGAATAGGAATGCTTTATTACGCTTCTGGGACTCTTAGCATTCTAGGTATACTTCATTCAATGCCTACCATACTTGCAACGCTGAACAGCCGCGGGCTGCTCTGGCCATTCTTGTTTGCATTTACACTTGGAGCATTTGGAAAATCCGCTCAGTTCCCGTTTCATGAATGGCTGGTTACAGCAATGACTGGCCCAACAAGCATAAGTGCACTGATACATGCCGCCACAATGGTAAATGCTGGGGTTTACTTTTTGTTGCGCTTTGTGCCCATAATACTAGTTGCGGCATACACCATGGGAATGTACATTCCGCTGGCTTCCTTCTTCACTTATATAATGATAATTGGCGCTCTAACTGCATTTATGATGGCATCAATGGCAGTAACTTCTAATGAATTAAAGTTAATACTGGCATATTCCACATCATCACAACTGGGTTATATGTTCATGGCTGTAGGTGCAGCCTACTTTTTCATGCCTACGGTTTCTTTATTTGCAGCAATGTCTCATTTGATAAGCCAAGCAATATTTAAAGCTGCACTGTTCATGGCGGCAGGAGTATTGATCCATGAATTTTCATCTAGATACATCAAGGACATGGGAGGTGCGTGGAAAAAAATGAAATATACCGGGGTAGCCTTTTTATTTGCAGCTCTGTCCCTTTCTGGAATACCGCCATTTTCAGGGTTCTGGGATAAGGATTTGATACTGGATGTTACACTGGCTTCTGGAAACTTGGTAGCCTATGCGCTTGGTCTTGCGGGAGCGTTTTTAACAGCCTTCTATATCTTCAGGGCGTTTAAGCTAGTCTTTATCAATAAACCTGTAAAAAATGAGATAGAAGTCAAGGATGGGCATCCATTGGAGCTTTATCCCTACCTTCTTTTAGGGTTGCTCAGTCTGATATTTGGCCTGTTCTGGTATTACCCCAACGGCGGTTTGTCAGAAATAATATATAACGCTTTAACATACAGCTCAATTGTAAAATGGAATGCAGTGACTGTCATACCTGAAATCTCCATCAACTTGGGCCTTTCTGCTGTATCAGTATCTATAGCTGTAATAGGTATAGTCCTTGCAGTAATAATGTACAGAAGGTCAAGAGAAATTAACATCAAATCGTCCGCGCTGATAAAACTTCAGAACTTCCTGTATGATAGGTGGTATATTAATGCTATCTACTATAGGGTATTTGTAAATGGCCTTAACTGGCTTTCTGGGTGGTTAAACAGGTATGTAGAATGGGGGGCATTTGATGGCTTCTACCACAAAATAATTCCAAAGGCGGTAACGGGGCTGGGGACAAGGTTAAAGGAATTTCAGAAAGGCAATATTGGGAAGTACATATCAGCCATGCTTATGGGAGGCGCCATACTTTTGATAATAGTGATAATAGCAATAGGAGTGATATCGGTTGTATAATATCATTTTCATTACAATGGCGGTGATAGTTATAACTGCGCTGTTACTGCCGCTGCTACGGATTAAAAGGTATGCAGCTTACGCAGGTTCTGCGGTTAGTGCTCTGTTGGCTGTGTACTGGATTTACAGCTCATTTACTTACAGTGCATCCACAGGCGAATTTATCTTTGACAACTTGACCATTGTAGTAGCAGTGGCTTCACTTTTTGCAGGATCAATAATAATGCTTTCATATGCAAAACTTGATAACAAATCAAACATTTCATCTTCACTGCTCCTCATTGGGATACTAGGAACCATTCTTGTCGCTTCAACCATTAACCCATTGGTGATACTTGCTTCTTGGGGATTACTTTCCATTGCAAGCTACGGAATAGCAGCAATTCCGAAGGATAAGAGGTCTCTTACAAACGCTCTAAAATATGCATTTATGGGTGGCCTTTCATTTCAATTTTTGATAATAGCAGTGCTTTTAGTGTTCTCCTACAGCACAATATTGGTGGCAGCGCTCCTTGGCTTCTCTCTATTTATCGTGGCAATAGGATTCAAGGTTGGTGCAGTGCCATTTCATATGTGGCTTCCTGACGTTTATGGAAGCTCCAACCCATTGGCTGTTTCAGCATTATCCGCAATTATGAAACTTGGTCCGTTGGCACTTACATTGAGAATAATGCTGATGGTCGTAGGCCAACTGACACCTGCAGAAATTCAGACTGCAATAATTTTAGGTACGGTAATTTCCCTGCTTACTATGACTTGGGGTAATGTTGCGGCTACGGTGCAGAGCAATGTGCAGCGCGTGCTTGCATATAGCAGCATATCCCATGTAGGCTACATGCTTATGGGTTTGGTTGCGGCAATGGCTTCATTATATTATCACGTTAGCTATTATTATGCCATAATAGGGCTTTTCATATACTTTTTTTCCTATTCGGTTTCTAAAGCCGGCGCATTTACATATGTAGGGGGATTTTCAGACAGAAAGATTGATTCTCTAAAAGGATCAGGCAAGAAATACGGCGTTAACTCAGCCATGTTTTCACTTTCACTTTTAAATTTGCTGGGTTTACCGCCACTGATTGGCTTCTGGGGGAAGCTCATGATATTTATGTCAGCGGCAAACCCAAAACTTAACATATTTTACCTAGGACCGCTGCCTTGGTTTACTATCATAGCCATAATAAACAGCGTAATATCGGCGTTTTATTACGTTAAAATAATTCAGAACATTTATGCAGATGGCAATGCGCAGGCAGACTTCAACAAACTCAACTCAACAATAATCATTTCTGGATTATTTCTTGTTATCGCAGGTATAATTGTTCCCATTATGCTGACCATTTAAATAAAATAAACAAAAATGTCATTTAATGCTTAATAGATCTGAATGATAATTAACAAGATAATTGGCCATTGTTTTGAAGGCAATGGCTCTGTGGGAAATTTGTGATTTTTCCTTTAATCCAATTTCTCCAAAAGTCTTATCTGAATTATGTGGAATAAAAATTGGATCAAAGCCAAACCCCCAGCTGCCACGCGGAGACGTTGCAATTGTGCCTAACACCGATCCCCCAAAGACCTTTATCGTGCCATTAATGTAAAGAGCCAGTGCAGACCTGAACTCGGCCTTCCTTGTATTGCAAAAATTGCATAAATTAAGTATGCCTATAAGTCCCAGAGTCCTTAAAACGTATGAAGTATAGGGCCCGGGAAAGCCTCCAAGGCTGGTTAAGAATAAACCGTCATCCTCCACAACAAAAGGGTCATTAATTTTGTTTGAAATTTGCACCGCCGCATTAAGTGCTATATTTTCAATATTATCGTCCTGAATTTCCGGTTTAAAAGCATTTGACTGTTCCAGTATAATTGGATATTTTGCTAACGCTTCTGAAGCTTCCTGAACTTTGTTTTTATTGCCTGTTATAAAAAGTATTTTTAACAAATTACTCCTCACTTTTCACAGTGTATAGGAACCATAGGGTATTATCCATCTATTTGTGTTTTTATTTGAATTTCTTAAAACTGAAATTCTGGAAGGTTCCATTTCATCCATATATTCATAAGATTTTGTAGCTTTGAGCATGGCTTGAGAATAGGACCTAACTTCGTCCATTGAAAGCATGTGCTTTTCTGTAAGGTTGCTCATTGAAGATCCAACATGCATGTAAGATTTTATTTCCACAAAATCAGGGTTGCCAATTTCTATAAGCCTAGAAGCCTCAGGCAATTCGTCATAAGAGTCGTTGTATCCGCGAATAAGGGTTATCCTTATCACGGTTCTAGTCTGGGCCTTCGAAATTAAGGACAATGACCTCAGCCACCTTTCCCAGCCATCCCTGTACATTGGCCTGTTTATTGTCTTATACTGTTCCTTATTATATGCATTCATGGAAAGGTAAAGCTGTGTGGGCAGTGCATTTTCATTAATTAGCCTTTCCAACATGTCTGGCTCTTCGCCGTTTGTGACAAGAAAAATGCTTTTTGTATTGGGTAACGATTTGATAAATTTGATGAGTTGCGGCAGCTTAGGATAAAGTGTTGGTTCTCCAGATAAAGAAATGGAGTAATGGGAAGGCGTTAAAGACTCAGCGAGCCACTGCCGATCAACCTTGTCATTTCCCATGAACCCTATTAAGAGCTTGTGCCTTGACTCCGTTAATTTTCTGATAATTGTTTCTGGTTCGTCTATAGCGCTCTCGGGCATTTTGAGCATCTTGTAAAATTCAGTTGGCCTCCAGCAGTAAATGCACCGGTTTTCACAGAAAACTGCCGATGGTGTCAACTCCATGCAGCGATGAGTTTCTATTCCATAGAATTTGTTTTTATAGCAACCGCGCTTTTCTCTTATTGATGTTTTTGTCCAGTGACAGATTTCTACAGCCGAATGACCAAATACTCCATAGTGGGCACCCTTTAGTTTGTTTACAGTTTTTTTGTCCAATTCAAGTTTCTCAACTGTCATATGGTTTTTAAATAAAGAGCCACATTAAAATCATTTTGGTGATAAGTTCTTGCGCTATGATTTCAATATACCCAACAATGTTTTTATATTGCACATTGGGGAGATAGTGTAATGCCAGCAAACCTAAATTTGCCTGTATGTACGAGCTGCCATAAACCAATATCTCCTAATGAGCGTTATACAAAATTTTATTGCCCAGATTGCGGCAAAGTGCTTATCTGGAGATGTGATAAATGCAGGGTTTTCTCAAGGTCATATAAATGTGATAATTGTGGGTTTGAGGGTCCATAGAGGGAACATAAAATGGCAAAGGTGATAGCGCGTGTTAAAATTTTGCCCAAGGACATAGAAACCAAACCAGAAACCATATTAAACAGCATAAGCGGTTTCAAGATCATAAAATATCAGGTTGAGCCCATAGCATTTGGCCTCAACGCAATAATAGCTGATTTTGAAATAGACGAGGCAGAGGGGGGCACTGACTCATTGGAACAGGCACTTCTAACTAATAAATTAATCAGTGAAATGGAAGTTATTGGCGTTAGTTACGCCAGAACAAAACTCTGATATTCTTACAAATCCGTGAGCAAGAAAGCTCCGACATTCATGGAGGAGATGAATTGAAGTATATATATACCATTAATGAGAATAACAGAATAGAAGCATACGTCGAACAAATACAGCCATTGCTGGAAAGGAAACCAAAGCTAAATTAACTGCTATTGGAAAGGCATTCGTTGATTGCTGGAACGAAGTGAATAAGTTAAGGCTTGAGCAGTACAAGAGGCACGAGCTTCGCAAAAACAGAAAAAATCGTTTATGAAAAATACAAGTCAGCATTGCACGGAGCAAATGTGTAGCAAGAATATGAAGGTTAAGCCTGTGAATGAAGCAAATACATCTAAGACGTGTTCTCTGTGTGGGGAAATTCACGAAAATGGAAGGATTAAGAGGGGCTTGTTTGAGTGCCCTCACACAGAGAAGGTAATAAACTCGGATTTGAACGGAGCAATAAACATGATGAAACATAGTCCGATGAGGGTAAATGGCTAACTGAAGGCACAGCCTGTGGTCTACCGTTGGAGCGGGGTGGGTAACTGCTAGCAATGAAACAATGAGAATGAAGGCGGTACACCACGAACCTATGATCAGCCTTGAAGGGACCACATTTACTTTAGGGCCGTGAAGATGTCAGTGTACTTAAGGTAGAAGCATCTATGTTTAATGAATTTATAAACAAACTAGAGAGATATTGTTTGAATTTCCCAGGGCAATCTGATCTGGATTATGGTTTTATCTTCCACTTGGAAGCGTCCAACGACCTGCATGTCACGGCCTATTGATTTTAAGTACCCCTTGAGCATTAATAGCCATGGAGAATTGGGCAGTTTCCCATTTTTGCTCTTGTACTCTATATTAATTATCTTTGTTAATTCATCATATTTTACTGTTCCGTCCTTTATGTCTGATGATATGAGTTCAATAAAGATGGGTATAGCTAGGCTAAATTCCGAAGTAACAAATTGAGCAGGCACATTGGTTTTAAAAATATCAACCATTTGATCTCCAATTTGCCACAGTGTATCTTCTGGCAGTATATCAAACACGGCCTGTGTGAGAATTTCAAAAATACTCCTATCGTTTTTTAAATTAAGAAAATCTTCAGCAGAACCGGTATTTATCAACCGTATGTAACTTTTTATATCAATTGAACTTGATATTAGAGGATCAACAATATACTTGTCTATTAGGCTAATAAGTTGAGGGAGCATAACAAGCACGCCGGTGCCACTGTCTTCATTTATAAGTAGCAGATATCTATCATCGCTTATAATTGCGCTGCGCCCGTCAATGGTGTTGCCAACAAGCACAGGCAGAAGGGATGTCGACGCATCATTAACTAACTCACTATCCTTTGGAGATACAATTGCGTTAACCTTGACTTCAGAAAGCCTCATTGACATTAATTGTCTCTCATACTTTTTTACTATCCCAAAAGTATTAGAATTAACTATGAGCGTTATTTTGTCCTTGGTCTTACTCAACATATCGTTAACTACACTCTCTATGCCTCCGCCATTTATTATTTGAAATGATCCCTTAACAGAACTGACGCCAGTTTTTTGGCTCATGGATCTTATCTCATTTATCAAGGACTTTAATTCTCTGAACTTTCTTTCTTCCTGCTCTATTATAACCTCAAAGGGTTCTGGACTGGATACAGCAGAAAACTTTCTAGGTCTGCCATAAGCCTCAACCAATTTTTTCTTTATTAGCCCTCTGACAGATTCATATACCTTGGTCCTTGGGACGCCAGAATTCAGCGCAAGCTCTCCGCCCTGGAGAGATCCTTTGGTTATAAGTGTAAGGTAAACTCTGGCTTCGTATTCAGTTAGTCCAAGTTCCTTGAGCCTACCTATCATTTTTATTAATTCTGACATATAAGAAATCTATTGAGCCACGACGCTTTAATTCATTATGACAACTATTTTTGACCTTTATCTCAAATATATGTCACTACCGTTTGCTGTTACTGCGGTTACATGTAAAACAAGTTACAAAATAGTAAAATTAAAACCATAGATAGTAAGGTTACAATGAGCGATTTTGCTAAAAGATGGAACTCACCTCAAGGAGAGGGGGTAGGAGAAAGAATAAGGGGTGCTGTAAGACCGGAAGGGCCACTAAAGCCCCGTATAGAACAAGCTACAAGGCAACTACAGATGCAGATAACCAAATTGGATAACACAGCAAACAAACTCAAAGAAAAGGACAGCACAACATTTCAAAAAATTGTGAATTATCTTCAAAAGCACGATACAGACCACGCTACAGTATATGCCAACGAACTGGCAGAAATTAGGAAAATGTACAAGATGGTGAGCCAGGCAAGGCTTGCACTAGAACAAATAGTTACAAGGCTATCAACAGTAACAGATCTTGGAGATGTCGTAGTAACACTGGCCCCAGCCATGTCAGTCATAAGGAGCGTCAGATCTGGATTAATGCAGGTAATGCCAGCAGCAGAAGGGGAAATATCGGAAATATCTTCATTGCTCAGCAGCATACTGGTAGATGCCGGACAAATGAGCGGAATGACACTAAACTTTGAGAGCGCTAACGAAGATGCAGAGAAGATCCTTGCAGAAGCAAGCACATTGGCAGAAGCAAGAATGAAGGAAAAACTTCCAGACCTCGGTACGCTGGGAATTTCAGAAGGAGAAAGGCACCAGATCTAAACCCCCTGCTAATACAATTTTTTCTTTTTGTTAATTTTTTTTGACTTTGATTAATAAATTGATCGCAGATTAAGAGGTGTATATAATTGAAATTTATTTTTAACCCGTTCAAAAAAAAGGATGGCGATGAGTTAAAGAAGGCACTTAGAGAACTTTCTTTATATCGTTATAATTTGGCAAACTTAGACCTCAGAATTAAATCCAAGATACAGATAATGGGAGGCAAACTATCTACCATGGATCTCAGCAAGGACGAGGCTAAGGTCATTGCGAACGAATATGCAGTGTTAAAACGGGTTTCGCTACTTGTTGACAGGATCGATTTGCTTTTATTGAAGCTTTCCTTAAGGTTGGAGAGCTTGATAGAATTTAAATCTCTGATAATGGCATTGCAGGATGCTTCCAGATCTTTAAATAAACTTAAACCATATTTGGCTGGAATATCTGATACATATGGGCTGCTTGTAAGCCAGCTTGATGAAGCGTTGCAGGAAATGGGTAACGTGTCCATATCGTCTACCGGAATATCTATTCCAGTTTTGGACGAAAATGCAGAAAATGTGCTAAACGAGGCATTAGATTATACGCTGGGAAACACAGATACTGACATGGGCATTAAAGAAATAATTTTTGAAGCGGTTAAAGACGGTCAATTAATTGAAGAGGTTGCTTAAACATGAGTTACCAGGCAGCAGGGGAACTAGAATCCATAGCAATAAAATATGCAAACGAAGCAATAAGACTAGACAGTCAAGGAAGCTATCCACAGGCTATAATGATGTACCAAAAATCCATAGAGACATTGATGAAGCTTATAAATCTATATCCAGATTACAAGTTAAACCAGATTTACACTCAACGCGCAATGGCGTACAGGGAAAGAATCAAAGCCATACAGAGAGCAAGAGGAATAGGGGAGGAGGGAGGCGTAGAACCAAAGGACGGTGAAGGAAGGGTGGAAACGCTAAGAGCCAATTTTGATGATTTGGTCTTAAAAGAAAAACCTGATGTCAAATTTGAACAGGTTATAGGGCTTGAGGAAGCAAAAAGAGCCCTCGAAGAAGCAATAATTTTTCCAAATAAAAGGCCCGATCTCTTTCCTCTTGGATGGCCACGTGGAATTTTGCTCTATGGTCCACCAGGCTGCGGTAAAACCATGCTTGCCGCCGCAACAGCAGCCGAAATCGATGCAATATTTTTATCGGTTGATGCAGCAAGCATCATGAGTAAATGGCTTGGTGAGGCTGAAAAAAACGTGATGAAGCTTTTTCAACAGGCACGCGAAATAGCACAGCAAGAAAATAAGGCGGTCATAATATTCATAGATGAAGTCGATTCATTGTTTGGAACAAGATCACAGGAAGTAGGTGGGGAAATAAGGGTTAGAAATCAGTTTTTAAAGGAAACTGATGGTATAACGGAAAAGGGCAAAAAGGTGCCAATATACATTTTAGCTGCAACAAATAAACCATGGTCACTTGACCCAGCATTTTTAAGGAGATTTGAAAAGAGAATTTCTGTAAACCTTCCAAATGAAATGGCTAGAAAAAAGATGTTTGAATTATACACTCAGCCATTAACTCTTGACCCTAGCGTCAAGCTTGATGCGCTTGCAAAATTAACGGAAGGCTATACGGGGAGTGACATAAAAGATATAGCGCAATCAGTGCAATTGAACGTTGTAAGAGAATTATTTGATTCAGGCGATGCATTGAACCCTGGATCCAAGCCTAGACCCATAACCTTAGAGGACTTTAAAGCCATTGTAAAGCAAAGGAGGCCCAGTGTAAGCCCAGAATTGCTTAAGACGTATTTAAAGTGGAGCGAAAGCTTTAAGGCTCTTTAATGAGGATGATGTTCAGTATGGATAAAAAGTATGAAGTAGAAATAAAAAAAGCACCTAAGGCGCTCAAGATTCCTAAAGAAAAAATGGATAGTTTGAAGGGATTGAGTGGAAAGTTACTTTCTTCTATGAAAAAAGAATACGTGGATTGCCCTGTGGTTAATGAGCAAGTGCCATTTATAGTATGTTATCAATGCCAATCTTTTATCAGGAGATACAGAGGAATGGTACATTGCGCAGGCGATAAAGGTCCATATTAAAACTACAGGATTTATTAGTTTATATTTATTTAATATTAGAACGCCATTTTTAAAAAAATCAGAAATATTTAAAAGCGATATCGTTATCGATACTAGTATGTGGGATTCATACCTTTACAAAAGCTTTATGTTAAAAAAAGAGATTGGAAAACATGGAGGGTTACGCTTTATGGTTCTTTATATTTTGAAAGACGGTCAAAAGAACGGCGCAGAAATCATGGATGAAATAGAAAAAATAAGTAGAGGATGGTGGAGACCATCGCCGGGTTCAATTTATCCTCTATTGATGGGGCTAGTAAATGACGGGTTAATTGAAAAACTGAGTGACAGAAGATACAGGCTAACTAAACTGGGCGAATCTAAAGTCAAGGAGTTTTCTGGGTTAATGTACAAAAATGAAATGAGTCTAGGTGATATGCTGGATGCCATTGACAATTATATATCATATTTTGAAGATCTAGATATAAGCAGGCTTGAACCCTACAGGGAAAGGATAGAACAGATAAGCAACAAACTTAGGGCGTTGTTAAAATGATCGATCCAATAATAAAGGTAACAGGGCTAACCAAGATCTATAATCATACGGTGCTTGCGGTGGATCACATATCATTTGAAGTTAATCGCGGAGAAATTTTTGGGCTACTAGGTCCAAATGGTGCAGGCAAAAGCACAACCATAGGAATGCTCAATACCCTTCTGAAACCCACTGAAGGTACAGCACAGATAGACGGCATAGATGTCGTAAAGGAACCATCTAAGGTTAGAAGAATTATAGGTGTTGTGCCACAGGAATATACTGCAGATGAAGATCTTACTGGATGGGAAAATGTTATGTTAATAGCTGATTTTTATGGAATACCACATGACGTAAGCAGGCAAAGGGCAAGAGAACTGCTTGAAATGGTGGGTTTATTGGAAGCTTCTAAAAGAAAGGTTGAAACATACTCAGGTGGTATGAGAAGAAGATTGGAACTTGCCATGGGTCTAATAAACAAGCCCAAGGTCCTTTTTCTAGATGAACCCACTTTGGGACTCGATGTGCAAACTAGGACTGCCATTTGGGAACATATAAAGAAGCTTAAAAGCCAATATAATATGACAATACTTGTAACAACACACTATTTAGAAGAAGCTGACGAATTCTGTGATAGAATTGCTATAATAGACAAGGGTAAAATAATCAAGGCAGATACACCAGAGAATCTGAAAAAGAGCATTGGAGGAGACATAATTACAATACAGCTTGCAACTGATGGAAAGGAGGTGGATCAGGTGCTTAAAGGGATAGAAGGCGTATTTGATATAAAGAACAATGGTGACGGGCTGTTGACCCTTAAGGTCAACGATGGCGGTTCGGTAGCTCCAACAATAATAAAGACATTCACTCAAATGAATCTTAATGTTGCTAGACTTACATTGGCAAGACCTACAATGGATGAGGTTTATATGGCATATACTGGCAGAAATCTGAGGGAGGAACAGGCAAGTTCGGAGGAAACATTTGCAATGAGAAGAACATTAAGGAGGGCAAGGTCTTGATGGAGAACGAAAGGGTAAACTATGGGCCTCTGCACGGTTTATGGGCTGTTACCAATAGGGAGCTTAAAAAATGGTACAAGGAACCATTTATATTCATAATAAGCCTTGTTCAACCAATAATATGGATAGGCCTGTTTGGAAAAGCTATGAATTTGGGTGCAATATTTAGCGCCGGCAGCCTAAATATACCCGGGTTAAATATACCGAAACAGGTAATCGATGGAATTTCACAGGAAGTGCTTAAATCTACCTTTGGTACCACAGATTACTTTTCATTTTTGGCGGTGGGGATGCTATCGTTTATAGTGTTATTTTCTGCGATGAGTAGCGGAATGACTATAGTATGGGATAGACGGCTAGGCTTTCTGAACAAAATGCTAACCACACCATTACCTCGGGGGAACGTTATAATGGGGAAAGTACTTTCATCTGTTATTAAGGCTCTTGTTCAGGCAGTAATAGTTCTCCTGATAGCCATATTACTCGGTCTAACATTTTCTGCCCAGCTGACTATTATGAGCATAGTAATCACATTTTTTGCGCTTTTCCTGCTTGCAATGGGTTTATCGTCCTTGTTTATAATGCTGGCAATAAGGTCAACAAGGTGGGAGACGCAAATGGCCATAATGAATCTTCTTAATTTGCCGTTGCTGTTTGCAAGTAATGCATTTTATCCAGTAAAATTGATGCCATCCTGGTTAAAGCCCGTAGTCATGATCAATCCTCTAACTTACGCAAATAATGTAGCAAGGGCAATGCTTATAGGTGTAACTCCAACAGCCAGTGTAGCTTTCAGCGTAATTTACCTTCTTGGATTTGCAGTAATATTTTCATTCATAGGAATATTTTTATCATGGAAGTACATATCTAGCTAGATAAGTCATTTATTAAATCGAAGCTCGTTTACAGGAATCAGCATTTGTTGATGTCGTAACCAATGATTCAGTAAACATGTTTGAAAAGAATTGTAGTGGTAAAAAAGCTAATTTTTTAAAGACATCAAATACCCTGAAAACCCAATAACCCATAGTAGAACAGGATAAACTATCATTCTTTCCATTCCCCCTGGGCCCAATGAAAGGTAAATGTCACCAATATACATGATCAAGGCAATTAATGTTATGGCACCGCAGCCAACTGAAATATAATTAAGCGGAGGGGCGAGTATTTTATATGAAAGAATTGCACTTATTCCCCCAAATAGAAAAACTATTAATGACATTATTGTATGTAAATAAAAGGGAGACCCTTCAGGAAATATACCAACTCCAATAGCGCCAATTGCTGAAAGCATTATTGAGAATAAAAAGATGCGCCACTTGAAATTTATATATATTAAATAAGAAGATATTAAAACAAGGACACCAAATAAAACTATAGATGTGTTAAAAATGTATGCAGTGCTGCCAACGCCCAAATCGCTGATATAATTTTTATAAATGCTGTATGAGGGGTACAAAGCCTCTGATATGATCATCATAATTATGAATTGAAACGTTCCAATAAAAAGCATCAAGCCTGCAGATTTTATTAGATTAAGTTTCATAATTTGTTAAACAAACGTTTAATTTATAAACCTTTATATCTATCAATTTAATCTTGCTAAAGCGAAAAAGGGTTCAATTTTTCAAACAGCTAAAGCATTAAATTTATATAAAAACAATAAAATGCGGCATGGTTCATGATGGCATAAAAACGGATTGGCCCAAACAGATATATTTTTTTTATACACAGCTTTCAGCAGGCTCGCTTTTGGTTCTTCCGTCAATAATGTTGCCAATCTATTTTCATCAAAGTAACATTTATGCCGTAGAGGGCTATCTTTTTTTTATCGAATTCTTTGGCATGCTAATTGGATCCTTATTACTTGCAGGCGCTTCAGACAAGATAGGAAGGCGTCCCACATTGGCAATTTCCATAATCCTATATTCAGCAGGCTCTTTTCTGCCTTCGTTAAATGGATCGCTGTATTCTCTGTCAATCTCCATGCTAATTATGGGCACCGGCATAGGAGCCAACGTTCCAATAGTTAATGCATTGATGAACGAGCATTCTGACCCTTCGATAAGAGGCATAGTGATGTCATTGGGCAATGCAATTTTTAATCTCGGCTTCATAATTATACCAATTTTCCTGTTAATTGGAGCGGGGAAGTATGTTTTTGGTTACGGATTAATGCAGCTTGTGCTGCTTTTACCTATTCTGTGGATTCCCGAAACAACTAAAATGAATAGCGGTGGTGGATTTAAAAAATTATATGCGGGCAGCTATTTAAAGAGAACCCTAGCAATATCATTTGCAACGTTTTTTGTATTTTTTTCGGTTTATGGTATAATAGATTGGGTTCCCACATTGATATATAAAGAAGTAATTGAAGTGCCAGCCTTTTTTCAGAAAGGCTACATCATAATCGCTAATCTGGGGGCGTTTGCAGGAGCAGCTCTTATGGCGCCATTTATAGAAAGATTGGGTAGAAAGGTACTTGGCATTCTAGTTAATCTTTTGGCAGGTGTAGCAGAAATAATTCTGGGGTTTATATACGGCAATGCTTTTTTGCTCATTGCAGCGCTAATATTTTCATCAGTATTATTTATGGAGGGCGGATTGGCCATAGTAACAATCGTATCATCAGAACTGTATGACCCAGAAATGCGGGGAAGAGGTCTGGGAAATTCGTTGGCTTGGGGAAGAATAGGAGGAATGATATCACCTTTGGTGCTTGGCAGTATGTTTGAGGAATTAAAAAGCCCAAGTTTACCATTTTTAGTGATATCAATAAGCTCATTAATTGCTATGACCTGTTTTTTTATACTGCCAGAAACTAGGCACGTTAACGCTTAACGCTGAAAAGGCACCCAGTTATTTACTGGAAGGAGGCAAAAGTTTTGAAGAGCTCAACATAAGCTTTAAAATCAGTTTAAAATTTTACTGGGCTATTAAAAAGCGCAGCACCATAGCTAAAATTCCATAGAAATATAAAATATGCCAGTTATGATGATAATTTTAAGCATATTATGAAGTTCCAGCTAAAGGCTATAAATTAAACCGTTGAGCTCAATAGTAAATATGTTGGGAACGTTTTTATTCTGCTTTATCTATAAATAATAACAGTAAAATGGTGGCACTGTCTTATAGTTTGCTCATATCGCTTTTTATATTACTGGTAATTTTGATTATATTCATAAGTGGCATCCATGTTCTTAAAGAATGGGAAAGAGCGCCGGTTCTTACGCTTGGACGGTTTATTGGTATAAAGGGTCCTGGAATAATTTATGTAATTCCATTTGTATCAAAAATACCGATAAAAATATCACTCAGGCTACAGGTTTATTCTTTCAGAACTGAACAGTCACTTACCAGAGATAATGTGCCGGTTGATGTGGATGCTGTAATGTACTTTATGCCGGTTGATGTGCAGAAATGTGTTTTAAATGTGGAAAATTATGCAGCTGCAACGGAATACGCTGCACAGACAACGTTGAGGGAAGTTGTAGGTCAAACAACGTTTGATGAGCTGCTTAGTGAAAGGGAAAAAATAGGCGCCAAGGCTAGGTCAATCATAGATGAAAAAACTGAATCTTGGGGAGTAAAAGTTACTGCAGTAGAAATCAGGGATATAAAGATACCCTCTGCATTACAGGAAGCCATGTCAAGACAGGCCCAAGCAGAAAGAGAAAGGAGAGCCAGGGTAACACTTGCCCTTGCTGAAGTTCAGGCTGCAGAAAAAATGGTTCAGGCCGCAGACCTTTACAAGGACAATGATCGCGCCTTTCAGCTAAGATGGATGAATATGCTGTATGAATTCGGGCTGCAATCAAAGGGAACCCTGATAATGATACCCACTAATATACCGTCAGCAGGAGTGGCGCCACTGGGGATCTACAATATAGAAGATATTTTAAAGGAAAAGAAAAAGAGCGAAAATAAATGAAGGTAATATTGCCTTTAATTTTTATTTTAGCAATATTACCATTGGCCTTTCCGGTTCACTCACAGGGGCAGCCTGCACTTATCATAGTTAATTTTGATTGCCCCGTTAATGCCGGCTCGTCCAGTATGATGAATAATGTGGTTCAACAGGCTACAGAATACCACTCAAAATATGTGCTTATAGTAATGAATTCTCCAGGTGGATACATATCTGATATGATGGTTATACTGGATGATATTTCAACCCTAAATCAAACCGGAATTGCGGTTTACACTTATGTTCCACCTAATTCTCTTGCGGCATCGGCTGCAAGCTATATAGCGATGGCATCAAATAAAATAATAATGGGGCCTGGCTCAGAAATAGGGCCGTCAACTCCAATAGTAATAGGTGGCAATGAGCTTGAGCAAAACCATACGGAGTATGCCATGCTTAGCTTGATGCAGGGAGAAGCTAAGGCATGGGGCAGAAATATGACTGCTGTGTACAACATGGTTATTAACGATCATGCATATACGTATAGCCAAGCCATAAAATATCATATAGCAGAAAATACAGCATCAAACATGACTCAGGCGTTACATGAACTGAATTTATCAGGAGTCTCCAGCATGACAATTAATGAGAATTATTATGAACAGTTTATCAGTGCCTTGAGCAACGTTACGCTGGACGGTCTACTAATTCTGTTGGGGATGATATTAATAGCATTGGATTTACTTCATCCTACTGTTATAATGTCAGCTGTTGGTATATTCACCATTATCTTAGGGCTTGCTGGGGCGGAAATAATAGGTGCTTCCTTTATAGGTTTAACACTTTTATTAATATCTGCAGTTCTTTTAATAATCGAAATCAAATCAGGACACGGATTTGCATTTTTAGCAGCGGTTATCGTGGGCGTGCTAGGCGTTTATATGCTTGCACAGGGAATACCATTTTCTCCATCCCCATATGGAGCAGATACATATGCAGAGCTTGCAGCCGCGGTTGCTTCAGGGGGCATACTTGTATTTTACATAAGACATATAGTAAAATCAATCAGGAGAAAGGAATTCGTTGGCGCTGGCGCGTTAATAGGAAAAAAAGCTATAGCTGTAACTGAGCTCAATCCCACAGGAGAGGTGTCAATTGAGGGCGTAAAGTGGAAGGCAATATCCACCAATGGAGTGATAAAAAAGAACAGCAAAGTAAAGGTAGTTAGCATAAGGGGGTTGACCGTATATGTAGAATCGATAACTGACGAAGAACCTTCATCATAATATCTGTTTAAACATTTAATTCGATATATTAAAAACCTTCTGCAGTAAACTAGAAATCATGGAAGGAGCAAAGGTAGGTAAATGGGTTAAAATAATCAAAGAAGGAACTTACCAGATAAAATTTACTGATGATCACCTCAATAGGCTGGGGATAGTCCATGGTGGTATAATTTGCGTATTTTTTGATGAAATAATGGGTAGCTTGGTAAAACAAGAAGTAGTGACTGTAAATTTAAACGTAGATTTCATGGAGCCAGCAATTAAAGGCGAAGCTTTAGCTATAGCAAAGGTGGATAGAAGAGGTAAGGATCTGATTTTTGTACAGGCAAAAATACTACAGAATAAAAAAATTGTTGCTAGAGCACACGGGATCTATTTTATGGTGCCAAAAACCTTTTTGGGCAGCGCATAACAATTAAAGTGCATGCAGGACCTTATTAATTTAGTTTCTGAGGCTGCCCAAAAGGAGGTTAACAGCGCTGTAATAACTAAGCTACCTCAGGACTTTTATGGCATAGTGGCAATGAGACTAAAGCAACTTAAACTTATTGAATCTACAGCGACCTCTGAACTTACCAGAAAGGCAGCCCTTGAATTGAGAACAATTATTTCGGATATAATTGATGAACTGATAAACCTGAGGATGAGAAAGTTCATGTCAATGAAGCTTCAGGGTGAACCCGTTGAGTTGGATGAATACGAAACATCCATAGCTAAACAGATAATGTTAGCGATAAATGAATCTGAATCGTTCAAATCAAAATTAAAGGATGGGCTAGTAAAGGAGTTGCAGAATCAATATAAACAGGCCGAACCATTCTATTCTCTGGTTTTATTCAAAAGCAATGTAGATAAATTTGTAGGTGTAGATATCAAGGAATATGGCCCCTTCAATGAAGGCGATATTTCAATGATACCAGAGGAAAATGCAAAAATATTAATAGACAAGGGTTTAGTGATAATGGTGGGAGAATTATAATGAAGATAGTTAGCGTTGTAAAGAGGTATTGCCCTAAATGCCGTAATTATACGGATCATGAAGTTTCTACTTACCGTAAGGGAAAGGAAAGAAGCATGAGCCTGGGGGCTAGATACCACGAAGAAGTTAAGAAGGGATATGGTGGTCAAAAGTATCCTGAACTTAAAAGGACATCAAAAACAACTAAAAAGGTATCTCTCAGATTCAAATGTAAAAAGTGTGGTTACACAGTAGTAAAGAAGGGCATGAGGCTTAGAAAGCTTGAAATAGTTGAACGGGTGAGCAAGTGATAATCATGTCTCCAAAAGTTAAACAGCTCATACTGACCCCACGGAGCGCATTTCTTAAAGTTAAGTGCACCAAGTGTGGAATGGAATCAATCATATATTCACATTCAACTAGTGAAGTAAAATGTGAGGGATGCGGAGAAATTCTAGCCGTTCCCACAGGTGGTAAAGCAGAAATCTACGGTGAAATAATTAAAAGGTTAGATTGATGAGCGCGCAAGCGTTTCCGGAAATAGGAGAAGTAATTTTAGCCACAATAGAAAATGTTTCACCTTCAGGTGCATGGGTTACACTTGATGAATATAATGGATTAAAGGCATTTCTTCCTGATAATGAAATTTCAAGGAGTATGGTAAAAAACATAGATAGAATGCTCAAGCCAAAACAGAAGATCGTAGTGAAAGTAATTAAGGCTGATAGATCAAGGTTAGATGTCGACGTTTCGTTAAAACAACTCACACAGGAGGAGCAGAGAATAAAATTAATTGAACTGAAAAAATCTAAATGGGCGGAAAGCGTAATTAATATAGCTGCACAAAAGCTTGGAAGGAAGAACGCCGATTATGAAACAAAGCTAATAGCGGAGAAATTTGATGGGCTTTATAACGGGTTGGAGCATATTGTAAATGAAGGTCCTGAAGCAATAACCAACCTGGGCATAGACAAGCAATTTGCCGAAACATTGTATAAGCTTTCGGCTGAAAAGATAAAGCAACCCACCGTAAAGGTCTCAAAACTGTTCGAAATTTACAGTCAGCAATCGGATGGCATTGAAGTCATAAAGAAGGTACTAACAAAGGCAATAGAAAGCTCTGATAGTAAGGTCGAAATAAACTATGTAAGTGCGCCCAGGTATAGAATAACATGCTATGCTAAAAATTATAAAGAAGCAGAAAAAAATCTACGAAAGGTATTCTTAACTATAGAAAAAAACATCGATGGTAAAGGTAATTTCAGGTATGCTGAGTGAATATGTCTAAACATCTAAAGAAATGCCCAAAGTGTGGGCGTTACACCATATTTGATACGTGCCCAAATTGTGGCGCAGGCACTAGAACGGCGCACCCTCCAGGATTTTCCTTGAATGATAAATATCTTAAGTTCAGGATTACAAATCCGTGAGCAAGAAAGCTCCGACATTCATGGAGGAGATGAATTGAAGTATTTATATACCATTAATGAGAATAACATAACAGAGAGAATGCGTAGAACAAATACAGTGCGCATCATTGCTGGAAAGGAAACCAAAGCTAAATTAATGGCTATTGGCAAGGCATTTGTGAACTGCTGGAACGAAGTGAACACCTTGAGGTTTGAGCAGTACAAGAGGCACGAGCTTGTCGATTTTGCAAAGACAGAAAAAATCGTTTATGAGAAATTCAAGGCAGCATTGCACGGGGCAAACGTTGAGCAAGTAACACGAAAGAACATGGGAGCATGGAAATCGTTTTTCAAGCTTAGCAAAAAGAAGAAAGAAGGGGAATTGCCTAAGTGGATGAAGCCAAAGCCTCCTCATAAAAAGAAAGATGATTTGTTTCTTTTGA